>Ga0210044_10002969_pt1 | contig 24583 bp, 22 predicted proteins | sample CryGey13umfilter_2_FD_183959 | JGI IMG/M metagenome (GOLD analysis project Ga0210044, IMG submission 183959) | Groundwater microbial communities from aquifer in Utah, USA - Crystal Geyser 4/9/14 3 um filter (SPAdes) (version 2) | ecosystem: Environmental > Aquatic > Deep subsurface >... | reverse complement strand
CAACAAAGTTTAATATTGTAAAATATTTACTATTTTTATTCAAACTCGTGATTTTCTTGTGTTTTTTTAATTTTCGCCATAAAGCGACCCGAGTAATTCCAAACCTTTTTTCTAACAAGTCCCATGTTACAACTTCTTGTTCTTTTATGTATTGGATGACTTCCTCATCAGACACATATTTTTGTTCTTTAGTCATTTTTTGTACCTTAATAGTATTAAATTAGGCATTAATACTATTAAATTTAATACTATAAAAAGTATTTAATTTCAAAAGTTTCCCAACTCATTAAATTATTAAGATTAAACCTATAAATAATCTCAAGAATTTATACAAAAGATTTAAATACTGGTTTTAGAAAATATTTTCACAATTTTAAAATCAACAGATTTTCAATCTTATTTTAAATTTCATTAGAAATTTTAAATCTCCGAACAACAGCGAGGTGATTTGTTAATGGATTAAACTGAAATGGGAAACTTTTGTTATTGTAACTTATTGTAACTGCTCCTGTGTTAATTTTTCATTTTTATCATGCCGAATTCACCAACTTCTTAACTCCTTCAACATCCTCATTTCCAAACACATAAACCCTGAACATTCCTTTCTCTCCTTTTATTTCTCTTATCGCTTTTAAGCCCTTAATGCCAATACTATTATTAATGCCGATGCCCTGATTTTCCAGATCGCTAACCAGAATTTTATTCTTAAAATTGGCAATCGCGAAATTTCTTAAATTTTTTGCTATGTCAATAATTTCATTCGCATCCAAATAATCTATTTGCAATTTCACATTCTTCCTGCCTTTTAAATTTTCCTTTAAAATTTCGCAAACTGTGTTTTTTAATTCTTTGTTTTCCTTTCTCAGTATCTTCCACTCATTAAAAAACCTCTCGCATGTCTTTGGAAGCTGCGAAATTTCAACCGAAAAGATTGCTGAACTCTTTTTTAAAATTTTCTCGTTGTTGCTGATAAATTCATGTGCCTTTTTTCCCGCGACAAATTCCAGTCGCAGGATTCCGTCCTGAATCCTTTTCTGATTTATTATTTTTATAATTCTGACATCTCCTGTATTGTTAAAATGCGTTCCCCCGCATGCTTCTGCATCAATTAAATTTCCCCTGCTGTCGTTTATTTTTATAACCCTTATAAATTTTCCCGGAACCGCACCCCCCTGATAAAGACGGAATCCGTATTTACTTTCCGCTTCGTTCCTTTTCATGAATGAAATTTCTATGGGATTTTCATCTGCGATAGTCTGGTTTGCATCGTTTTCTAATTTTTGTAATTCGTTGCTGGCAAGTAATGCGTAATGCGTAATATCCAGTCGTGCCATGTCAACCGACTTATGGGCACCGCTTTGGTATATGTGATTTCCGAGTCTGTTTCTTGCACACGCATTAATTATGTGTGTTGCCGTGTGGTGCGCAGTCAATTGAATTCTTCTTTGTTTATCAACCCTGCAATGTACTGTTTGTCCTTCCTTTAAATTGCCTTCGGTTCCTTCTGTTTTTTCAGTTTTGTGTATAACGATTTTTCCCTTTTTCTGAACATCACTTATTTTTAAATTTTCAACAAAGCCCGTATCGCATTCTTGCCCCCCTCCTTCGGGATAGAAATATGTCTTGTCCAAAACAACAAAACTATCTAAAATTTTTAATACCTTTGCGTCAAATTCAAAAATTTCAGAATTTTTATAATACAGCAGTTCCGTATCCGGAATCCCTTCTGGATTTAAATTTATTTTTTCTTTCTTTTCTTCCTTAATACAAGTATTTTTCTCGTGCGCCTTCGCAACCTGAATGTAAAAATCATCAGGAATTGAAATTTCAACACCCAAAAATTCCTTAACAATTTCGGGATTTAATCCATAAGTATCATAGAGCATTATCAAATCGTTATTGTCAATGGGCTTTTTTTGTTTTTGTTTTTGTTTTGCTAATCTGCTTACTATGTCCTTTCCTTCCTTTAATGTTTCCGCATACCTTTTTTCTTCTATACCTGCTAAATTTAAAATTTCTGCCATGTTTTCATTAACATCCGGAAACTGACCCTTAAATGCATCTATCTGCTTTTCAACTATTTCTGCTATAGGAATATTTAAATTTAAATTTTTTAATGCCCTTATCGTTTTTCTGACTAATAGCCGCGCAAAATATCCTGCCTTTGTATTTGACGGAACAACGCCGTCATTCAGCAAAAACATTAACGCCCTTGTATGATCTGCAACAGCGTATAAATTTTCATAAGGAAATACAACCTCAATCAATTGAGCAACACTGATTCTAATGCGTTTTGCTGCTTCTTCCCTCAATAAATCCAGTTTTTTCTTTGATTCAACATTAAAATTTCCCGCAACTCGTGAATATTCGGCCAAAATTTTGCTCTGCTCATTAGTCGTCTTTAAATTTAATTTGTCCTTTAAAAATTTCAGCACATCTGGAAAGATGCATTCATACGCATTTTCTTTTCCCTGAGACATCCAGACAAATCTTTCAAGTCCGTAGCCGGTATCAACAACCTGCATATCCATTAATTCCCTTCTGACATTGCCATTATCATCAATTACATCTTTATACATCATAAAAACCAGTGTTGCAAGTTCAATTCCATCAACAATTACTTCAAAGCAGGGACCCGCATTTCCTCCGCCTTCCCATTCTGCTTCAACATAAGTGGTGTGCTTTGGACTGATTCCTAACTTTTCAACCAGCAGGGTGTTGCATAATTCAACTGTCCTATCTTTAAAATAAACAAATTTATCTTTTTTGTTGAATACATGGTGTGCCATCATCTCAAACATCGTAAAATGCCTTCCTGTTTTTCCAACATTGTCAATGTCATTAAACCGGACACATGTCTGGGAAATTGTCAGGGGATTTGCAGGCGGCTCAACTGTTCCGTTTAAAACATGCGGCTGAAAATCGTAAACTGACGCCTGTGTAAAGAAAACATCATCCCTCCATCGTGCAGTTATCGGATAACGGCTAATTCTTTTGTGGCCATTTTCTTCAAAAAATTTCAGATAAAATTCCCTCATCTCGTGCAAATTCATTATTTTCTTCATCGGTGAATTGCCTATAAAGTTATATTCTCCGCAAGGAGGTTCGCCGCAGATTTCAACACCTTTGTCCTGTGTCCAAAAATATCTTTTGCAGGATGGGCACTGCTTCCTGTAAAATTTATTTGCCTTAAAATATTCAAGTTCATATTCTTTTGAATCCATTTTTGTAATAAAAATTATGTTTTTTAACCCATTTTATGAAATTTTTTAAAAATTTTATTCCGCTTTTTCCTGACTTTTCAGGATGAAACTGTGTTGCTATGAAATTATCCTTCACAATAATTGCTGGAAAATCAATACAGTAATTACAACTTGCAAAAACACAATCATTTGTCTTTGGATTTGCATAATATGAATGGACAAAATAGAAGAAGTTATTGTCCAAACCACTTAATACAGGATGCGCTTTTAAAACCCTGATTTTATTCCAGCCGATATGGGGAACCTTTAAATTTCTGAATTTTATATTTCCACCACTAATTATTCTCAGCCCGCCTACGTTTTCTGCTTCTTCGCTTCTGCATAGTAAAATTTGTAATCCCAGGCAAATTCCCAAAAACTGCTTCTTTAAATTTCTGAAAATTTCTTCTTTTCCTTTAATTGCTTCTGCAAGCACATCAAAATTTCCGACGCCCGGCAAAACAATTGCATCAAATTTGTTAATCACATCTTCGCTCAAGTCGCTAATATTGACAATTTCTGTATTTACCTGAAGCAGTCCGAACGCATTTGCAACGCTTCTTAAATTTCCAGCCCCGTAATTAACGATTAAAATTTTTATTTCTCTGTGTGTTTTTGTGCCTTTGCCTTCCTGTCTGCTCTTACCCCCCCTCCCTTCACTTCCTGTATTCATAAAATTTAAAATAAAGTTAAAAATAAAGTTAAAAATTTGAATTAAAAATAAAGTTAAAAATTTAATAAATTATCAAGAAAATTAAAATTCTATACAATTTTATTTTAATACCCTCCCCCCCCTTACTTCCTGTATTCATAAAATTTAAAAAATGATATCTAAAAAGCAATGTAATTAATAAAAGTATAATTAATAAAAGCAACAAGATAATACAATGTATCAAATTTATCAAAAATGCTTGAAGTAGAAGTCAAGGCAAAAATTAAAAATTTAGAGGAATTTAAAAAAAGGTTAAAGGAAACAAATGCAAAATTTTTAAAGACTGAAATTCAGGAGGACTTATATTTCAACCACCCGTGCAGGGATTTTGCAGAAACAGATGAAGCACTGAGAATAAGAAAAATAAATGATAAAACATTTTTGACCTATAAAGGAAAACGGCTTGATGCGGAAACAAAAACAAGGGAGGAAATTGAAATAAATTGCGGCGAAGAAATTTCTGAAATTTTAACGCTGTTGGGCTTTAAGACGGTTGCAAATGTTCAAAAAGACAGGAAGGAATATGAATTTGAAAAATTACATATATGTGTTGATAAGGTAGAGCAACTAGGAAATTTTGTTGAAATTGAAGGCAAAAATTTGACATATAAGGATAAAATTTTTGAAATTTTGAAATTTTTCGGAATTGAAAAAGGTGAAACACTGACCTTGTCGTATATGGAGCTGTTGATGGAGAAAATAAAATGTGGGATTAAAAAATAGGTAGTGATAAAGATGTAGGGTTTTTTAATAAATTTTGTAAGTATTCGGGAGGTATTTTAAAATCCAAAAGGATTTTCAAATCTCCGAGCAACTGCGAGGTGATTTTCAAATTCGCAGAGAATTTTAAAAGACACGAAGGAAGTGAGCGTATTTTCAAAATGAAATTTTGAAATATTGAAACCTTCGGTTTCAATCTTTAAAAAATCTGTGAGATTTTTTAAATACTGAAAACTGCAAGTTTTCAATCTTTAAAAAATCTGTGAGATTTTTTAAATACCAAAAATCGGTGCTGGCCCACTAAAATTGGGATAATTATATGTTTGTTTTTTTACTAATATTTTTATAAGTTATAGGACTTACTTAGATTATTTTGTAAATGAACATAAAAAGTCAAGAATTCATATCTGCCTTGCGTAAGTCCTGTAATGTTTAAAATTAAACTTATGCTATCTAATTTTAATTTTTAAGGAGATTTTTAAAAGATCTCTCACAAAATAATTATCCCAACTTAAAGGGATGAGCACCAAACTACTGGATAAAAACCCATAATAGAAAGATTGAAACAATTTAGAATTAAAGAATGTGTTAAAAGTGAAGGCAAATAAAAAAAAATACAATTTACTATTCAGCCACCTCAAAAATAACCTCACTTTGTTCGGATATTTTCAAAATTTCATTTTGAAAATTGCTGGTAAATTTTTAAATTTTTTGTTTTTTCTGAAATTTTGCGCTCACTTCATTCGTGTATTTTCAAACAAGTTTGAAAATTGTTCAGAGATTTTAAAAACAAGTTTGAAAATACTCTTAAAATAAATCTCATAATTTATATAACACAAAAGATTATGAAAATTCTAAACATAACAAAATACTTTTATCCAAAGTACGGAGGAATTGAAAGCAGAAATTTTGATGTCAGTAGATATTTGTCGCAAAACAGCTATGAAATTTATGTTTCCACATCAAAGCACGCTAAAAATTTAAATGACTTTGAAATTTATAAAGGAATAAAAATAAGGAGGCATAAAATTTTACTTAAAGCGTTTAATGATGTTTTTTATCCTTGCATCATAAGAGATATTATTGGTGTGGATTATGATATTGTTCATGTTGATTTACCTGACCCTATTCAGTCTATATTTGCGTTTTTTGCATCTGTTTTAAAGGGAAAACCGCTAATAATTACATACCATGCAGATATTGAGAAAGAAGAATTAGAGAAATTTCCTGCATCATTGATTTTGAAATTTTATAATATTATTCTTAAATTTATCTTGCAAAGGGCAAGAAGAATATCTGTAACATCAAAGGATTACGCAAAATCAAGCAAAAATTTGAGAAATTTTAAATTTGAAGATGAAAGTAAAGGAGGAAAATTAGTGTTGTCTCCGAATTTTGTTTGTGTGAAAAATTTAGATTATTATAAAGAAGAGGTGGAAAAAATAAGAAAAAATTTAAATCTGGAAAATAAAAGTGTCTTGCTTTTTGTTGGTTTTGGAGAAAAAAAATTACAAAAATTCAAAATCAAAAAAAATTACAAAAAATTTACATTTTCATAAAAGAAAGCAAACTCACTTTATAATTTATTAATCAAATCATAATTACTTATTGAATTTGTTAAAAACCTTGCAGGTTTATCACTACCAAAAAATAATATAATATGGAAATATCAGTAATAGTGCCAGTCTATAACGAAGAAGAAAATATAGCAAGAACGATAGAATCCTTACTTAATCAAACTTTTAAGGATTATGAAATAATTGCTGTAAATGATGCTTCAACAGACAACAGTATTGATGTTTTAAATAGATACAAAGATAGGATAAAAATAATTGATAAAAAGAAAAACGAGGGCCAGGCAAAAACACTTAACGCTGGCTTAAAGATATCAAAAGGTGACATCATAGCAAGAACCGATGGTGATTCCATTGTCCCTGCTGATTGGCTTATGAGAATACATAATAATTTTAAAAATGATGATATTATAGGGGTTGGCGGGTGGCTTGCAGTGGCAAATGAAAATTCATATTGGGCATTAGCAAACAATTTCAAGGATGTCATTTTTAATGGCGTTTTAAAGAAAGCAGTAACACCGAATGTTCTTCCGGGGGCAAATAATGCTGTGCTTGCATCAGCATTAAGGGAAATTGGAGGATATCCTGATAAAAAAATTTATTCTGAAGATTTTCTTCTTTTTTCAAAACTAAACAAAATGGGCAAGGTTATAAGGGACGATAACTTAGTAATAAAAACATACTACCCTGAAAAATTTATAGATAGTATAAAAAGAAAGTTTTTCTGGGGTGTTGCAGGTTCCAGCTTGTTTGGGAATGCAAACACATATAAATTCTATTTAAGGCCCCTATATTATATCGGACTAATCACTCTCTTAATCAGTGTAATGGTTTGTTATTTTTATGCATCAACATTGTCACTAATGGCAGGAATTTTATTTTTATTAGTAATTTCTCCCATGACATTGGGTGTTTTTTTAATTTCATTATTTTATATATTGAAAAGTACGGATTACAAATATTTAAAAGTATTACCCACCACAATACTATATCCATTCCTACTTGAATTTGTTTATTTTATTGGTCTTATATATGGGCTTAGTGGAGGAAATGTTAAAGTATGGAGAGAAGTTTAAATCTAAAAAAAATAAATCAAAAATGAAAATTTTAATAACTGGGGGTGCAGGATTTATAGGAAGTCATTTATCTGAAAAATACCTTGAATCAGGAGATGAAGTCCACATAATTGATGATGTATCAACGGGTTCGCTTGATAACATAAAACACATAAACGAAAACAAGAATTTTAGTGATAATTTTTATGTGACAATTGATACAATACTTAATGAAGAAAGGATGTGTGAACTTATTGAGGATTGCGATAAGGTTATCCATCTTGCAGCCGCCGTGGGCGTCAAAACAATACTCTATAAACCATTAGATTCAATTAATACAAATGTTTTAGGAACAGAAATTGTGTTAAAATATTGTAATAAGTTTAAAAAGAAGGTTTTAGTTGCGTCTTCCTCGGAGGTTTATGGAAAACAAAATAAAGCCCCTTTAGTTGAAACTGATGATGTTACTTATGGTTCATCTGATAAGTTAAGATGGAGTTACGCAGTAGCAAAATTAATGGATGAATTTACGGCTCTTGCATACTACAGAGAAAAAAATTTGCCGGTTTTAATTGTAAGATTTTTTAATATAGTAGGCCCAAGGCAAACCGGGAGATATGGTATGGTTATACCCACGTTTATTAAGCAAGCTTTAAGTGGTGAACCTTTAACTGTACACGGCAAGGGTACTCAAACAAGAACATTCACTCATGTTGATGAGGTTTGCGACTGTATTGTAAAACTTATGGAAACACAAAATGCTGTTGGTGAAATCATAAACATTGGCGGTGTAGAGGAGATTTCAATTAAAGATCTTGCAGAAAGAATCATAAAAAAAACAGGATCAGAATCAAAAATAAAATTTATTCCTTACAACGAGGTGTATACCCCGGATTTTGAAGACATGCCTCGTCGCGTTCCTTCAACAGAAAAATTAAAATCAATTTTAGGATTTGCTCCTAAGAAGGAATTGAATACTATTTTGGATGATGTAATTCACTATTTTAAAAACAATAAAATTCAATAATTATTTTTTTAATAAAACCCGCGTTTCCCGCCCTAGCGTAAAAGTTTGGGCGTAATTTTTAAATCCAAAAGATTTAAAAATATCCAAACAATAGTGCGGTTATTTTTGTTGTTAATCATAACAAAAGTTTCCCATTTGGAATTACGACCAAGATTACGTCCAAACTTATGTTTGGAAAATTTAGGTTTAACACACCAATTTTATGAAATAGGAAGCTTTTGTTAATTTAATGTTTAAAATTAAATTTATAAATATTATTTTTGTTAATTTAATGTTTAAAATTAAATTTATAAATATTATAATATTTAATTTTGATATTTCCAAAGACATTTGCTGTCTTTGGCTCCTCTTTACAGGATCGAAAAATTTATTTACTAAAAAAATATTTTTTTAGTAGATTTTTAAAAAATATCTCACAAATTAGTTATCCCAATTTAAAGGGATTATCAAATAAAATTGATAACAAGAACTATAAATTGAAATGGGAAACTTTTGATCATAATTAATTTTGTAAATTTTTAAAATTACTCATAAATTTTTTGATGGTGGGAAAGATGGGATAAAAGGAAAATGAAAAAATTATGTATATTTGGGCTAGGGTATGTTGGTCTGCCGTTAGCATGTCTTGCATCGGAAAAGGGGTATAAGGTATTTGGTGTTGATGTAGATGAGAAAAAAGTAAAATTTATAAACAATGGCATGTCCCCTATAAATGATGAGGAATTAAAAAATAATTTGAAAATTTTGAAAGGTAAAATACATGCTACGTCTGATGGAATAAATGCTGTTAAAGATTCCGACATAGTTGTTATATGTGTTCCCACACCCCTTGACAAGAATTTCCACCCAGATACAAGTTACGTTAAATCCGCGGCAGAAACAATATCAAGAGGCCTAAAAAAAGAACATCTCATAATTGTGGAATCAACCGTTTCGCCTCTGACAACTGAAGAAGATATACTGCCAATACTTGAAAGTTCTGGTTTGAGATCAGCGGATGATTTCATGCTTGCCTTCTGCCCTGAAAGAATAGACCCCGGGAACAAGAAATTTAAACTAAGAAATATACCCCGGGTTATTGGAGGAATAAATAAAAAAAGTACAGAAAAGGCAATTGAATTTTATAATTCTATTCTTGATGCTGACGTTTTGGATATAGGATCACCTAGAAATGCAGAAGCAGTAAAAATAATGGAAAATGCATTTAGAGACATAAACATTGCGTTTGTAAACGAGATGGCTAAATCATTTGACAAGATGGGTATAAATATTATTGATGTGATCAAGGGGGCATCCACAAAACCTTTTGCGTTCATGGCACATTATCCTGGCTGCGGTGTTGGAGGACACTGTATATCTGTTGATTCCCATTATCTAATTGAGCGGGCAAATAAAAAAGGATTTGAACACAGGTTTTTGCAGCTTGCAAGGACAATAAATAATAGTATGCCCGAATATACTGTTAACTGTGTAGTTAAGGGGCTTAATGAAATAAGTAAGAGTGTCAGAAACACAAAAATCACCGTTCTGGGGATGGCTTACAAAGGAAATATTGACGATACAAGAGAAAGCCCGGCATTTAAAATAATTGAAAAATTAAAAAATATGGGTGGTGAAGTCAAAGTTTTTGACCCTTATGTTACTGGAATGAGTGATTTTGAAAACTTATATGATGCTTTAAGTTGTGAGTGTATTGTAATTGTTACAGATCATGATGAATTCAAACATTTAGATTTAAATTTGGTTAAGGAAAGAGGAGTTAAAGTAATTATTGACGGGAGAAATATTTTAGATAAAGAAAAGGTTAAGGAAAGAGGAATTGTTTATAATGGTATTGGAAGATGATTTTTAGGAAGTTCAATATTCAATTAAATTCAATTAATGATTAGTTAAAACAGTCCAAAGATGGTTAAGAGAAAAGTTGATGTATTAAGTTTGACTATGATGTCAACAGGCAGAGATGTAGAAATAGTTATTCCTATTTTATATTACTGTGAAAAAGTTCTTGGTTTATCAACTTTTTCTGGGTCAGGAGTTGACGGACGATACTGGTTGAATAAAATAAATCCAAAGTTACTACTTGTTCCTAATTCAGTTGGGGATAACAATTACATTAAAGCGGTTAAATATGCTGCAAAAAGAAATATTCCTGTATTGAGTTTGACCTCTGAGGGAGATTTTGATGAGAAAAAAATTCATGAAATGGTTTGGGGAATTAATAAAGATAAAATTATGTATGAAGATTTAACTCTTCAGTGGAGTGAAAGGAGTAGAAAGCTAACATTTAAATATTATCCTGAACTAACGGATAAAATCGGGGTTTCTGGAGGGGTCGGTTTTGACAGGTATAAAATATATAAGTTTATGAGTAGAGATAAATTTATTAAAAAATATAAAAAAGATTATAAAAAGATTATCTGTATTGCTGGATGGGGATTTGATCAGCTTTTTGGTGATTTATTCGAAATGGATAAAGAATCTATTCTAAAAATTTATGGAGAAGAACAAATAAAAAATTTCAAAGAAGACCGGCTGCTTGTTAATAAAATACTAAAAAAACTAATTCAGAACAATAAGGATATTCTTTTTATATTAAAATATCATCCAGGTATGTATAAAATTAAAAAAAATACAGAGTTTGTTGACTTATATGAATATAATAACATTATTGAAATACAGCACGAGGAAAACATTGCTGACTGCATATGTGGGAGTGATTTTTTAATTGCATACGAATCCACCAGCGCTATGGAAGCATGGCTTTTAGACAAACAAACCTTTTTAATAAATCCAACCATAACTAATTTTCCTCGTTCTGACATAAGTAAAGGTTCACCGATATTTAAAAAATATGAAGAATGCCAGAAAGCAATAGACAATTTTTACACCGTTGGTAAAATACCCTGGTTTGAAGAAAAAGATGAAATCAGAAAAGAAATAATAAAAAATATAATTGAATGGGATGACGGTAAAAATCATATAAGAGTAGGAAAAATAATTAAAGAATTTTTAGAAAAGACAAGAAATAGAAAAATAAAAAAAACTAATTTAATCAATTATCTAAAACATTATATAATACATATTATCTTTGAAAAAACAAGATTTATAACCAAATACTCTTTTATAAGTAAAATTCCAATTAAGAAGTTAAGGGTTTTGAAATATTGCCATGAAATATATTATCATAACAGATTTGAGGCATTAAAAATAAAATATTACCTTTATTTAGATATATTTTATGATAAAAGACACATTAATTAATGAAATGGAAAAAATAGGTTTTTGTTGGAATGTTGGAAGTTGGCAGGAAGCAATACTTGATTATGTTGTTGGCTCAAAACTGACTGAAAAATATGATTTAGAGGGTTATTATGTCGTGGTGCCATCAAAGAAATCATTTAATGTGTTAAAAGATAAAAAGAATGTAGAAGTAGCACCAAATTTTATGGATAAACCAGACAATTTCTCCTATAAAAGATATAATGATTATGATTTACCAGAAAATCTTACATTTGAACTCCTAAGATTCTCAGATCTTGTTCTTAGGGAAATGCCTCGTAAAAAAGCATTTAGAATTATAGAAAACTATCTTTCGTTCTGGGATGATTTTTTTGATAAACATGAGAATATTAAATTTATAGTAACTTATCCGACAGGGGGAATAATTGGAAGAGCGGCATATTGTATTGCTAAAAAGAGGAACATATATTATTTCACCATTGATGTTGTGGGTGACCGTGCTTTAATTTCAGATATAAACGAGAATAATGCAAATAAAAAACTCATTGATATTTATGAACTATATAAAAAGAATAGCGAATTATCAGACGGCGAGAGACAAAATGTTTTATCGTATGTTAATTCGTTTAAAAACAAAGGTGCTATGCTCTGCATACCGGATAATCCCACAAAAAATATAAATCGTAGATTTAAAACGCTTCTTTCACTTCTAAGTTTCGATGATAAATGTCCATGGGCAAAACGACATGTAATATTCAAAGATTACGCAAAAAGAGTATATGGATATTTCATTGGAAAGTATAAAATAAAGTATGATAAGATTAGAAAGGAAGAGAAATTTGTATTTTTTCCATTACATCTTGCTTTTGATATGCAGGTACTTGTTAGGTCACCCTTTTATTTTAATCACGCAGAATTGGTTAATTCAATTGCTTTAGCTTTACCTAAGGATATAAAAATTTATGTAAAAGAACACCCCGGATGGATTGGAGGGGGTACTCCCCTAGAACAAATGAAGAAAATTAAGAAAATTGAAAAAGTACGGGTGATAGACCCGTCAATAAATAGCCATGATTTAATAAAGAATTCTGAAGCAGTTATAACCATTGCCTCTACAACTGGATGGGAAGCTTTTTTATATGAAAAAACAGTAATTACTTTTGGAAATGCTTTCTATTCTTATTCGGATTTAGTGTATATTCCGGAAAGGATTGAACAAATACCAAAATTGATAAAGGCTGTGCTTGAAAATAAAAAGCACTATACAGATAATAAAAAATTATGGGAAAGTTTTATATACGCTGTTTTGGAAGCTTCTTTCTTTGCAAACACTGTAGTGTATTTAAAGGTTAATGATAAGTTAAATAAAATAGAGGCAGAAAAAATAGCTAAGGCATTATATGACACATATCAATATAACCTAAAAGATGAAAACCATATTCAAAAATAAAAGTATATTAATTACCGGAGGCGTCGGCTCGGTAGGAAAAGAAATAATAAATCAAATTTTTAAATTTGATCCTGAAATTGTGCGGATACTTGACATAGATGAATCCCATGAATTCGAACTGGAGCATGAATTAGAACAAAAATTAAGTGCCAAAGATTTTGATAAATTAAGATTTTTCTTAGGAGACATTAGAGATAAAGAAAGACTTGAAAGAGCAATTGAGGATATTGATATTATCTTTCATACAGCAGCATTAAAGCATGTTAGTTCCTGCGAATATAACCCCTTTGAAGCAGTTAAAACCAATATCTTGGGTTTGCAAAATTTAATAAATGTTTCAATAGAGAATGAAGTTGAAAAAGTGATATTCACAAGCAGCGACAAAGCGGCGAATCCTACAAATACTATGGGTGCCACGAAATTATTAGGTGAACGACTAATGATTTCTGCAAATTATTACAAAGGAAAAAGGAAAACAACATTTTCATCAGTCAGGTTTGGTAATGTTCTTGGCTCAAGGGGTTCTGTAATTCCTTTGTGGATCAAACAGATAAAAAATGGTGGACCTATTACAGTAACAGATCTTACGATGACAAGATTTATAATGTCTATAGAAAGAGCAGTTGAACTTTTATTTAAATCCAGTGAAATTGCACAGGGAAGTGAGGTTTTTATATTTAAAATACCTGCTGTTCGATTAAATGATCTTGTTGATGTTGTTATAAGAGAAATTGCACCAAAATACAAATTTAATCCGGATGACATTGAAATAAAAATAATGGGGCTTAAATCAGGTGAAAAATATTACGAAGAACTGATGACAGAAGAAGAAGTAACACGGTCGCTTGAAACCAAAGATATGTTTATTGTTTTTCCGCAATTGAAAGAATTGATAAATAAAGAATATTTGAGGGGACTTGGTGCAACTGATGTTCACAGCAGTGATTATAATTCTCATAAAATGCCTATTCTGAGTAAAGAGGAAATTAAAAAAATTCTTTATGAATCAAACACATTATTGTAAATGATGTACAAAAAACTGATCAGGAAAAAACATATCCGCGAAGACGGGTGGCTTTCTGAACTTGTTTCAATGAATTATGATGATGAGCCGTTTAATTGTGTTCACTCTTATTTGGTTTCAATTGAGCCGGGCAAAACAAGAGCAAAACATTATCATAATAAAAAAGAAGAGTGGTTGTGTATCTGTTCCGGAAAAGTTGAATTAATACTTGAAGATATCAAGACAAAAAAAAGGGAAACTCTTATTCTAAATTTAGATTCAGAGAATTATAATATAATTTATATTCCTCTGGGCGTTGCACATGTGATTAAGAATATAAGTGAAAATAAAGCAAGCGTTGTGATTTTCAGCAAAACCCCTGAAGATACTGATGACACCTTTGAATATGAATTTTAATTATGTTAAAATTTAATTATTAAATAAGATGAAATCCATTAAAAAATTATTATCAAAAATTATTGTTAATGTACCCTTCAGTACTCAAATATATTATACATACTGCATGAGGCGACTAAAAAAACAGTTTTCAAATAAACTTAAAATTAACTCTTGGTTAAAAACAGAACAGGATAGTAAGAATATGTATGATAAATATGGTGATAGAGAGCAAAAAGAGTATGAGTTTAGTTCTGAACTTTGTTTATATAAAGGCAAACTTGCGTGGATGAGAAATAAAGAGGTGCGTAATAATTACCTGAAATATCTATTTGAGGAAATAGAAAAGGAAATTTCTGATAAAAAACAGATAAAAGTTCTGGAGGTTGGATGCGGGAACTGTATAAATCTTGTAAATCTAAAAGAAAAGTTTGGCAACCAGATAGAACTCTATGGACTTGATATTTCTAATGAAAGAATTGAAGTAGCAAAAAGGTATTTTTCAGGAAAGCTTGATAGAATTATATTTTATCAAAAATCAATTACAGAGAGATGTAATGAACAGAATGATGATTATTTTGATATCGTTTTCAGCATGCACTGCTTGGAGCAGATTCCTTACAGTTGCTCAATTGCTTTGAAAGAAATGTATAGGATTGCAAAGAAAAAGATAATCCTGATTGAACCAATATTTGAAAATGGAAATCCCGTTCAAAAATTATATCTTATAAATTCTGATCATAATCGAATATTAATAAAAAGTATAAGGGACTTGGGATATAAAATTCAAAGAAATGAATCATTGGATATTCAGTCGGGGGGGGGAATTAACCAATCTTCAATAATTACTATCAAAAAATAAAATAACCACAATGAAAATTTTAGTCACCGGCGGCGCTGGATTCATCGGCAGGTGGGTCGCCAAGAAACTGCTTTATGAAAGACATGATGTGTGGATAATTGATGACCTTTCAAACGGGCAAGAGAAAAATATTGAAGAATTTAAAAATAACCCCTATTTTAAAAAGTTTGTTAAAGGTGATATAAGAGATAAAGATTTAATTTCTAATTTATTTAAAAATAAATTTGATATATGCATACATGCTGCAGCGCAAATTAATGTTCAGGAGTCACTTGATAACCCGCAAAAGGACTTTGAAATTAATGTTATTGGAACATACAACATCCTACAGGAAGCCTTGAAATATAAAACAAAGGTTGTTTTGCTTGGAACATGCATGGTTTATGATTTATCAAGAGGAGGTGCAATAACAGAAGAGCATAAAATCAAACCAATATCCCCCTATGCCGGTTCAAAGGTTGCGGTAGAGGCATTGGCAGAATCTTATTATTACGGTTTGAGATTGCCAGTTGTTATCGTGCGACCTTTCAACACATACGGACCATTCCAAAAAAGCAATATGGAAGGCGGAGTAGTTTCAATATTTGTCAAAAGAAATCTTGAAGGAGAAACTCTTAATATATTCGGTGACGGAACACAGACAAGGGATTTATTGTATGTTGAAGATTGTGCGGATTTCATAGTTAAGGCGGCGTTTTCAGAAAAAGCGGTTGGTGAAGTTATAAATGCGGGATGTGGAAAAGATATTTCTATAAATGACCTTGCTATGTTAATTGTAAAGGATAAAAATAAGATAAAGCATGTGCCACATCATCACCCTCAGAGTGAAATTCCAAAACTGCTCTGTGACTATTCAAAGGCAAGGAAATTGCTTAGATGGGAACCAAAGGTAAGCCTTGAAGAGGGAATTAAAAGATTAGAGGACTGGATGAAATCAAATAACAATGGAATATATTAATGTAAGTGGATATAAAATATCACATTTGATTCTTGGAACCGTGCAATTTGGATTAAACTACGGGATTGCAAATAAAACAGGTAAACCTTCAAAGGAACAAGTAGAAGAAATTTTATTAAATGCTTTTGATTCAGGCATAAATGCATTGGATACTGCAAACGCTTACGGGGATAGTGAAAAAATTTTAGGTGAAATTCTTAGTAATTATCCAAAAAAAGAAAATATAATAATCATAACAAAGTTATCGCCAAAAGTTAATGAAACAACAAGCGACGGAGACATAAAAAATCAAGTAGAACAATCCGTTCATTCATCTTTGAGTAACCTGAGTATGGATTCAATTCCGATTTATATGCTGCACAAGGCAGAGCAAATGCTAATAAAAGACGGTACCATAATAAAGCACCTTTCAAAATTAAAAGAAGAAAATTTAATTAATAATATAGGTGTTTCAGTTTACACACCAAAGGAAGCAGAAACCGCTCTTTCAATAGACGAAATAACTGCGGTACAGGTTCCTTTTAATGTATTTGATCAAAGGTTGATAAAATCAGGATTTTTTGAGAAAGCACATTCAAAAGGTATTGCAGTATTCGTGAGAAGCATTTACCTGCAGGGCTTAATATTAATGGATAATACTGATGTTCCGGATAAACTTCATGAAATAATCAATTTTAAAAATCAGTTTAAAAAAATATGTGAACATTCCGGAAGAACAGTTAATGAGGTTGCGATGAAATTTCCATTAGCACAAAAAGGAGTAACTGGAATTGTTTTTGGTGTTGATAATTTAAATCAATTAAAAGAAAACATTAATTTATACAATAAACCTTCATTAGAAAAATCAATAATTGAGAATATTTTAAACCGATTTAATGGTATTCCAGAATACCTGTTGGATCCAAGGCAATGGTCTTAAAATGAGAAATAAATTTTTACCTTACGGAAAGCAAAGTATAGATAAAGATGACATATCTGAAGTGGATAAAGTTCTGAAGTCAGATTGGCTCACAACCGGCCCCAAAGTTTCTGAATTTGAAGAAAATTTTTGTAGATATATTTGTTGCAAATATGCGGTTGCAGTTAATTCCGGAACTTCTGCTCTTGACATAGCGGTGGCTTCCATTGGACTAAAAAAGGGCAGTGAAATAATAACAACACCTTTTACATTCGTAGCAACTGCAAACTGCATACTTTATAACAATCTAAAGCCAGTTTTTGTAGATATAAAAAAGGACACATACAACATAAATCCTGACGAAATAAAGAAAAAAATAACCTCAAAAACAAAGGCAATAATTTATGTTGATTACGCAGGGCAGCCGTGCGACATTTCAGAGATTATAAAAATTGCGAATGAGAATAATTTATATTTAATTGAGGATGCTGCGCACGCATGCGGTGCGGAATACAAAAACAAGAAAGTTGGGAATTTTGCGGATTTAACTGAATTCAGTTTTCATCCAGTAAAGCACATAACAACTGGTGAGGGGGGAATGGTAACAACAGATAATAAAGAATTATATGAAAAACTAAAATTATTGAGAAATCACGGCATTGACAAGGATGCAACAACAAGATTTGGAAAAGACGCATCTTATGCTTATGATATGAAATTGCTTGGAAGAAATTACCGCATTACTGATTTCCAGTGCGCTCTTGGAATATCGCAGTTAAAAAAGCTTGACGACTTCATCAAAAGGAGGGAACAGATTGTTAAAATATACGATGAAGAATTTGAAAATATTGATGAGGTAACAACCCCGTATGTAAAAACAAATATAAAACACGCATGGCATATCTACACAATTCTGCTTTATGAAAAAATAAACCGAGATAAATTTTTCAATTTAATGAAAGCAAAAAATATCGGTGTTAATGTCCATTACATTCCAATTTATAAATTCAGCTATTATAAAGAAAATTTTAATTTTAATGATAAGGATTTCACCGTAACTGAGGATGTTTTCAGTAGGATAATTACTTTACCGTTATTTCAGGGAATGAACGATGAGGATGCTTATGATGTTATAAATGCCGTAAAAAATACGATTAATGAACTTTCATAATGGAAAATAAAAAAATTGTTGCGATAATACAAGCAAGGATGGGTTCAACGCGCCTGCACGGCAAGGTGTTAAAAGATGTATCGGGTAAACCGTTGCTGTGGCATGTGATTAACAGAGTTAAAAAATCAAAATTAATTGATCAGATTGTTTTGGCAACTACAAATAAAAAGGAAGACTTAAAACTCATAGAAATTGCATCCGAAACAGGTATAGAAAGTTACGCCGGAAGTGAAGAAGATGTATTGAACAGATATTTTCAGGCAGCAACAAAATATAAAGCAGATATAATAGTAAGGATTACATCTGACTGCCCTTTAATAGACCCGCGAATTATAGATGAAGTAATAAAGCATTTCTTAAGGGATAATTTTGATTATGTTACAAACACAATAAGGTACCCATATCCAGACGGTCTTGATGTTGAGGTATTTTCATATGACTCACTTAAAAAGGCATGGTTTGAAGCTGAAATCCCATCAGAAAGAGAGCATGTAACTCCGTATATAAGAAATCATATTGAATTATTTAAAATTGAAAATCATGAAAATGATGAATATATAAGCAACATGAATTTAAGGTGGACTGTTGATGAAGAAAGAGATTTAGAGTTTGTGAGAGAAATATATAAAAGTCTCTATAAAGAAGGGGAAATGTTTTATATGGAAGATGTACTGGAACTGTTGAAGAAAAACCCGGAACTTATTGAAATAAATATTAAAATTATAAGAAACGAGGGTTATTTAAAATCATTAGAAAAAGATAAACATCAGATATCGAAAAATGAATACGCAAGACGAAATATTTAAAAAAATTGAAGGAGATATGTGGTTTGATAGGAATAAGGATAAGATCGGAGCAGAGGAATCATTATCCTCCGATTTGACTATAAAACTCATAGAGTTATACAATCTTAAACCAAAAAAATGCATGGAGTTAGGTTGTTCAAACGGATGGCGATTAGATGAGATTTATAAACGTATTAAATGTGAATGTATCGGTATAGAGCCGTCAAAGAAGGCAGTGGAGGATGGTAGAAAAAAATTTAAAAATATTTATTTCTTTAATTCAACTGCGGACTCTGTTCCATTAGATGATGAAAGTGTGGATTTAGTGATTATTAATTTTGTGTTTCACTGGATTGACAGAAAAACCTTGTTAAAAACTGTTTATGAAATTGACCGCACATTAAAAAATAATGGATATCTTATTATAGGTGATTTTTATCCAGATTATCCAATAAAAGTAAAGTACCACCATTTGTTGGATGAGGATGTATTCACTTTCAAGCAGAATTATGCTGATATTTTTATTTCAACCTCTTACTATAAAATGATAGCTTTTTTGTCCGGACATCACGAAACTCATAAATTAACTACGGATGCAAATTCCAACTCTAGAATGATGCAAGTATTACTTCAAAAAAATATTAACCTTACTTATCAAATAAAAACATTATAATTCTTTTGAGTTAAGTTAAGCACTAAAATGAAAATAAAAAAAGGTATTAAATTATGGAATAAAGCAAAGAAAATAATCCCTGGAGGAAGTCAGTTATTGTCAAAACGCTCTGAAATGCTTTTACCTGACCAGTGGCCGTCTTATTATAAAAAAGCTAAAGGTATTGAAATCTGGGATATGGACGGAAACAAATTTACGGACATGTATTCTATGGGAATTGGAACATGCATATTAGGATATGCTGATGATTATGTAAATTTTGCAGTTAAAGAAGCAATAGATTCGGGGTCAATGGCAACCTTGAATTGTTATGAAGAAGTTGAATTAGCTGAATTATTACTAAAAATACATCCATGGGCAGGAATGGTAAGATATGCGAGAACAGCTGGTGAATCGCTTGCGATTGCAGTAAGGATTGCGAGGGCGTATTCAAAAAAAGACAAGATAGCGTTCTGCGGCTACCACGGATGGCATGATTGGTATCTTTCCGCAAATCTTGCAGATGACAGCAATCTGGACGGGCATTTACTGCCCGGATTAGAGCCAAATGGTGTTCCAAGGGCATTGAAGGGAACTTCAATTCCATTTAAATATAATGAAATTGAAGAACTTCAAAAAATTGTTGAAAAAGATAAAGATATTGGCGCGATTTTAGTGGAACCGATAAGGCATCATAATCCAGAAAATAATTTTTTAGGAGAAATAAGAAAAATTGCAGATATACATAATATTCCATTGATATTTGATGAAGTAACCTCTGGATGGAGGATTAATGTTGGCGGAGCGCATGAAAAATACTGTGTTTATCCTGATGTTGTTGTATACGGAAAAGGCATGAGCAACGGTTTCCCGATGGCGGCTATAGTTGGAAAGAGCGAAATAATGGATGCTGCACAGACAAGTTTCATAAGCAGCACTTACTGGACAGAGAGAATTGGCCCTACTGCAGCATTTGCAACTATAAATAAAATGCAAGAGAAAAATGTGCCCGATCATTTGTGTAAGATTGGCCAAATTATCGGAGATAAATGGAAGAAATTTGCTGAAGAAAATAAATTGAAAATCGAGGTTATGGGGGATTTTCTACCTTTGATAACATTTAATTTTTCATATGGAGAAGAACTAAATCAGGCAGTTAAGACACTGTTAACACAAGAGATGCTTTATCGCGGGTTTCTGGCGTCAACAAGCGTTTATGTCTCCTACTGCCACATAGAGGAGAATATCGAAAAATATTTTGAAAATGTTAATGATGTCTTTAAAATAATAAAAAATTCGATTGACAACAATAATGTTTATAATTTACTTAAAGGACCGGTAGCACATAAAGGATTTAAAAGGTTAACTTAAGAGATGAAAATCAAAATTAAAAATAAATACATAGGAAAACAGGAACCATGTTTCATAATAGCAGAACTTTCAGCAAACCATCTCCAGAAATTTGAACTGGCTGTTGATACTATCAAAGCAGCAAAAGAAGCAGGAGCGGACGCTATAAAACTCCAGACATACACGCCGGACACAATTACTATTGATTCTGATAATGAATATTTCAAAATCAGGGGGACTTTGTGGGAGGGTAAAACACTTTATGACCTTTATAAGGAAGCATACACGCCATGGGAATGGCAGCCGAAACTGCAAAAATTAGCAGAAGAATTAAATTTGATATTTTTTTCAAGCGCGTTTGATAAAACAGCAGTTGATTTCCTTGAAAATTTAAACGTTCCCGCATATAAAATCGCATCCTTTGAAATAACAGATATCCCATTAATTGAATATATTGCTTCAAAAGGTAAGCTGATTATTATGTCCACGGGCATTGCAACTTTAGCCGATATTGAGGAAGCGGTTAACGCATGTAAAAGAATGGGAAATGAACAGGTTATTCTTTTAAAATGCACTTCTGCTTATCCTGCGCCTATTGAAGAAGCAAATTTATTAACAATTTCAAACATGTCTGAAACATTCGGGAAAATTGTTGGATTATCTGACCACACGCTTGGCTCAACGGTTGCGATTGCTTCTATTGCTCTTGGTGCAAAGGTTATTGAAAAACATTTTATATTAGATAGAAATTTAGGTGGACCAGATGCAGCATTTTCCATGGAACCAGCGGAATTTAAAGAAATGGTAAAGTCGGTCCGGGATGTTGAAAAAGCATTAGGTAAATTCAGTTACGAAATTTCGGAGAAAGTTGAAAAAAGCAGGGTTTTCGCACGCTCATTGTTTGTTGTAAAAGATATAAAAGCAGGGGAATTAATTAGTGAGGAAAATGTTAAATCAATACGGCCTGGTTATGGAATACACCCAAAATATTTAAAAGAAATAATCGGTAAAAAAATTAGAAAAGATGTCAATAAAGGGACTCCATTTGGTTGGGGTTTAATTGGATGAAAAAATTAGCAATAAAAAATGAAATAAAAAATGAAAGTTCTTTTTCTTGGTGGTGGAGAAATGCCTAAAAATTTGTCTGACTGGCTTAATGATATTATGAAGGAATCAGTAATTTATACTGAAGAACGAATTGATATTGATTTTGTCAAGCGCAGGGATCCAGAGATTATTGTAACATATAATTATAAATATATTTTAGGGCGAGAAGTGATAAATTATCCTCCGCTTGGGTGCATAAATTTACATATATCTTATCTTCCATGGAATCGTGGAGCGCATCCTAATTTATGGAGTTTTTTGGAAGATACTCCAAAGGGTGTTACTATTCATTATATTAATGAATGCATAGATTCTGGAGACATAATAGTACAGAAAGAAATTGATATTGACCCTGAAAAAGAAACTTTAAGAAGTTCTTATATGAAACTCCATGAAGAAATCCAAAAGTTATTCAAGGAGAATTGGATTATGATTAAAAATAGCAGAATAAAAAGAATGCCGCAGAGGGGGGGGGCAGTATCCATTACCTCAAAGATTTCAAGACCTTCGAACCTTTCATTGGAGAGAAAGGATGGAACGCGCCCATTAAAGAATTACTCGCAGTTTATAAACAAAAAGATAACATTTTTTCCATTACTTCAAGTAGACAAAAAAATAATAGAAAAAATCAGAAATTGGAGGAATTCAAAAGAGATTAGAAATTACATGTATAACGACTCTTATATTACTAAAGAAGAACATCAAAAGTGGTACGAAAGTTTAAAGAATAGAGAGAACACTAAAGTATGGGTTGTCTATGTGGGTAATACTCCTATAGGTATTGTCGATTTAATTCATTTAGATCATAAAAATAAGATCACTGATTGGGGTTTTTATATAGGAGACAAAAAGTTTAAAGGAAAGGGGTTGGGAAAAGTTATACTTTATAATTTGATGAATTATGTTTTTGAAAAAATGGATATATATAAAATGCATACCTCTGTCTTGGAAAATAACACCGTTGCTATGAATCTATATAAAAAAATGGGTTTTAAAAAGGAGGGAAGATTACGAAAACATTTGCTGAGAGATAATAAATACATTGACTTGTTTATTATAGGAATTTTAAAGGAAGAATGGAATGAAATCAGTAGCACATTAAAAACCAAGTATGACTTACCTGATGAAGAGTTCATGTGAACATACAAACTCATGGATTAAAATCAGAGGCAAAAATAGAAGTTCAATCTTAACAAACAATAACAATGAAATTCGGCTTGAAATTATGGTCAAAAAATAAAGATTTGATAGGTGAAGCATGTAAATTAATTAATGAAAATTTTTTTCATTATGTTGAGTTGTTTTATGTTCCAGGAACAGAAATAAAACCTTTTTTAGACCATAATATTCCATACATTATTCATAATTCTACAGAAAGATTTGGCGTAAACATTGGCGACAAAACCAAAAAAGAATTTAACTTAAAAATTATTAATACCTGCATTAATTGGGCGAACAAATTAAATGCAAAGTACATAATCCAGCATGCTGATTACGGTTCATTTGAGGATGCAAAAAATTTATTGAAAGAAGTGCATGATGAAAGGATTGTGATAGAAAACATGCCAAACGCCGGGATTAACGGAGAAAAAATGATTGGTTATGAACCGGAGCAGTTGAAAGAACTCATGGATATTGGAGATTTTGGCTTCTGCCTTGATTTCGGGCATGCAGCAAAAGCAGCAGTTAGTATGGGTAAAAATTATAGGGGCCATATTAATGAGTTTTTAAAATTAAAGCCAGATATGTTTCATATAAGCGATTGTGATTTAAAAAACGGGATTGATGAGCATTTAAATATTGGCGAAGGTGATATAGATTTTAAATTTTTAAAAGAATGTATTTTGAGCGAAAACTCGGAAAATGTAACCCTTGAAACACCAAGAAAAAATTTAAATTCGCTTGATGAAGATTTAAAGAATCTTGAAAAATTGAAAGAATTGTTTGTAATGCGAAATAAATTTATCCAATCCCGATTCTTTTTATCCGCATTCATCATAAAAATTCCCGCATTTATTCAGACATTGGTTTAAGAGCAGGAACAATACAAAGATTTGTTCCTTTTTATGTAGTACAGAGAAAATTTAATTATGTTAAAAAAGTATTAAAAATTTCAATTTCAGGTTCTGAATAGATCTTACTTTTAAAGTAATTATGAGCTTGTCCAACTGTAGCGTTATTTCTTTTTGATAATATTTGGTGATTCATTATATTATATTCGAATATTTTAATACCCATCCTCCCCTGTTAGGGGTGTACTATAACAAGTGTTTTTCAAGGCTATAATCAACAGCAATATTTAGAACATGTTTCCAATATTTCCATCTTTTAATTAGTTTTCCATCATGCAATGCTTCTACGCCTCTCAATGTCACTCTCAT
>Ga0210044_10002968_pt1 | contig 24585 bp, 23 predicted proteins | sample CryGey13umfilter_2_FD_183959 | JGI IMG/M metagenome (GOLD analysis project Ga0210044, IMG submission 183959) | Groundwater microbial communities from aquifer in Utah, USA - Crystal Geyser 4/9/14 3 um filter (SPAdes) (version 2) | ecosystem: Environmental > Aquatic > Deep subsurface >... | reverse complement strand
GCTACAAAAGCTACCCAAAACACATAAAAGAAGCTCAAAAAAGACACAACACTTTTTCAAACAAAAAACTCCGCTTACTACTGCGAAGAATCTTACAAAAACATGACTAACATCTGTGCCAGACCCCACCGCCCCAGGTGAGGTAAGGCACCTGGGTGGGCTCTCCGGAGAGCTTCTGCCCGCCTGGCAGAGTGGCGGTGGACTTGGACGAGGACCCGGAGGGGCCACTCGCCTGCTCGGTCGGTGCGGACGATCCCCCGGTGGGGACCGCCTGCTGAGCCTCGCAGCCGGTCAACAGAGCGAAGACCGCGGCGAGGGTGATGGTGATCCAGTGTTGCATCTGGATTTCTCCCTCCTGTCAGGAGTGGTGTAATGCTCATGCGTGCTGGACAGGACAGCGCGCGAGCAGGACTCTTCAGAGTGATTCGTCCCGAGTGGGAGACAGCACAGAGCATGAGGGCAGTGCCTTGAACGAATCCAAGACTTCACGCTTCGTGCTAGTTCCCACACGAGACAAATCCTTCTAGGTCCCATTTATAAAAAGAACGCCCGAAAAAGAGGGCGTTGCACATTTCTATGGCATTCGACTAGGAAATGTGCCCCCATTTCCGAAGGCGGGACATTAGTCGAAACACTGTTTTTTGTCAACCTTCATGAGGTTCATGTCTGAACACTTCTCAAAAAATGCAGAGGCATCCAGACAAACCCAATCTTCAAACATCCCCCACATACCAGGGAACACTATGGCCAACCAGGGTAACGATGAATTGACAAACCGACTCCTTCTTGTATGATGTCTGGTCCATAACGGAGAGACCATGCAACTTCCACTCGCAGAACTGGTCCGTGACCTCCTAGCAACACAAGGCGTGGCAACCAGGAACAGGCTGGAAGCCGAAAGGATGTCACCCGGGGAGGTGCGTGCACAGGCGGGCCGGATTCTGTCCGAACTGCCGAGCCGGTTGCGGACCTGGCTTGATGCCGACAACACCTCCCTCTGGATCTCGATCTATGAGTTCCAGACACTCGGAGATGATCTCCGAGCAAGCGTGAGCCTCTCTGGAGACAGAGGGATTCTCCTCAGATCCATCCAGTGGGACAGCCTCCTATTGGCGGATCCACTCGGATTGGCGCTGGCCAAGCACCTCATGTCCGAACTAGAAACCGTTCACAGCATCTTGCCGGTGCTCATGGCAGCACCGGCATCGGGTGCCGACTCTCCCACCATGTCAGTACACCTGGGCCTAAAAAAAGCTCAATAGTCTGGTATAGGGGAAATCAAAACGCCCACCGATACGCATTCGGTGGGCTTTCCTTTTTGCAAAATGTAGGAGAACTGCTATAAGGGTTGACTTTTTCGTCTTTTTCTTTTAGAGTGCGGCGTTGGAAACTGTGAGTGTAGACCTCCTGCACGACCAGGTTCCATTCACCACGTCGACATCCTCATGCTCCTTTGGAGTAGTCGACAACCGTCTTAGGCGGTTCTACGAGGAAGAGAGTGCCATGAGCACCGTCCCAATGGTGACCTGCGCCTTCCCCGGGTGCAGCAACGAGTTCCCCGAACACTACCTGCTCACCGTCTGCGGAGAGAAGCGGCACATGCTGTGGGTCGTCAGCAGTGCGAGGAAGCTCATCCTCCGCCCCCAGAAGGACGCCCCCGCGGTCTCCTTCCCGGAAGGAGCCGTCGTGAACGAGTGGGGTGTCGACAACGAGACCCCGAGCGTCGTCGTCCGGAACGGTACCGAGGAGGTACCGAGCTGGCAGGGTGTGAGCTACGACAAGGGTGTCGTGATCGTCAACGAGGTACCCGAGCAGACGGCGAACGCCGTACTCGACATCCTCGAGCGAGGCGGCACGGTGCAGGATGCCGTAGACTTCCTCGTCGAGGAGGGCTGCGCCGACCAGTACACCACCAGTCTCGACTTCGTCGAAGGGAAGCTCTCCCCCGCGGGCCGCATGCTGAGCCCGACCACCGGCGTCGTCAAGCGCGACGACCGGGATCTCACGCCCTGCTGGCGCGAGGGTGACACCTTCTTCGTCTCCCACAAGGACGAAGGTCGGGTCATCGAACCCGACATCCTCAAGCGCACCTACCGGAACCCCGATGGCACCCCCATCAACCTCGCGGCAATCCCCCATGGACCCCCCGAGAACATCAACAACTAGTCCTCTTCCACCCACGGGTGTAAGAGGACATGGAATCCAAGGCTGCGGCTGAGGGTTCCATCGGATCGAAGGCTGCGGCCAACGATCCCCCCTACATCCGTTACGTGGGTGAGGACGAGACCGCCGGGTCCCAAGCAGCTGCGGCTGTGAAGGGACTTCGGCGGTCTTCTCGTTGTCTAGACAACTGACATGAAGCCTCGCAGGGCCTGCTCTAAGTCATCAAGTCGGCTCGCATGGATGCGTTCTGGATACCGTCGTGCCAAATCTACAAACGCTCTAAATGCCTGTCGATGCACGATGTAATTGGGGCGTAGGTCGTCGTGTGTGATCTCACCAAGGTCTTCCTCTGAAACAGGAAGTTCTGTTGACCCAAAATCTTTTTGAAAATGTTCAGCCACTGTTTCGTCATCTAACACTCCCTGCAACAGTCTCACAACATGCAGATCAAACTCCGGATCACTTGTCTCAGGGAGTAAATCGATATTTCTGACAACGACGGCTGCTGCTTCTGCGAATCGCCCTGAGTCTGAAACAAGCACAATATCAAAACCACGTTTGAGGGACTCATTGACCTCCATAATAGAAAAGACTCCTCCATTTCCTGCGACCAGCACACGTGGTTGATCTTTGCTGATCCGCGCAAAAAGCGACTCCATGTAAGCAATGTGCAATCGATAGGCTTCTACACGTTTCTCTCCCTTCTCTGACCAGAGAGCTGTTGTGGGGGTCACCACGGAATCCACGGGCGTCACCGCATAAATCTCTGAGCTCTTCTCTTTGTCCACAAAGGGATTCCCTTCGTACAGCGTGTTCCCTCCTGGCGAAACCGCAAAGAGGTGTGCCTTGTCCTTAAAGGGAAGATGATCTGTCTGTGTTTTGTAACGGACATTCTGCTGACCAAAAAAGACTCCCACCCCAGATTGCGTTCCAGGTACGGCGATGTTTGCCTTTGCTTCATGTGCTACCGTCAGAACGGCGAGGCTCATTTTATTGAGCGGATGATCGTCTGTTCCTTCCACACTCCCTACGTTTTTACATCCACCCACCACATTGATCAGCGGACAGTTGCGATTCACACGAAGTTTGTCGAGCACGGCTTCTTCCATATCGACCGGGATCGTTTCTGAAGGATGTGTGATGACGTGATTGATTGCCACCACACGGATACTTGGAGACTCCAAACACAACTCTGCGTCATAACCCCATTCGGGACATTGATCTTTGGCGAGATCCAGGAATCGTTGATCAAATTCCACTTCGTTCACATGAACACTTGGTCGAAAGACATCACGAAACCCAACAAGGTCTGGTGTTGCTTCCTGGTACAGAAACTGACGATAGACAACAGCGGCTTGTTTGAATTGTCTCACGAGCTGTTCTATATCCTGATCGTTCACCTCCACACGCAACCCATCAACAATACGGTCGACTTCCGCATGAAATTGCGTCACGTTTGTCAGGATGAATACAGCCGCTTCCTCTGCTTCCTCCAGAATCTTCTGTTCCCAATGCTTATTCTTGTATGTGACGAGACGTTCCACTCGGTCAATCCGTTCAAGAAAATAATCGAAGGCTCGCAAGCTTTCCTCAATCTCTTCATACACCTCTCGATCAAACACCGGCACCTGCCCACGCTGGTCTGGTTTCATGTCTTTCTCTTCGTCGATCAACACACGGGCAATATGTCCTTCATAGACCGTCTCGAGAAAACTGTGTTGCCTCCCTTCTCCCGAACGTTTGTATTGACCTCGAAAAAAAAGAAATTGCTTTTCTGGATCTGAAACGGGCTGGGTTTGAAGAACAGCGCGTACACCTTTGAGAGCGTTATAATGACGTGGATCACCGAGCACACGTGCGCGTGCCTTGTAGGCCTGGTGCCGACTGTCGCGAATCCCATGTTCCAAAAATAAGCGCTTGTGCGAAAGTTGCTCATCGACAACAGTCGTGGACACACCTTCTGCAAAACGCATGAGGGCAAAGACACCTGCTTCACCTTGTTCCAGAACCGTCTCAATCAAGCGGTCTGGAAGAAGCTCGCCTTTCTCTAAGATGCGTTTTGCGAAACGATCTGGGAACTGCAGAAGCTCGTCCAATAGATTTCCAAGGGTCTGTTCAGGCTGCGCGGTCGAGAACCCCATGTGATCTGCAAACGCAGCAAGCTGATGTTCGCGTTTTGCCTGTCTATTCTCTAGGTCAAAATTTTCCTCCGCACGTCTGAGCTGCAGTTCCAATCCTTCCGCCTCATTTTGCAACCAATGTTCTGACCACTCCTCAGCCAACGCATCTGTCACGAGTCCATACGGAATATGTGCAACAAATGGGTGATCAATCAGTTTTGTTTTCCCAGCACGACCGTCAAAAAAAATGCGCACCCCGTTGGAGTCGAGGGTAATGTGGCGTGACCCCTTCCCCTCTGAACGAAGCATGCGGGCATTCCCACTCAAGAAGAAGGCGGTAATCAACTTTGTGCGTTCATTGTGTGCCTGGTCACCGATCGCTTCGTCACGTTCCAGTAGACGTAACGTGCGTTCAGATTGAACAAATTCCCGAGAAGAAATCTGCGAAAAGGAAGGGTCTTGATAAAGTTCTGTCGGAATAAATCCAAGGATTGTAAGGAGTCGGCCAATATTTTCCTTACCACCGGAACGAAATGCTGCCGCTGTCAGTGCCGACCACCCCTCATGTTCACCAAAACGCAAAACTCGATGGGTTGCTTGACGCAAGGTTTCCTCATACGCATCTACAGAAACGTCACCAAAACGTTTTGTGAATTGCAAACGCTCATAGAGTGATTGGGCATCTGTTGCAGTGGTGAGAAGTGGATCCACGACATGAGTTGCGAGTGATTCAACTCCCATCTCGTCAGAAATGACTGCGTGTTCCGCCCACTGAAGTAAGTTCTTTAGTTGCTCGGATTGTTCGGAGTCAAGAACATGGACTGTTTTTCTCAGGAGGCTTCCCTGATGTCCTGTCAGCAATTGCATCAATCGCACGTGCTCGAGAACCCGTTTCTGTTGGTTGCTGTCCAGTGCTTCGAATGATTCTTTCACCACAGTACCCTCGTTGAGCTCATCCCCACGACCAGAGTGTGCAAGAAAAAAACGTTGACCAGCCAACACCTGATCAAGCCCGTGTTGCATAATTTCAACACCCCCGTCTGTGCGTCGGGACTCCCTGTCTCTTCCAAATCCTGATCCTTCACCTCGATCTTTCATGTGAACCTAGTGTAACAAAAATAGAGTCAGATTTCGATACTTGATTCATGTCTTTTTGCCACGTATGATCTCTCTATCTATGAAACCTTTTCTCATTCTACAGCTTAGAAAAAACGATGCCGCATCTGACGGAGAGTACCAGGCGTTTTTGAAGTATGGTGGTCTGACTGAATCTGAGGTGCAGCGCATACGCATGGAGATAGACGCACTTCCCGTTATCAATCTTGATGACTACTCAGGTGTCATTGTTGGTGGAGGTCCGTGGAATGTGAGTGATCACGATAAAGACACCAAGCAACGTGAGGCTGAGGCTTGGCTTTTTGAGCTCCTGAGAAACATTGTGACTAAGGATAAACCTTACTTGGGTGCCTGTTATGGATTTGGAGCATTGACCGTTGCGAGATTGGGCGAAGTTGCAAAAGGACGCTATCAGGAAAACGCTGGAGCGGTCACCATCGAGCTTACCAACGAGGGAACGGAGGACCCACTGCTCAAGAATCTTCCCCAAAACTTTAAAGCCATCGTTGGACACAAGGAGGCGTGCCAGTCTCTCCCCAAAAAAGCGGTATGGCTCGCCAGCTCTGAAACATGTCCCTATCAGATGTATCGCATCGGTAACAATGTCTATGCCACACAATTTCATCCAGAGCTTGATGGAGAAGGGGCAGCAACACGGATTGACGTTTATAAACATGCGGGCTATTTCCCACCAGAGGAGGCAGAAGAACTAAAATCAAAACTACGAAAAGAGGCTCTAACGGTACCCATGGAAATTTTACGCCGTTTTATTCAGAACTACCGTTAGACGACAAACTTGTCGCGATCGCGACAAGTTTGTTGAACGCAGGTTTGTGGTCGTTTGCTTGACACATAGCCTTAAATAGGCTATTTTAAACTGTCTTTTTCAGGGTCAAACCCTGTCAGGCACCCATGCGCTGGAACTTCATGGTCCAGCATTCCCAACAACACCTGTCATTGGTGAAAAATGACAACCGCAATCGCAAGAGAACTCCACCTCCACGAGCGGACCATGCCGGTCCCAGTAGCCCAGTGGCGTGCCACCAAGCTCCTGGTCGCCGATATCCTCGAGAGCGATGAAGGCGACCTGAGTGAGGCCGAACGCTTCCTCAGCACTGGCCTCGGCCGCAGGGCCAGCAAAGACCCCACCTTCGGCGACGTACACAAGCTCGCCGACATGGGCGTGATCGACCGGATCCTCGAGCGACTCGGTCTCGACGTGGGCGTCACAGCGAGCAAAGACCTCGCGCATGCCCTCACGTTCGTGAACCCCGAGCTCGCTCCCTGTGAGGTCGAGTCCTGCGGACACTTCCCCCTCGCCGAACTTGGTGGGGTGTGGAGTACGCTCGAGGACGGGAGCCTGTGCCGGCACTGCCGGCAGGGTCTGGTCAAGGGGGTCAAGCAGCGTGGTCCCTACACCCGCTGCACAGATCTCACGAGCGTTCCCTGGCTCCAGATCGAGGACGGTAGCGGCGAGAACAAGGCCCAGCCGCTCCCGACCAGGAACGACTACATCCTGGAGTGCGCGGAAAACCCCAAGCACTGGCTCCGGATCGACGACCGGATCCTGGCCACGCTGGTCGAAGAGGATCTCCTCGACGAAGAGGGTGCACCCAACGTGGCGCACCTCATCGCCTACCTGATCCACGTGAGGCAGATCTCCCCGCCCGTCGAGGCCTACCGGCGTCTTCAGGACCGGGACGAGCTCAACTGCTTCACCGCCCAGGCACTCACCGGTCTCGTCCGCGAGGCCAAGAAGTGGACGGCGGGTGTGGTGATCCAACCGGCCCCCGCCGCGCAGCCCATGGGTCGCGTGACGATGAGGCTGCAGGCGAACATGCAGCCGTCGATCTACGTCGGGGACCTCCTCAAGGAGCTCTTCGATGAGTCGACGTTACGGCAGTTCATGGCTCGCTACTACGATGCGATCTCGCTACCGGGCGGCAACGCCACTCTCGCCACCCTGTGCTGGGAGGCAGCGTCCGGTATGAACCGACACGGTGTCATCAGTGAGGATCTCTTCCAGAACCTGCGAACTCACATCCCCACCCAGGCGGCCAACATCGACTACGTTGCTGGCCTCTGCGGGTTCGGCACGGGGCCAAGCAAGGAGCAGGTGTTGAGCGCACTCTGCCGCCTCCTGAACGCCCAGTTCGAAGCGATCATCTTCCTGATGGATGCTCCGCGCAGCACGTTCAGCAACGGTTCACAGTCACAGACCGCCATCGACCTCGTCCGTTGGGCAGAAGACAACGGACGGATGGACGACCTGGTACGGGAGACGAAGAAGAAGGCTCCCGGCCTCTTCTGAGCTAAGTCCCTAAACTACGAACGGAACCCACACGCGGGTTCCGTTTCTTATTTCAAAACACCCGGTACGTGACCGGGTGTTTCTCTTATTCCATTTCTGTTTCTATAAACTCAATCGCACTATTGATTGGAATGGCGAAGCCGATTGATTCTCCCTCACTGTCGATGGCGGTGTTAATCCCTACAACCTCTCCATCAAGATTCAATAGTGGTCCACCAGAGTTTCCTGGGTTAATGGCGGCATCCGTCTGAATGACATTGTCGAGCTCTACAACGTCTCCGTTTGACGACTGAGCGGAAATTTCGCGACCAATGGCACTAATCACCCCTCGCGTCACCGTTGACTCATAACGATTCAGTGAGTTCCCAATCGCCATAACGGTCTGACCAACAAGCAGTTCATCTGAATTCCCAAGGTCTGCCGCAACCAAGTCCGTCGCTTCGACTTTGATAAGCGCAAGATCTGTATCGTCTGACACGGCAATGACACGGGCAGACAGCTCTGTCCCGTCCACCAAGAATACGGTGTAGTCTGCCGTCTTATCTTCGATCACATGTTTATTTGTCAGGATATAGCCATCGGATGAAATAATGATTCCCGTTCCTCCGCCGATCTCAATCGTTTTTGTTTGTGGTTCTGAGGTGACCTCACCATCACGTGGAGGAACTCCCTGACTGACACGTTCACGAGGATCAAACGCCGTTGGACTCATGCTGCGCTGTTGAAAATAAAAACGTCCAAATGGATCTTCGTTAAACCGATTATTCTCTCGATCGTAAATCTTTTCCAAGTCTTTTGTGATGATAATAGACACAACAGCAGGAGAAACGGTTTCAATGGCGCTGATCACTTCTTCGTCACTCTCTCCCGTATTTGAAAGGTTGATTGAAGGAAATCCGGTGACTGGAATCACCATGAACCCAAGCACGATGAGAACCGTCACGAGAGCATTAGCAATCAGGATAAGAATAAGTGTTGATGTTTTCATACATTGTTTAGTAATCAATTCCCTCTCGCGCTTGTACACCCGAGTAGAAGTAGTGTTTCTTTAGGTTCATTTCTGTGACGAGGTGTGCACGATCAAGAAATGTCTGTGGCGCATCTCGTCCTGTCAGGACAAGTTCGAGCGTGTCTGGTTGTTGATCAAGCAGCGCAAGGACTTCTTCTTCTGACACCATTCCAAGATTCGTTGTCGAGTTGATCTCATCCATGACGATTAGATCATAGCCCTCATGCAACATCTTCTCCACCTCATGGAGTCCCCGATGAGCTTCTTCCCTATCAATCTCTTGAATCGAAAAATCAAACTGACCGGTCACAGGATGAATGCGATCCCGACCTGTTGCAACATACGTGACCCCCGCAAGCTGATCGAGAATTTTTCGCTCTGAGTAGTGTGTGTCACCGCCTTTATCAAAATACACAATCCCCACACGCTTCCCCGCACCGAGCGCACGAATAACCACCCCAAGAGCAGCGGTCGTTTTGCCTTTCCCGTGTCCTGTAAATAATTGAATGAGCCCGTAGCCCTGTCTGCCTTTAATCCGATGATCGAGTTCAGGTTTTGTGCTCATAGATCATCATCATACCATGTCGATTATCTTGACAATGTGGGTAAAACAGCGTAGCGTCTACGTCTGGTCCACCCACCAGAGAGGAGCGAAAAGTGAACATTCGTTACCGTGGAACCACCACCGTCCCGCACATGGCCCCAGGTGAGCTCTGCTTCATCCAAGTGCGTCAGACCGGAATGGTCGACGTAATCCGAGGGCCGTCGCCAGAGGACTTTGGCGAGCAGCTCTACAAGGGCATCGTCTGTGCCATCGATTACAGCACGGACCCGGTGCGTGTGCATGCGGTCTTCGCGGACCCATGCGTCACCAAGCACGCCAACCGGGCTGTCGCACAGCTCGACGCCCGTCAGCCCCCCTTCGCCTACATGGTCACCCCTCGGTACCGCATGCAAGGTATCAGCAGCTTCGAGAGTTTCTCTCTGGGTGATCGCTGTCTGGTTCGGATCGTGGACTGGGATGATCGACCCGAGACGCTCGCAAACCATGGCATGACCCCCGACGAGATTCGTCAGATCCTGCCTCGCGAGCTCATCGGCATCTGGAAGGCACGGATCATCTTCGCCACCTCCACCGGTCATGAGGTCGAGGGCAGCCGCCTCTACACGGTCGCAGCGGTGATCGACGATGAACGGATCCGAACCCACGAGAATCCTGATGTCCGAGGATGGACCGGTCTCGAGGTTCCCGTCCGCTACACCGTCTGGAGAGCCACGGCCATGAACCAAGCCCTCAAGGAGGGACTCGACTTCCTCGACGAAGCCAGCACGTTCCTCTCCGAGGTCACCAGTGACCTCGGAGAGGACGCCAAGGAACTCTGGCAAGAACTCACGGGCAGGTAGCCTGCCACGTGGTTCAACCCTGTTGAACTTTACGTGACCCACGCAAAAGCACCGTACGAAACGGTGCTTTTCAAATTGAAAAGCTCATCACAATGTGATGAGCCGATTGTGGGCGCTTATACCCACGGGGACGCGGAGTCTAGTTCCACGTCTGTTCGTTGTACATCGGGTACACGCGCACCCGACGTCCGCCCACTTCCATGACGCTGTAGCGTCCCTCGGATTCGAGGTGAGCGATGCGTGCGTCCTCGACGCGGGTGACCTGCTTGGCTCCCAAGTGCTTGTAGGCGACCTGGATCGCCAGATTGTGCTCACCGCCGTTCAGCAGGCTCTCGAGCGCCATCATCCAGATCAGGGTGGAATCGTGTCCGTCCTGCACATAGGCCTCGGCCAGGTCGACAGCAGCGGTACCGCGATGACGCAGGAACTGTGCCTGGATCCGCTCGTTCACCTTCGACTCATCGAGGGCGAAGTCCATGATGAACTGGCGTGGCATGGGCTCGCTCTCGAGGGCCATGCGCTCGGCGAAGGTGAAGGTGCCCCAGTAGGTCTCGAGCGGGTAGCGCTGGTGGAAGCGGTCGACCGTGTACTCCTCGGTCTCGACCAGTCGCCTCCTGTACTCAGCCACATAGAAGCGGCGGATGACTTCGAGTTCGGTCATCATGCGCTGCTCTTCATCCTGGATGCTGGACGCGAAGGACATGGCCTTGTCGAAGGACTTGGGATCGCTCTGGCAGGATCCATTGAGGGCCCTCAGTTCCCTGTAGTCATCTTCTCGATCCAGCACGTTCGGCTGGAAGTATCGACTCAGCTTCTGATCCGCGATGTGCGAGGGGTCCCCGGGGAAGCTGTGCCACGCTTCGATGCGCGCTAGGTAGCGCTCCTGGTCGTCGCGCGCGTTGCACCGATGGAGGTCTTCACGGAGCTCCTTGAGACCCCGATCGTACGAAGCCTTGCGAACGGCCGAGATCTCGGCCTCGGTGAAGCATTCCGAATGCCACTCCATCGACCTGAGAACACCATCGATGATGTATGTCTGGTAGCTGTCTGGATCTGCCGTCACCCGGTCCACGTCGTCGCGGTGCAGCCGACGGCAGTCGTCGGTCTCGACCATCGTACCGACGGAGACCTCGTGAGGGTCGATTGCCTTTTCCGTGTTGCATCCCGCGCTGAAGAGAACAGCGAGAGAAAGAAGGACTCTGTTCCGCATAGATCACCTCTCTGGTTGCGGTAAATGTATTTACCACACAGAATCCAATCAGTCAACCTAAAACACCCGGCGAATTCCGGGTGTTTTTTCTTCTTCTTATCTTCTTTTTAACGACAGCCACTTGTTGCCCCATCCACCGTCGTCAAGGCTATGGCGGATGTCGCCACATCAACTACAACCAGATGTGGCTCCACAATTAAGGCATTTGTAGCACGCTGCGTTCCTGACCATCATACTGCCGCAGGTGTCGCAGGCTGGAGCATCGGATTGATTGTCGAAGGTCTGTGTATGAGCGGTGCTTACCGCTGCGTCGCTTTTTGTCTCAAACAACGTCGCCTGTGGGACATCGTCTGTCTTACCGTCAATAATCGTTGCCACATCCACCTCTTCCACTTCCCCGACTACTTCTTCCGACCCTCCTTCTGTTGCATTGACTCCTACGGCGAGCTGGCTCTGGCGTGAAAGAAACTTAATGGCGAGCCAGCGGAAGAGATAGTCCGTAATGGACTTGGCGATACGAATCTGTGGATTGTTCGTGTAGCCAGACGGTTCAAAACGCATGTGCACGAACTTGTTGACCAGTACCTCCAGTGGCACCCCGTACTGGAGACCGATCGAAATCGACGTTGCGAAACTGTCGATGAGTCCACTGATCACCGAACCTTCCTTGCTCATGGTGACAAAGAGTTCACCAGGTGTTCCATCGTTATACAGACCAACAGTGATATACCCCTCATGATTTCCGACCGCAAACTTGTGTGTGATACTACGTCGTTCATCAGGAAGTCGATGTCGTCTGAGTTTGCGATCTTGCTCCACAGCCTCAGCAATCGCCAGTGAGTTATCTAGATCAACCGTTTCTGATTTTGTTGTTTCGTTCTGTTTCTTTGCGTCGCTTTCCTTCGACGTTGTGAGTGCCTGCTGACGTTTTGATCCATCACGATAGATTGCAATGGCCTTAAGCCCCATCTTCCACCCTTCCATATATACCTCCGCAATCTCTTCCTTGGTGGCATTGTGCGGCATGTTCACGGTCTTTGAGATGGCTCCGGAAATGAATGGCTGCACCGCCGCCATCATGCGCACATGACCCATGTAGTGAATCGTGCGAGTTCCATTCGCTGCTTTGAACGCACAGTCGAACACAGGGAGATGCTCTTCTTTTAAGTGTGGGGCGCCTTCAATGGTATCCGTCTCCTCGATATAAGCCATGATCTCCTGCTTTTGACCATCAGTGTATCCAAGCACGGTAAGTGCTGGATCAACGGTGTTGTTGACGATTTTGATCATTCCGCCACCAACAAGCCATTTGTACTTTACGAGTGCAATATCTGGCTCCACACCAGTGGTGTCACAATCCATCAAAAACGAAATCGTTCCTGTTGGCGCGAGGACAGAAATCTGAGCATTCCTGAGACCAAATCTGCTTCCATGCTCTACAACATTATCCCAAGCTTTTCGTGATTCTGTGAGCAAATCCGCAGGCACCCCATGAGACAGCATTTGGTATGAAGCATCTCGATGCATACGCATCACTTCCATCGCAGGCTCAGCGTTCATCTGGTACCCCACAAAGGGCCCGACCTTCTCTGCAATCTTGGAGGACTGATAGTAACAATGTCCACTTTGAAGCGAGGTGATGGCTGCAGCAAGGTTGCGTCCCTCAGCTGAGTCATAAGGCAATCCACGACTCATCAAAAGTGCGCCTAGGTTTGCATAACCGATACCGAGCGGTCGATAGTCCTGACTATTCTGTTCAATGGCTGGAGTTGGGTAGGCAGAATTACCGACAATGATTTCCATCGCTGTAATAATGATCTCGTTGGCCTTCTTGAAGGACTCGACATCGAACACCAGCTCGCCGTTCTCTTCCTTACGAAACTTCAATAAGTTAAGGGAAGCTAAGTTGCAAGCACTGTCATTCAAAAACATGTACTCAGAACAAGGGTTGGATGCGTAAATGCGATCCGTATTCTTGCAGGTGTGCCATTTGTTAATGATGGTGTCGTACTGTACTCCTGGGTCTCCACACTGCCATGCGGCGTCTGACATCATATCCATGATCTCGCCCGCCTTCCACGTTTGAACGTTTTCACCTGTGGTCACAGCCCTTGTGGTCCACTCCGCATCAGCTTCAACAGCCTGCATGAATTCATCTGTGACACGAACAGAGTTATTTGCGTTTTGAAATGAGATGGAACCATAGGCCTCTCCATCAAGTGAACTGTCATATCCTGCATCAATAAGAGCCCAAGCCTTCTTTTCTTCCTTCACCTTACACATGATGAACTCATCGATATCTGGATGACCCACATCTAAAATGACCATCTTTGCCGCACGCCGTGTCTTTCCACCACTCTTAATCACCCCAGCAAAGGCATCGAGGCCCTTCATAAAGGACACGGGACCAGATGCTTTTCCGTTACTTCCACCCAAGTACTCATGTCGTGATCGAATCTTGGAAAGATTTGAGCCAGCGCCTGACCCACCCTTGAAGAGCATGCCCTCTGTCACACAGAGATTCAAAATGGAACGCATGTCGTCTTCAACAGAGTTGATGAAGCAGGCAGAACACTGCTGTGGCCTCAGTGTTCCAACGTTAAACCATACAGGTGAATTAAATGCTGCCATTTGATTCACGAGAATATGATGAAGTTCATCGTCAAACGTCTGTGCATCTTGCGCCGTTTGAAAGTAGCCATCCTTGCGACCCCAGTTCGCAATAGTCTTGGCCACACGTCCCACAAGCTGCCGGACAGAATGTTCACGATCTGATTTTCCGACTGTTCCGAAAAAGTATTTTGAGACAACAATGTTTGTCGCTGTTTGAGACCAGGTCTTTGGAACCTCCACACCCTTTTGTTCGAACACAATATTCCCCTTTGAGTCAGTGATGGACGCATCACGTTGATCCCATTCAATCAAATCGTAGGGATGGACGCCGGGTGTTGTAAAGAATCGATCAACCGTAATCCCCTGGCCATACGTTTCTCGTTCAATCGCTGCCTCATTGGCGCGTCGGTACTGTGCATAACGCTTCGCAACATGGATCAAGTTGTTATCAATCAAACACAGCCCTGTCACCTCGCGTACATCGGCAAAAGACGGGACACTGTGGCCGTTAAATTGTTTCGTCAAGCGAGAAATCACTTGACCTGTCACACGCTTTGCAAGAGCAGGATCTTTCAATCCAGACTCAAAAAGAGCTGCGTGAATAGAATGCTGAAGTTTGGAAACCTGAAAGGCTTGCTCTTCTCCACTACGCTTACGGATATTTTTGACAGATGTCATAAACTCCCAGACAGCGTCTGAAATGGATGAAGTATCCGTGGATGAACCACGAACATGGGAAGGTGTGTGTTCCGACATAGGGCGAGTACGAAGGAAGGATTAAATGTTCAAAAGGTTGGATCAGCGCATCTATGTCGTTAAGTATTTGGGTGGTACTCAATGACGACTGCTCTATCCGTGTTTGGGCAAAATAAAGACGATCCATCTTGGGATCATCTATCTCACTCCTGGAAGGGTCGATACGCAAGACCACTTCCCCACTTATCAACCACTATATGTTGTGGTCTGTCTTTATTCTAGACCACAAGATGTAGTGGTGTCAAAGATTAGGTTATCCACAGAATCTCACGAGACTATCCCCGGTTTCAAGGACATCCTAGAACCCCATACTCAAATTAATCGCAGCTTTTTCTTCAATTTTTGGCTCAAAATCAACGGGAATGGCTTTGCGACCCCCAAGCCGGTCTTCATAGGCAAGAGCTTGATACTTCCTGCCGTATTCATAGACCTCCTTGGTCACCTTCACATCCTGCAGACAATAATCTTTGATTTTTTGAATCTCCCCTTGTTTCCACCACTCCACTGCCTGAAGACCGTGTCCGGATTTCCTGTGTCCAACCGTTGCGGCCGCCACGTCATCAAGCTTTAATCTGAAGCCGAGCGCTTTATGGATTTCCGTGAGTAAGTCTAGATTGGGGAAGTCCAAAAAATTTCCTGCATAATAATTATTCATCACTGGCAAATCAAACCCTCGAGAATTGTATCCAATAATACGACCTGCCTTCTCAAGTCGTTGGTAGAGCTGAGCAAGCTCATGTTCTTCAAACGCTTCATAGGTCTCCGTCTCGTAGAAGTAAACTCCAATCACAGAAATTTTAAGCTTACTGGTGTCATAGCCACCAACCTCTTGAAAGGTGTTCTGTGTTTCAATATCGAGAACGACTTCATTAGACATAGCGGTCGCTATTATAACACACGCCCGTTTTCCACAACGGTCCCAAGCATGAGACATCAAAGCCGATACAGAAAGAGTTTTGTGGAGCCTATTTCACATCTCTCTAACTCCTCGAGCTCGAGAAAACGAAAATCTCGCGAAACAAGACGTGTTCCAGACGGATAGGTCTTCCTCAGTATTGGAAGGATCTTTGCGTTCATCTCGGGAAGCAAATAAGTGACCAGAACATCCGCACGCTTTGGTAGATCTTTAAAGAAATCTCCATGGATAAAATCTGTCTTATCCGCCACTCCAGCCCATTTAGCACGTAAACGTGAAATGGCAATCAAAAAACGAAATTGTTCGATTCCCACACCTTGTGCTGAAACTCCTGAGCAGCGGTGAGGACGATCGAACCATCACCTGATCCCAAGTCAACAACAACTTCCCCCGGCTGAACGTCCGCTAATTCGAGTAAGGTTTTCCTAATGAAACGACGGGTGCGAATCCAAGGAACGGTCCTCATTGCCCTAAACGTAAACCAGAAAACAAAACAAGCAAACCCTAATAACGCAACATTGATAAAAACAATCGCTAATACGGCAAATGAATTCACATCTCCACACTTAAGCTTGAAGCTGCTGCCTTGATTCCCTCTGAATAGGTGGGGAATGCGTGAATCATGCCTGCCAGCTTATCTATGGGGGCATTGAGATACATCGAAAGCGCAATTTCGTGAATTAATTCTCCCGCTGATGCCCCAATCACATGTCCACCGAGGATTTTTCTTGTTTTTGGATGTACGATGATTTTAATCAGTCCCATGTGCACATTCTCCGTCGCCGCTCTCCCAAGCTGCCTTATCTCATAACGACCAACAAGTAATTCTTTGTGCTGCACATGTGCCTCAGATGTCGTCAGACCAACGGAAGCCACCTCTGGATCTATAAAGGTGACTCGAGGGACCACACGTTCATCCACCTTCTTTTTTGCTGAGTGCTTCTTCAGTGCGGAAAGCGCTGCGTTATAGCCAGCAACATATCCTTCATGATGGGCCGTATGCGTAAACTGCAAGCCACCATCAACGTCCCCAGCACCAAAAATGTGTTTGACGTTTGTCTGCTGTTCTTTGTTTGTTTTGAGGGTTCCTTGTTTCGTTACCTGAACCCCTGCGTGATCTAATTCAAGTTTCTGTACGTTTGAACGCTTTCCTGTTGCAACCACAATCTGCTCCACGGCCACCGTCTCCACCTGACCCATCCGTTCAACATGAATCCCATAAATCCCTCCGCGCGCATTCACAATATTCTTCTCTATCGCCCCTGTTCGTACGTCAATGCCCTGCTCCAGAAGCCCCTCTTGAGCCAACTGTGACATCTCTCGGTCTTCATGCGGAAGCACAATATCTTCAGCCTGTAAAAGAGTGACGCGTGTCCCAAAGGTGTTATAAAAAGTGGCAATTTCGCATCCCACAGGCCCTGCTCCAATAATCGCCATCGACTTTGGCAGACGTTTGGATTCAATCGCCTCCTTCCATCCCCAATAGTGAATGTCACTCAAGCCTGGAATGGGTGGAATAAAGTCAACCGTTCCAGTAGCAATCACGATTGCTTTTCCATACAGGTTTTCTCCCCCTACTTCTACCACGTGGTCATCCACAAACACCCCTTCCCCATGTTTTATATCAACTCCTAGCTTCTTCAGGATGCTGAGATAACGGTCTCCATATTCTCCTCCTCCTGTTATCGTCTTCACAACATGCTTGCGGTAACGCATGAGTTTTTCAAAATCAAAAGAAAGATTCCCTAGCTCAATGCCGTACTCACGTGCTTGTTTTGCCGTCCGGTATAACGCTGCTGTTTTCAGGAGTGCCTTTGAAGGCACGCACGCATAGTTGGGACATTCACCTCCCAATTTTCCAGATTCAATGACGCAGACACTGGCCCCAAGTGCAAGAGCTCCTTCTACGGCAGAAAATCCAGCTGAACCGGTTCCAATAATGATGACGTCGTAGGTCGCTTTCTTAGACATACTGAATCAATTAAAAAGTTTGAGCGCAAAGTCCCAAAGACGTGGATCTCCATGTTGCGAGAGAACGTACCACCACTCCGCCCCCCAGAGATACGCTTCCCCCACTCCTGTTTCTTCAACGAAGGCAATATTCCGCGCAAAGTCTTCCACAGTGAAATTTTTATACCAATCAATAAACTCCTGACTCTCGATGGGTTCAGGAAACCATGGTTCGGCCTGCAGCTCCGAGATAATCACCTGTTCAACCGATGGATCAATGAGGCTGATGCGCAAATAGTAGTATTCGGGACTAAGTGGATACACAAAGTACCCAAACGCATCATTCCATGTTTGGCGGTATAGCGAGAGCCCGAGCACATCCGCCGCCTGCGCCGCATCAAGCCAAGGCCCAACCTCTCCACTGACCGTGACTTGAATGGGTTGGTCGGAGAGGGATCGTACTAAATCAACACGTTCCTGAAATTGCTCATGCGTCAACTCTGGACAAATTCCATAAGGATAAAACGGTTCATTCTCAACCTGAAAACGCTCCACGGCTTCTGAATCTTTATAGCGATTCACTGCCTGTTCGATAAAAACCAACGCTTCTTGATGAAGATACTGATCCGTGAATGTTTCTGCCCAGTCAGGCACAAAGCACTCCGGCCATCGTGGAACCTTTACCCCCACAACAGGGGTCAGAGTGACCTCATGCGACTCAGAGAATGCGACCATCCAATCCATCGCCGTCCAGTCATACACCCCCTGCTCGTGCTCAATCTCTGACCAGTAAATTGGAATCCTCACTTGTCGCACTCCCAATTCTTCGACCAGAGCTGTGTAAGCCTCTTGGTAGTGAAGTCCGAGCTGCTCGGCATAGAGGGTTGAAAAAGTGATTCCGTATGTCGGTGACCCTACAGGAGTCTCGTTCACCCAAGTCGACGCAGCCCCCAAAACAACACTCGCGGCAACGATGATGAGAACAAGCGCACCTAGTTTTAGTGGGGCACGATGTGGCATGAGGCGCAATTAAATCTCTTCTCGTTTTTCTCTCAAAAACGCGAGCCAACTCTCTACCAAACTAATCGCTGCTTTGAACGGAGCCTCAATAATGAAGTCAAAAAAGAAAAGAAAGATGTTGACCTTCGGGGCGCGAATGGCCACCCATCGCCCTGCACGAACAATCGGAAGAAACATCACATCAGCAAGCGTTCCAAAGAATCCTCTTGAAAGATCAATCACCATAAGCTCGCGGCGTGTGTTGCGAATCCTCAGACCAAAGTAGGCCACGAGAGACATGAAGAAGATGAAGAATGCGATCGAAAGTGCATTAAAGTGGAAGGCGAGTAGTACAGAGGTGAGAACCACAATGGTCAAGATCAAAATAGCGGTATAGAGACCATTGAATATCCACCAAAGTGCTCCACGTCCCCATGGGCGTCTGCGTTTAAAGACCAAGCTGAAGTCGTCATCCAGCCCTAGGATCCCATGTAATTCCTCAAGCACACGCTGGGTGTTTTTTTTCTGAGGAATTCTCACCGTGAGTCCTATCAAGGCGAGGAGCAAGGGTGGGAAAAGTATATTGACGGTCAACGGAACCCAGTCGGTGGTTTGAAGCACGAACACCTCATAAGGGTACTCAACTAAGAGAGCAAGGATAGACTTTGTTAAAAGCAAGAAGAGCGCTGCGCGCACCACTGTGCGTGTGAGTCGTGTCCTGAAGGTCTTATAACGCTCCTCAGCCGCCTTGGTAATCGCTGTGTCAATCGTAGCTGTATCTGCGGCATGAACTGCACTTGCGAATTCCTCTGGGCTATCTTGAGCGATATCAGCAAGCAAATGAAATACGACTCCATGACGACGAACAAATCGATACACATCATCTTGTGCCTGATGGTAAATCTGCCCTTCGATTGAATCAATGACCTTGCTCACATTCATGGCAATCTCCTTCACAACAGGATCTCCTGCCTTCGCCGTACGCCATTTCTGATAGTACAGTGTCAAAATGCGGTATCGAAGCGTTGGCACATTCGAACGGAGGACTGCGCGATGAACGGCAATATAAATTTGAAGATCTCGATCTTCCTCAGAAATGACTTTTGTCTGCCAATCAATACGCTTACGCAACTCTTGGTAAGCAAAGCTTGCAAGGGCCTCGTCAACACAAGGTGGTCCAAGGGTATATTCAATCTCAACAGACAGAACGTCGAGCAGCCATTGGTAGACACGTTGTCCCTCCTTTGTTTCCCCTTCTAATGTTCCGAACATGAGCTTGTACTTTTGCAAAATGTTCGAAATCTTATCGATCATCAATGCCGGAACTGTATTGTTCGGAAGATACTTTGCCCAAATCAATTCTTTAAGCAGACTCTCAGACAACCGACGAGAATCACTTTCAATGATGCGTCGCTTTAAGATGCGTTTGATCGCATTGCGACGGAGCAAGTGCTCATCATCATACTCAAGCGTGTTCCGAACATTCTCATACACAGAAGCAGCCTTGGAAACTGTTTCCGAGACCTGAATCATATCCGCATCTGTGTCTTTTATTTTCTGTGCCTCCTCTTCCTCTCGACGCATCTGAACGATGGTGCCAAGAAGATGCTGTAATGCATTGTCCATAATTACACAATCAATGGTAGTGGATGTATTTCACTTGTTCTTCCGAGAACCAGATCCTCAATGCGATATGTCCCGTGTGTGGGAGCCTCAATGTAGCCATTCCAAGCCATCCGAGCAACCCCCCCAGAGTTAATCCAATCCTCAAGCCATTCATCTGTATACCGAGGGTCATTCATTGGAACCCCACCTCCGACATAATCTAACCAAACCCGATTAAACTCTTCCTGTGAACCGATTGGAGGTGCCATGATCACAGCCATACCAAGCCCACAGTAGAACGAAAGCTCACTAGGTTTGGTCCAGAGAATATCCGTGGTTTTAAGAACCTCGTTAAAATCTGAAAAATAATCTGCACGTGATGCATGCTCAGGCACGTTTACCCACGTGCCAAGGTATTTTTTGAGTCCAAGCTCTTTCACGGCATTCTGATAAAATCGGATTCCATCTTTTCGATATCCTGCCATGAGATTCACCCGAATCTCCTGTCGAGCAATCTTTGATTTAAGGCTTTTTAAAATTTGTACACCAAGCTTACGCTGCGCCCCGGCCCCACCAACACTATATGTGAGTGTCAGGGGATGCTTCGCCTTTGCCATGACACATCGCGCAGGCCCAAGCTCTGCTTGAAGTGTCCTCGAATAACGATCCTGAAAAATACCATTAGGGTCTAGATTGCATAGGCGTTCCATGAGGAGATCTTTCAAAACAGAAGATGTTGTTCCTCCAACAAGTTCCTTCGGAAGAGGAAAACCTGTCGCAAAGATATTTTCCTCCCTCACCCCATACAGTTTCAACCGTTCAACCACACGACCATTGCTTGCCAGATACTTGATACGACTTGACTGTGGGTCAAACGGTGCCCAAGCCCGAGAAATATCTGCGTCGGTCGTCACACACCAAATATCTCCTGGGTAATCATGGTATTCCGCCATGAATGCTGGGATGAAAAATGTGGTGAGGAGGGGTAATGGTTTTTCAGAAAGCCTCTCAATAAAATGCTTGCCAAATCCTCTTTTGATCATTCGGTAAATCTGCCTTAACTGCATGTTTGGTTTTGAAAGATCCCGACGTGGGTAAAACGGATCAATCTGCTGCCATCGATCTAGTGCTTCAAACAAAAAATTTCCAATAATAGGAACGGGCTTCATTCTTGAAATAGCCTCGTAGACTTCTCGACTCTCCTTCCAAAGCTTCCGGTCATCTGTTGGGATCCCTTTGTAGTCATTGGCAGAAAGCACCTCTCCACCCGAAAGATCTTTCAGCGCATAAGCAGCACGACTATGCCCATAGCCCATGTTCACATCAACAACATAGGCCCGCTGTTTCTTTTCCTTGTGTGAGTGGCTTGCCATATCAAAAAAATGTCCGTTCGTCTGAGTGCTTGATGATCTCATGTGCCTCTTCAGCTGAATCCACAATGGCAATGAGCTCAAGATCCTTAGAAGAGATCGTTTGATAGGTTTCAAGTTGAGCAGACCTCACCCAACGGAAGAGCCCTTCCCAAAAATCCTTCCCCACGCAAATCACGGGTGTGGCTTGCATTTTTCCTGTTTGGATCAAGGTGACAATTTCAAACAACTCATCGAGTGTGCCAAATCCACCTGGAAAATAGACGTAGGCTTGAGCCGAGGCGGCCATCATCACCTTGCGTGTAAAAAAGTAATGGAATGCACGTCCATGTGTCACGTATGGGTTTTCGCGCTGTTCCTCTGGTAGCCTGATGTTTAAACCAATCGAAGGGCCTCCTGCCTCCTTTGCTCCTTTGTTGGCTCCTTCCATAATTCCAGGCCCTCCACCGGTAATAACGGTGTGTCCTGACCCTACAAGCAAGGCCCCCAGCTTCTCGGCCTCTTGATACCAACGATCACTCGGACTCGTCCTTGCGGATCCAAAAATCGTCACTTCCTGAGTTGACTGTGAAAGAAACTGAAATCCCTCTACAAACTCGCTCATGATGCGAAAAATGCGCCAAGACAAGCCATTGATACGTGTCGGTTCGTCTTGCTTTTCACCGGGAGCAAGAGGAAGCCGGCATAAATTTTGAGAGGAGTCTGGAATGAGACTGGGAGGTGTGTTCTTCAAAGACTTCTTTTTCTTTTTTCCAAGCATAGTGGTTCTATTGTATCACACTAGAGAACGTAATCACGCAACTCCTTACGGTACTGTTTTGCCTCTGGGCACAGTCGTTCAACCATCTGCCAAAAGACGTCTGAGTGATTAAAATGGACGGTGTGACTGAGCTCATGCGCGACGATGTATGCAGCAAGATGCGGTGGGAGGAGCGAGAGTTTGTAGTGAAAGCCGAGATGACGATCATTCGAACAACTTCCCCACTGAGTTTTGTAGTTCCCGTAACGAATCTGACCAATCTCAAATGGATAGAGAAACAAAAACCTCCGAACATGAAGCTCGACAAGGTCTGCGGTTGCTTCTTTGATTTTCCACGTGGGCACACCACGGTGTGTGAGTGTTTTACGCGGTACTCGACGAGACATACGACGTACCTGCTGCTCAAGCCAATCCCAATGTGTCGAAACAAACCGCTGAATCGAGTATGAAGAAGGCTTACGTTTTTCTGGCACAACAACTTCCCAACGCCCATCAAAGTGGACCACGAGACTCATACGCTTTGCACGCTTACTGTGTCGAATAGGGATTTGATCGTTCATAGTGGACTTCATTGTATCAAAAAACTCGGATAAGAATATCCGAGCTTGTGACTCAACGTTTAGGGCATGACAGCCTCTACTTCCGGCGCTGCATCAATGGTTGCCTCAAAGGTCATCAGGATGACTGAATCGGTTGAATCGATCGCTTGTGTATCACTCAAGGCGCGAAAGAGGCCATCCCCATCATCATGAAAGAGCATGGCATAGTAGATCTCTCCATCCTGAAGTGGCTCATCCACACGCATCAGGATATGTTCTCCCCCATCTTCCAAGAGATCAGACACACCCACGACCTCTCCAGGAACACCGTCGTTGTCATCATAAACAACCACATAACCAGGGGCAGAAAGAACAACATAACCAATCAAAACCTGTGTCTGTTCCGCTGTTTGATTCTCGAGGTAAATTGCATTCCCTCCAGTTAACAGCATCCCTTCAAAGGTGATCGCCCTACTTGTCTCTGGTAATGCATCAGACTCCCCTGTCACCACCGGGTCCGGTGAGGTCAGATAAAGACCAACCAAAATACCAACAACGGCGAGGAACAAAAGAATCCAAGATTTTGGGATTTGATTATTCATACACAGACCAGTATACACCAGGACTGGACATTTTTCAGCTGTTCCTCTATACTCCCAGCCGTTAGTAAATAGACGGATTTATGTCAAAAAGCTGCATTGTAACCGGAAAACAAACGATCAGCGGGTTTAATGTTTCTCACGCAAAAAATAGGACCAAGCGAAAGCTCAGGGCAAATTTGCAGAAGAAGCGTCTCTTAAATCCAGCAACAGGTCGTATGGTGACAGTCTGCATCTCTACTCGAGGACTCCGCACTCTCAAAAAGTGGGGTAAAGAAGGAAAGATGTACAACCTCACCAAACTCAACCAAGAAGGCACACTCGCCATCTAAAAACACCCTGCACTCTGCTGCAGGGTGTTTTGTTTACAAATGTTTTTCAATCTCCTCCACCAACCCTTCAAGACCTTCTTTCTTTGCCGCCGAAATCCAGACGGGCCTAACCTCCCCAAGCTCCTGATCAATTTCTTGTCTCCGCCTACCTGTGATCCCATCCTGCTTATTGCAGATAAGGAGTCTTGGCGTATCAGCCGCACCCAGACGCTCGAGAATATCCTCCACCACACTCAGGTGCAAGAAGAAATTTTTATCACTCGCATCAATCACATGAAGAAGCAGATCCGCTTCCACTGCTTCAGACAATGTAGAGGCAAAGGCATTGAGCAGCTCTGGTGGAAGCTGCTTAATAAAACCAATGGTATCTGTCAGGAGGACCTTCTCCTCTACTCCCGGGAGCCAAAGTTGACCGACCCGCGTGTCCAGTGTGGCAAAGAGTTCGTCTGCTGCATACTCCTCTCGGCCCGTAAGCGCATTTAACAGTGTTGTTTTTCCAGCGTTTGTGTAGCCAACAAGGGAAATCGTCTTGAGCCCCTTGCGCCGCCTGCCTGATCGAACGAGTTCACGGCCCTGTTCGTATTTTTTTAATTTGTCTTTGATGATTCGTTCCTTCTCCTTCAAATGCCGACGCATACGCTCGGTGTTGGTTTCCCCAAGCCCACGCGTTCCTGTGCCCCCACCCTGACGAGAGAGCTCCATGCCCATTCCAAAAATGCGCGGTCCCATGTGTCGCACGCTCGCAAGTTCGATCTCTAGTCTTGCCTCTGTTGTACGTGCGTGCTTCGCAAATATTTTCAGGATCAAATCAAT
>Ga0210044_10002963_pt1 | contig 24620 bp, 19 predicted proteins | sample CryGey13umfilter_2_FD_183959 | JGI IMG/M metagenome (GOLD analysis project Ga0210044, IMG submission 183959) | Groundwater microbial communities from aquifer in Utah, USA - Crystal Geyser 4/9/14 3 um filter (SPAdes) (version 2) | ecosystem: Environmental > Aquatic > Deep subsurface >... | reverse complement strand
CTTGAAACATCATCTGGTACTTGGCCATATCCGAAGCACCGAATGTACCGGTAAAGTAGGGTGTACCCAGACTGCCAACACCAATCATCGGCATGTCATACATGTCAAATTGATTGTTTCCATTCATGTCCACAAAGCCATTGGCATCAATAAATCCCATTTGCATCATCGCCGGCATCATGCCCTGCAGCAGGGCCTGGTTGGCCATTACGAATGAGGGGTTGAATGTGTAGCCTGAGCCGGAACCCAGCGGCGTTCCGCCGATCTGGCCTGCAGGAACTGCCAACCGATTGAATGCCCACAATCCCATCATTGTGGATGCCCAATCCGGAAGTCCCCGCATATCCTTATAACTCATGTTATAAGCATTTGTCCTCAGTTCGTATGAAAAATTGATCTTGTCCATGACGGTATGCTGCTCATTGATATCCACTCTGTCAGCAAGATCGTCCAGCTGGTCCTGCAAATCTTCAATTTGTTTTTTCAGATTCTTTACATCTGTCTGAGCATAAGCTGAAAAAACTGAGAATGCCACAATCAGAAAAATGATGACGAGATTGCGTCTCATATCAAAACTCCTTCAGTATAAAATGAAGCCATTGTTTAATATGGTTAATATGAACTCGTCTCGCACACGCTCAATTGTTGGAGGTTTCTGTGTTCAGAACCTCCGCCATTTCATCAGTCGCAGGTCTGCGGTTTCTCTGAATCCATGGCACCTACGTAACAGAACGCCCACAGGTTGTTCACATCAGCTTCGCTGAGATTCAGTTTTTTGGTGAGTTCTGCACCGTGTTTTCCGGCGAGTTTTGCCGCATTGTTGTTCAAATAGCGTTTCCATTGTGCCCGTGTTTTGTGGGCGGGCGTTAGTATCTTGGCATCCTTCCCGCTGTGGCAAACCTTGCATTGCTCTCTGAATATTTTCTTTCCCGTATCCACGTTTCCCGCCTTTCTGTCCAATGCGAAACTGTTTGATCCAAAGACAAATCCCAGTGCCAGAATCACAATTAATGCCTTTCTCAAATCGTGTCCCCCTGTTTTTAATAATAATAGTTAACATGTAAGTGAAGCATCTCACGCACTACAATATAACTATACTCTTATATGTATATTCGCGCAAGATTTTTTTACTAATTGATTCAATTTTATTCAGGGATCAGTGCAAATATTATTCAACCGGGGGCGAATGCCCCCGGTTGAATAAACTACAGATTTAACTCATTGCGTCCAGAACGATTTCAGCCAGATCCCGGGTGGTTACTTTTTCCACTCCCGTTTCGTTGACCGCATCTGAAATCATGGTCATGCAGAATGGACAGGCTGTGCAAATTTCCTCCGGAGCTGCCGTTTTTACAATGTTTTCCAACCGTTTGTGGTTAATTCGGGTTCCTCTGTTCTCTTCCATAAACATCCTGCCGCCACCGGCACCGCAGCAGAGTCCCTTCTCCCGGTTCAAAGTAGCTTCCTTTAATTCCACGCCTTCAATGGATTTTAACACGGTTCTGGGGGCGGCATATATCCCGTTATGACGTCCAAGATAACAGGAATCATGGTATGTGATTTTCTTCGCCACCTTGTGGTTCAAGACGATTTTCCCTTCCCTCAACAGATCCGCGATAAACTCCGCATGATGGATCACCTGGTAATCGCCGCCAAATGCCTTGTATTCATGCTGCATCGTATTAAAGCCGTGGGGACAGATCGTTACAATCTTCTTCACTTTGTAGCCATTGAGTATTTCAACATTCTGCTGCGCAAGGGTCTGGTAGAGATATTCTTCACCGGCACGCCGGGCGGGATCTCCGCAACACGCCTCCTCCTCACCGAGACAGGCAAATTTGACGCTCGCCTTCTCCATGATTTTTGCAAAGGCGGCCGCAATTCTTTTACCCTTATCATCAAAAGAACCGGCACAACCCACCCAGAAAAGCACATCAATTTCCTCCGGATTTTCTACTTCCGCCATCAGTGGAATTTCGAGTCCTTCCGCCCACTCAAATCGCTTACTCATACCAATATTCCATGGATTGCCATTGCGCTCCATTCCAGTGAATGCCTGCTGAAGTTCCGACGGAAAATTCGCATCCACCATCACAAGTTTCCGACGCATATCTATGATTCGGGGTACATTTTCAATGAATATCGGACATGCTTCCTCGCAGCGTCCGCATGTTGTGCAATCCCAGATTTCATCTTCCGAGATTGCGTTTCCGATAATGCTCGGCAACGCAGCGCCCTTACCCGACAACAGCTCTTTCTCATGCTCATAGAGGAAGTGCTTCAATTCGTCATTGACCCGCTTGGGAGACAGAGGCTTGTCTGTCAGGAAGGTCGGGCAGAATTCGTGGCATCGACCGCATTCCGTACAGGAATACAAATCCATGTACTGTTTCCAGCTCAAATCTGTAATTCCGGATACACCGACCGGAATATTTTCGTCTTCAGTATCAAACAACTCTTCCAGATTCTCTATATTTGCGATTTCCCCATCCGGGGTCAGTCTCTGAAAGAAGACATTTGGAATAGCGGTTATCACATGAAAATGCTTGGATCCTGGCAGGAGATTCAGAAAGACGAGAATTGTAACGACATGCACCCACCAGGAGATATCATAAACCAGAGAAAGGCCATTCCTGGAAAGTTGGGCAACCAACCCAGCCAGCATCTGTCCGGCAAATCCGACCTTTTCGCCCAGAACTGCAGCCGAAGCATCCATTGACATATCAGTGATCATCAGAATGAATATCAGTAACAGCACAAGGTAGGCTTCCATTGACGGGTCAATCCGTTTTGGCCGTATAAACGCCCGGCGAATCGCCGCGTAGAGCACCATAACAGCCACAAGGATGACAAAAACATCCTTTGTATACAGATAACCTGTCCCAAACGAACTATTCAAGAACCAGTCCATCGACGTAGCTGAAAATCCCTCAGCAAACGCAGATATGGTCCGAATTGCCAGAACGCAAAAACCCCAGAAAATAAACGCGTGCATCAACCCGGTACTTGCATCAGACAGAATTCTCTTTTGACCGAAGGCAAACAGCAGCATCCGCTTGAACCGTTCGCCAATGCGATCATACCGATCTTCAGGTTTTGCCAGTTTCAGCAACCGATAGTATCCCCATATCGAATACGAGAAATACAATATGCCAACAACAAATACGACCACAAATGCCCAGAAAAGCGCGCCCTGGGTCGGATTCAGGATTTCACCGTTCGGATTCATGGATACCCCCCTTGATCAGAATAACTGAATGACCATTCATTTATTATACGACTCCAGATAGCATTGTCAATTCAAAATTATACCAAAAGCGTCTTCACACCCAACCCTCAAATCCCTTGAGTCCCATACCCGGGATGATTGATGAAATATTTTTTCTTCACAACAATGCTGCCTTTTCATATGCATTATCTAAATTATTCATTCTTTGTTTTTTATGTTGTCCATACTGCATTATTTTTATACTTTCTATATTAATATTGACTTTTACAATTATTTTGTTTAACCTGATTGTAGGAGATTTTCTAATATGCAGTTCTCATTGGATCAGATGGCCCTTGTAGTCTTTCTTGCTTTACTTTTCTCTGTGATCTCACTTCGACTTATTCGATCACTTAGAAATAGGTTGAAAACTTCAGAGAAAAGCAGGCAGGAGCTCTTTGACATGGTCCGCCAGAAAGACATACAGTACAGCCGAGTACTCCAGGAAAAACAAAAACGAAGCGGCTTCTACGGCAACCTGATTGACAAACTTCCATTTCGCACCAGTGAAATGATGTCTCAGGAAGATCCCCGAAGGTTGGCACGGGTACTCGTGGACAGTGTAGTGGACCTCTTTGACCCCACCCAGGTCGTTTTTTTCACTGCCATCCCGGAACAAAAACAGTTGGTTCTCACCGATGGGTTCTCAACAAAACCATCGAAATTCGGGAAACGGTATGATTACGGAAAGGGGCGGCCCGGAGTCGTTGCCCAGAAAGGAATTACGATGACTACCATGGAATTTCTCAATGAAAGCACCATGGTAAAGCACCGGATCCGGGAACATCAATCCAGTGAATGCCAGATGGACATCCTTTCGCCAATGATCAAAGATGGCCACCTGCTGGGAATCATCGGGATGAAGAGAATCGGGCAGGACATTACTAAGGATGAGAAACGTGTTTTCAGTATGGTTGCCGATATGGCGGCCAATGCCTTTGCATTCAGTTATCTTCTCGCACGCTACAAGAAGATGGCTCACAGAGATGGGCTCACGGGGCTGGTAAATTGTAAGTCTTTCATGACGATGCTTTCACACCAGCTGATGCAGGCATCTATCGGAAGTGATGAACTCTCTGTTTTCATGTTTGATCTTGACAATTTCAAGATTTATAACGACCGCAACGGTCACCTGGAGGGAGACGAGCTGTTGAAAATGATCTCCAGAATGATCCAGGATAACATCCGCACCCATGATGTAGCTGGCAGATACGGAGGAGAAGAATTTATCATCCTCTTCCCGGGTCTCTCCAGAAAAAGAGCCTTCCGTGTTTCCGAATTCTTAAGGGAAAAAATAGAAGCCCACCCCTTTCCCCACAGAGAAGGGCAGCCTCTGGGCATGGTCAGCATCAGCGGTGGTGTTGCCAGCTTCCCTGAAGATGGGGACACCGTGCATGATCTCATTTCAACCGCTGATCAGCGTCTCTACATGGCCAAGAACAAAGGTCGAAACCGCGTCATTCTTTCCACGATGTAACGAAGTTAGCGTTGTGCATGGGCGAAAAATCAGGGTGGGGACTACCACTACCGCAGAGATCGCAGAAACCGCTGAGGGGGAAGAGAGAAGGATTTAATACATAACTCAAAACACAAAGGTAAGATAAAGATTTTCCTGTAAATAGAAGGATAGAACCTTTTCACCTCCCATCCCTTTCCGGCTCTGACGCCCACGCCTCACGCCCAACTCCCGCCCTTTCCCCGGATCAGAAGGAGAGATCAAAGGCCTGCTTCAATGTGGCCACTTCAATGATCTGAAAGTCTTTTTTTGCCAGGTCCCTGATGTTCTTTCTCAGTCCGGCCGGGACGACTGCCCTGTCAAATCCCATGGCACGGGCTTCCCGAACCCGCTTTTCCAGTTGCGCCACGCTGCGTATTTCTCCGGCAAGGCCTATTTCACCAATGAATACGTCCTTCTCGCCCAGTGACTTGTTGAGAAAACTGGATGCTACCGCCATGCACACGCCCAGATCTGCTGCGGGCTCGCTCACCGCAAATCCACCGGTTATGTTCACATAAACATCGTCCCGTTGAATTGCGAAATCCAGGCGCTTTTCCATGATGGCAAGGAGCAGGTGAAGGCGGTTCTGGTCCACCCCGATTGCCATCCGCCTGGGCGTACCAAAGTTGCTGTCCGCCGCAAGGGACTGGACTTCCAGCAGTATGGCACGGGTTCCTTCCAGTGCACAGATAATAGAAGAACCGGCAGTATCTCTTGCGCGTTCCGAGATAAATACAGCAGAGGGGTTGGGCACCGGCACCAGCCCGGTAGCCGTCATTTCAAAAATACCGATTTCATTTGTGGAACCAAACCGGTTTTTGACGGCCCGCACGATTCGCCTGGCATGGAACCGTTCCCCCTCAAAGTACAGAACCGTATCCACAATGTGTTCCAGTGTTTTCGGTCCGGCAATGGCACCTTCCTTCGTAATATGGCCAATCACGATAAAAGGGACGCCGCTTCTCTTGGCAGAAAACAGAAATTTTGTGGTTGCTTCCCGAATCTGAGAAACTGTTCCAGGGGCAGATGAAATATCTTCTGAGAATACGGTCTGGATCGAGTCCACAATAACCATCGAGGGCTTGTGCTGTTCTACCAGTGAGAGGATACCTGCAACCGTAACCTCTGAAGAGATAAAAAGTTCCTCTGAAATTGCCCCGATCCGGTCCCCTCTCATTTTGATTTGAGTGGGAGATTCTTCCCCGGAAAAATAAAGCACCCGCTTCCCCGTGTGCGCCACTTTCTCACAAATCTGCAACATCATGGTTGATTTGCCAATCCCGGGCTCTCCTCCCACCAGCACCAGGGAACCCGGAACAAAACCACCGCCAAGAACTCTGTCGAATTCCTCCATTCCACTTGAATACCTGGGGTGCACAGATTTTTCAATTTTGCTGATAGCCTGGGGTGCCATAGCTGCGAGATCCTGCCCGTGGTAGACAGGTGCTTCTTCCGGTACTTCCAGAAAACTGCTCCATGCCCCGCATTCCGGACATTTTCCCAGCCACTTGGAGGTCTGATAGCCACAGGATCCACATTCGAATGTTGTTCTTTTCCTTTTAGCCATCCCGTCCCCGTTTCCCTTTAATTGAGCTTAACGCCGGAAAGCAGGTGTTTGAAAAAGTCATCCCTGAATCTTATCCCTACGCCCACAAAGAACTGGCTGTAATCGCTCTCCAGAATGTCATCCCCACCGAAATCAAAAAAGAAGTTTTCATAAAATTGATAGCTGCCTCCAATTTTCAGACGGGGGGAAAGATTACTTTCCCTGCTGAAGTCAGACAGTTCACCAAAAATCTTCCACCTTTTTGCACCATGGGGTTCATAATCCAGGCCAAATCCGCCTTTGGATTCGATCAATCCAACTTTTATGCTGAAGTCCTTGTATCGCTGTCCGATGAGGGCGGTAAACTTCATTGCGTCCCGGGTGGAGACAATGGTTTCTGTGTAGTCATTGAGAACGTTTCCGGAAGGATCTGTAATGATATGATGAAAACTATTCTCCCTCACCTTGCCATAGGGGGAATCAATGACTTCAAGCTGGTAGATGCGGGTAGCTGAGGGGACAATATCCACACTGAAATAACTCTTGGAATCAGATACATCGAACAGATACTCACTCTTGAAGCCAAGATAGACCCCAGTCTCACTGAAGGCACCGAGGTAGTCGCTTGTGCTGTCCATGGCTTTTCGAAATGACACAAGTGTTTTGTTAAGATTCTCTCCCGTTTCCTTGTCGTTGACCAGCTGTCCAACTGTGCCCTCACCGGAATCAATTTTCTTCGCAATGCTTTCAATGTAGTCCAGTGATTCACTGAGTTTTTGCGTACCTTCTTTCGCGTTGGCCAGTGTGCTTTTCAGGTTGCCGCGATTTTCCATTACCACTTCGTCCAGATGGGTACTGAGCGCATCCAGTTTCTTGGCCAGAACGGGGATGTCCTTTTTTAAATCCCCGGTAAAGGATTTGATATTGTCAATAGAGTCTGTAAAATTGCCTTTGTTTCTCGCCGTGATTTCCCGGAGGTCCGCGGTGATTTTTTCCATACTATCCAGTATGCTGGCAATCTGCTCTTCCCCCTTACTGGTGCCGACCGTTCTGCTCAGAGACGTAGTGATTTTCTTAATGTCTGTGGCCACTGAATACACAACATCCATAATGTCATCCATGGAGACGGCCTTTTCACTGGCAAGCATTTCACCGGCTCCGATTTGGCCTTCTTTTGAGCCGGGAAGTATTTCAAGATACTTGTCCCCGAGAATTCCCTTGGACACGACCTTGACACTGGAGCCCTCCTGTAACTGGACATCTTTGTCGATTTCCATCGTGATCACCGCTTTCCCATCCTTCAATTTCACGCTGAGGACTTTGCCGATTCTGACACCGGCAAGACGAATGTCACTGTCTTTGTCCAGTCCCGTTGCCGTGTTCAGCACTGCCTGAAGGGTATACACCTCTCCTTTCTTGAAAAATTGGAACTGCCCGGTTTTCATGATAAGAAAGGCAATACCAATCAGCGCCACAAGAAAAAAGAACCCGACTTTTCTTTCAGTATTCATATTTTCACCTCACTGGTTTATTTCTTCAGAAATACGCCCCTTCAAGAAACTCCGAATAATCGGAAGTCGGGACTTCATTACATCTTCAGGAGTACCGGTAAACACGATTTCGCCCTCATAAAGCATTACAATTCTGTCGGCAATATCAAAAGCACTGACCATGTCATGAGTGATGCTCACGCAGGTCACATCCAGCCCCCGGCGCAGGTCATTTATCACGTTGTCAATCTGATCCGTCATCACAGGGTCTAACCCCGTAGTCGGCTCATCAAACAACAACACCTCGGGGTTCAACGCAATACTCCTTGCAAAACCGGCGCGGCGGCGCATACCGCCAGAAAGCTCAGCCGGCATAATTTGTTCGTTCCCGGAAAGTCCTACAAGTTCCAGGCAATATCCCACGCGTTTCTTAATTTCAGCTTCTGTACTTCGGGTATGGCGGCGAATGGGGAAGGCCACGTTTTCAAATACATTCATAAAATCAAAGAGCGCGGCCTCCTGAAAGCTCATGCCGAAGCGGCGGCGAATGTCAAACCACTGTTGCCGTGTATAATCCGTCACGTCCTTACCGTCGATAAGAACCCTTCCCTTATCGGGCTTCATCAAACCGATTATATGTTTTAACATAACAGATTTTCCGGTTCCGGAACCGCCCAGAATCACAAAGGACTCTCCCTTTTCAATATGAAGGTTGATGCCCTTCAGCACGTTTTTGGAACCGAATGACTTATGGATATTTTCAAGTCGTATCATTCCATCCCCCTAAAACATGAGCTTGGACAGGAAAAAGTCCGAAATAAGTATTAATAATGAAGCCATTACGACAGCGCTGGTCGTGGCGTTGCCCACCCCCTCAGCGCCGCCCTCCGTTCGAAGGCCCTTGAAGCACCCCACCATGGCAATGATGAAACCGAAAACTGCCGCCTTTATCAGTCCACTTGTCACGTCATGGACATCTGTGTACTGATAAACCTTGTTCAGATACATGTCCGGGTTTTCTCCGAAAACGTTTACCAGAAGGAAAAAACCACCGTAGATACCGATTACGTCCGCAATACCGACCAGAAGGGGCATCATGATGGTTCCGGACAAAATTCTCGGAACAAAAAGGTAATGAACAGGATCGACACCCATCACCTCCAGGGCGTCCACTTGCTCGGTTACCCGCATCGTACCAATTTCGGCCGCAATGGCAGAGGCAATTCGTCCCGCCACCATCAATCCTGCGAGCACAGGAGCCAGTTCACGTGTCAGAGAAACACCAACCAGAGCTCCTACCATGGATTGTGCCTGGAAGCGCTTGAATCCTGAATACGTCTGGAGTGCAATCACCATACCAGTGAAAAGGGCGGTAATCAACACCACCGGCATTGAATCCACACCAATTCGTTCCAGTTGCTTGAACAAATTACGAATGTCAAATGGACGTTTGAAAATTGCCTTGATAGCCGTCCAGCATAGGATGGCAAAATCACCTGCCTCCGCCACTGCACTCAGCACCCAACTACCCAGTCGATCCAGAAAATTCAACTGAACCTCCTTATTATAACGAGTTCAGAATCACAATATTAAACACTCTAACAGTCAGAAAATCAAGATTCTTTTCATATACTATCATATGTTATTCTTTCAATTGCTGAAAAAATATTCCCACCACCTCATGTGCCACAAGATGCCAGAACCGCAATCGTGCGCATCGGGAAATTTCTCCATTGTCCGGTATCTGCAGAAAGTAAATATGAGGTTTCAGTAAAGGGTCGTGCTGATTTGCCTCCCTCAACATCAACCATACCCTTTTCTGGTGGTAGGGAGAAGTCACCAGTATAATTTTCTTTATCTTGTTCTTCTCTTTCAGGACATGGAAAAGTTCCTCAATATTGTTTTCTGTTCCACCTCTCTTATCACTATATTGAAAGCCTGAAGAGAGGATATTCGTTTCACTCAACCCATTTGCCACAAGATATGCCGTCATTTTTTTCCGCCCCGCCGGGTACTCCTGCACGAGGATTAGGCAGTTCCCGTCTGTTTTCCCTAAATATTCTGCCACCGCGTCCAGCCGCTCACGGGTTGAAATTCCCAATTTCCCTTCCAACGTAATGCCCCCACCCAGAACCGCTACGAGGTCTGGATGGACCGGAAGGCCGGTATTCACTTTCAATTTGTTAATGATTGGGGGTCGTGGGAAAAAAAAGAAAATACAAAAAAACAAAATTACCGGAACTGACCATGCAAACAGACGCTTTTTCATTTCTTGCGCCAGACAGATAATACGCCACGGGTTCCCTTAATTCGGGAAAGAACCCGATTCAATTCTTCCCTGGAACTGATCTGAACAGTGAAACGGAATTGGGCCTGGTTTTTTACTCGGAAACTCTCTCCCTGAACCTTGCGCAAATTCAAGTTCATTGAATCGAATACATCTGTCAGGCGGGCCAGCATTCCGGTAATGTCTTCTGAAATCACAATAATTTCAATAAGAAAAAAATGGTTCGGGTCTTCCACCCAGTCCACATCAATCAGCCGAGCCGGGTCTATCCTGCCCTGTTTGAGGTTCTCGCAATCTCCTCGGTGTACGCTTATTCCTTTCAATTTTGTGAGGTAACCGACAATCTTATCCCCAAAAATAGGGTTGCAGCATCGGGCACGGGTCACCAGTAAATTGTCCAACCCCTGTATTCGAACCCTCTTTTCAAAATTCCCCGCTTCAGTGGGCTTTCGGGTCAGTGAGATGGCCTGTTTTTTGCGAATGAGACTTGGTTCAACAATCCCCAGCACCTTGTTGACAGAAATGGTGCTATTCCCAACAAGAAAATAGAGTTCATCAATTTTTGAAATCTTATAGGACTTGTATGCCTTGGAAATTTTTTCCACATCCAGCTGACTGAATGGAATCTTATGCTTCCGCATGGCCTTTTCCAGCATCTCACGTCCTTCAGCAGTTTTTTCCTCCCGTTCCAGGGCCCGGTATGTTGACCGGATTTTGTGTTTTGCCCGGGAAGTGCGAACCAGCTTTAACCAGTCCAGGCTTGGCCTGGCATTGGGATTCGTCAGGATCTCCACAATATTTCCATCGTGAAGTTCGGTGTGGAGCGGGACTAAACGCCCGTCGACCTTCGCACCTACACAGTGGTTTCCCACCTCAGTATGAATTGAATATGCAAAGTCAACCGGCGTTGCCTGGTCCGGCAACGCAATTGTTCTTCCCCTGGGTGTCAAAACAGTAATCCCGTGGCTGATGTCTTTCAGTCCCTGGGCAAGATCGGTCAGGAATTCGTCTGATGTTTTTTCCTTCAGATCCAGAATAGTCTGGGTCAATACCTGATACAGCCGTGATTCCTCGAATGATTCCATCCGACCCTGTTTATACTGCCAATGGGCGGCAATTCCCTGTTCTGCAATTTGGTGCATTTCCTCAGTTCGAACCTGTACTTCGAAAAAGACTCCGTCTTCATATATGAGGGTTGTGTGGACCGAGCGATATCCGTTTTCTTTGGGCTGGGATATAAAATCACGCCATCGGTGAGGGATGTAGGTCCAGAGACTGTGGAGCACTCCGATAACTTTGTAGCATTCGTTGGGATCATTGTCTGTCAGAATAATGCGAAAAGCAAGAAAGTCATAAACCTCATCCAGTGAAATATCCTGTGTTTTCATCTTCCTGAATATGCTGAACTTGTGTTTGATTCGGCTCTGGATAATACATCGAATACCATTCGCTTTCATTTCGTGCTCCAGAACTTCCCGAATCTGCTCCATATCCTCCGCATATGTGCCTTCTTTTGTTTCCGCTTCCCTTGAAACCGTCTTGTATTCCTCCGGATAGATATAGCGAAAACTCAAATCCTCCAGTTCGTTCTTGATTCGAGACATTCCGATGGCATGTGCCAGCGGAGCATAAATTTCCAGTGTCTCTTCCGCAATCAATCTCTGCTTTTCAGGTTTCATGAATTCAAGTGTCCGCATATTGTCCAGCCTGTCCGCAAGCTTGATAATCAGAACTCGGGGATCCCGGGCAATTGCAATGAGGAGCTTTTTGAAATTGGCAGCTTTCCGTTCCGAAATGTCAACATTTTCAAGCGCTGTGAGCTTGGTAAGGCCATCGACAATGCCGGCAACATCCTTGCCGAACAATTCCTCTACCTGGTCATTGGATGCATCAGTATCCTCCACTACATCGTGGAGCAGGGCAGCCACAAGGCTTTCAGTATCCAGCTTGTTTTCCGCTATGGTGTGAGCCACGTTGAGGGGATGGGTAATGAAGGGAAGACCGGATTTCCGCTTCTGGTACTCGTGCATCATGTTGGCAAAAACGTAGGCTTTTTGTATCTGAAGCACATCTCCGTCCGGACGGTTGTTCGAATAAATATCAAGAACATCCTCAATCCGGATCATGCGCCCCTCCTGACCCACTGAATGCAAAAAGGGGGCAGAAAATTCTGCCCCCTCATTAGACTGTCATTATTTTTCCTTGTAAAAATGCTCCTCCACGAAATAGTAAACCGGGCTGGCAATAAAGATAGAAGAATAGGTCCCCACGATGATCCCCACAAGAAGCGGGAAGGAAAAGCCCTTCAGTGCCAAACCACCAAATAGGAAAATCACAACCACTACGAACAGGGTGGTTAACGATGTCAGCAGTGTTCGGCTCAAGGTCTGGATAATACTGCTGTTGATCACCTGTTCCAGTGGAACCGTTTTGACTATTTTCAGATTTTCCCGGATTCGGTCAAAAACAACAATTGTATCATTCAACGAGTATCCGACAATGGTCAGAAAGGCCGCCACCACCGGCAGGGTAAACTCCTGTTTAAACAATACAAACATCCCAAGCGAAATGGTGACGTCATGAACCAGAGCCAGGACCGCACCAACCGCGAAGTCAAACTTGAACCGGATGGAAATATATACCAGAATAGCACCCAGTGCCATCACAATGGCCAGGATCGCTTTCTCAGTCTGTTCAGAAGAGATACTGGGGCTGAACGTGTCTTCCTTCATTTTGATGTAGTTCCCCAGTGTGCAGCTCTTGGTCAGAAAGGCCTTCACCTCCGGTTGCGTAACCGTGGCAAGGGCATCATCCATTGAGTTAAAGAAATCTCCCCTGTCGGAACGCGCTTGAACGATTTTCTCCGCAATATCATCATAAACAGTCCGATTCTCCCCTATCATCTTATTGGCATCGATTTTCAGGGGATTATCCTTCTTCATCAAATAGGCAAGGTCTGTCGGGTTGGTCTTGTTCAAATCGAAGAGAGAGGTTTTCTGCTCCTTGGAGGCTTCCTGGAAAATGACCGAAATCCGCTGAGAAATCTTACTTCCCTTTGCAGTTTCATCTCCCGCCTTTCCCTTCAATTTAATTATAAACTCGTTCTCACCGGTTATCTGCATAATAGAAGCATGGGCAAACCCATTCTTCTTGAATGCTGTCCGAAGATCACTGATATCCACCGGCTCTTTGAACTTCACCTGGATCTCACTGCCACCTACGAACTGAACACCGCGCTTCAATCCCATCGTCGCCACAATGGCAATAGAGGCCGCCATCACCAGTAACGAGATAGTAACTGCGATTTTACGTGCACCAAAAATATTGAATCCTTTTTTCATTTCATTACCTCGTCAAATGCTCAGCTTTTTGATGTTAGGTGATACCGCCAACCGGAGGTCAAAGAACCACCTGGATACGTAAATAGCGGTGAACAAAGAGGCAACAATACCCAGACTCAATGTGACCGCAAACCCTTTGACCGGTCCGGTTCCATACTGGAACAGGAAAAGGGCGGCAATCAGAGTGGTAATGTTTCCGTCCAATACAGCCGACATGGCTTTAGCGAACCCGGCATCAATGGCAGACTTTGGTGTCTTTCCATTCCGCAATTCTTCCTTGATGCGTTCAAAAATAAGCACGTTGGCATCCACGGCCATACCAATTGTCAGAATAAATCCGGCAATACCGGGGAGAGTGAGGGTAGCGTGAAAATAGGCCATACCACCCAGCAGGTACAGCATATTGAGTATCAGTGCCAGATCCGCGTTGATTCCAGCGGCTTTATAATAGAACAGCATAAATCCCATTACGATAATCAAACCCATCATCGTAGATCGTACACCTTTACGAATCGAGTCTCGTCCAAGGGACGGTCCCACTGTGCGTTCTTCCAGGAAAGTCATCTTGGCCGGCAATGCTCCGGACCGCAACTTAATTGCCAGATCTTCCGATTCATCAATAGTGAAATGACCGGTGATCTGCGCGTTTGGAGTATTGATGGGCTCGTTGATACTCGGCGCGGATACGACCTTCTTATCCAGAATAATTGCCAGTCGCTCTCCCCTGTGTTCGGTTGTGACCCTGGAAAACTTGGAAACACCCGCCTGGTTCAGTGTAAATGCCACAGTGGGACTTCCAAACTGGTCAGAAGAACGCCGGGCTGTTTTAATGTCATTTCCGTTCAGCTCCACTCTGTCCTTTACCAGATACCACACAATGCCACCATTTGCACTGGGTTCTGATGGGAAAATGGCTGTGCCGTCAGGGATCTTTCCGTTGTTGGCTGCAAGAATATCCTCTTTTGATTTGAAAGAATTGGGTGCGGCAAGGAGCCGCCACTCCAGCCAGCCCGGTTCAGACAAAGATTTCTTCACCCGGGTGGGATCGTCCAGACCCGGCAACTCCACCACGATACGGTTACTTTCCAGTCCCTGGCGCTGAATAATCGGTTCGGATACCCCATAGGCATCCACGCGGTTGTGAATGGTGATCAGGGCCTGACGCATGGCCTGCTTACGAATCTCTTTTACCTCAGCACCCTTAAAGGATAAGGTATAATCGCCGGCGCCATCATCACTCACATTGAACCTGGACATGTAATCATCAAAAATCTTCTCGGTCTTCTCCACCTTGTCCTCAGAAACCCCGGTGACCATGATTTTCAGTTGTTCAGGATTGGCCTTGACTTGCTTCACGTCTACTTTCTCATCTTTAAGGATACGTTCCAGGTTTGATTTCGAGTTGTCCAGTTCCGCCTTCATGGCGTCCTTCATCTCCACCTGAAGTACCATATGGATACCACCCTGGAGGTCCAGGCCCAGGTTAATTTTCTCTTTCGGAGGATAAATATAGTAAACCGCCCCCGCCGTCAACAACACTACAAAAAGGATCTTAAATTTCATCTCGCCAACTTCTCCCTCTTCACTGATTTCCGTTTTCGTCCGGATTCTGCAGACCGGCAATCGCCCCTTTGGAGAATACCAGCTTCACATTATTCGCCACTTTGAGGTGCAACACCTTGTCCCCGACAAAGGCGACTTCACCATGGACTCCGCCATTGGTGATCACTTTATCCCCAACCTTCAGGCTGCTCAGCATATTTTGCAGTACCTTCTGCTTTTTCTGCTGGGGTCGTATCAGGATAAAATAAAAAATACCAAACAACACCAGCAGTGGGAAAAATTGTACCATCCAGTTGGGCTGTGCGGCTGCGCCACCTGCCCCCGCTGCGTATGCGTATGTTTCAAACACCAGAACACCTCCAATTTTCAAACTTCATATCGTCTCATAAATTCAGTCTTAAATGTATTGAAATCACCATTCTCGATGGACATTCTCACATCTTCCAGCAATTCTACAAAAAAACGGACGTTATGGATAGTGTTAAGGACAGAAGAGAGAATTTCTTTTGCCTGGTACAGATGCCGAAGGTAGGCTCTGGAATAGTTACGGCACGTATAGCAGTCACAATTCTCATCAATCGGCCCCTTATCTTCGCGAAATTCCGCCCGCTTAATATTGATCGGCCCAAGTCGGGTAAATAGCTGTCCGTTCCTAGCATTGCGGGTGGGCAACACGCAGTCGAACATATCCACTCCCCGTGAAACCGCATCCAGAATGTCTTCCGGTTTCCCCACTCCCATCAAATATCTTGGTTTGTCTTCCGGCAACCAGTCCACCGAATAGGAAAGAACTTCCCACATCAGATGTTTTGGCTCTCCAACAGACAACCCTCCAATCGCATATCCGTCAAACCCGATCTCTACCAATGCTGCTGTGGCGCGCTGACGGAGCTCTTTTATCATTCCGCCCTGTACAATCCCGAACTGGAATCGACCGGATTCCGCCACCGATTCTGTCCACACAACACGGGACCGTTCTGCCCAGCGCAGTGTCAGGTCCAGCGATTTTGCAATATAATCGTAATCGGACGGATACGGTGGACACTCATCCAGTACCATAACAATATCCGAACCCAGCGCATTCTGAATTTCCACCGCCTTTTCCGGACTCAGAAACCGGGCGGATCCGTCAATGTGGGACTGAAAAGAAACCCCTTCCTCCTTGATCTTGCGCAGCTTCCCCAGGCTGAATACCTGGTATCCACCGCTGTCCGTAAGGATTGGTCCATCCCAGTTCATGAACCGGTGCAACCCTCCCATTTCCTGAACCAGATCCTCACCGGGACGAAGAAACAGGTGATAGGTGTTCCCGAGGAGTATTCGAGTACCACAATCCTTCAGCATTTCCGGAGTCAATGCCTTCACTGTTCCCTGGGTTCCCACCGGCATAAAAATCGGCGTTGGTACTTCCCCATGGGCGGTTTGGAGCATACCTCGCCTGGCAGCCGTCTCCCTGTCCGTTTTTAAGAGTGTAAAACCGTACATTTCCGTACCTCAATCCCGATGGCCACACGATCTCAGAAGGCCAAATCCTACCATAAGCCCCACTCACAATCAATCACTCTTAAAGAACAAATGGCTCACTTTTCACCCTTGCCCGCCGGGTCATCTCGACAGCGCCTTCCCTTCCGGTAAAACCCGAATGTGAAAAAATGAAAAGGATCTTGTCCAACTCGAGCTTTCCGCCTGTTTAAAGTTGTAAAAGGCGGGAAATGGGATATAATTTGTGAGAGTTTCCATAAAATGGCTGGCATATGACCCGAATTTCACATTTTTTTTAATGTGTGATATATGCCTGTATCCAACCCGTTCGGGCAAACATGTATAAAACAGAAGGAGGATTGAATGAAAACCAGGAGATTTTTCAGCATAACAGCAATGAGTATTCTGATCTTGGGATTAACAGTATCCTGTGGATTGGTAAACAAAATGGCGGAACCGGCAAACAAGTTTTTCACGCTGGTAGGAAGTGGTAATCTTCAGGCCGCATACGATTCCACCGCCGGAATTTTCAAGAAAAGTACCAGTTTCCAGCAGTTTTCCGCTTTCATGAAGGACAACGGGCTGACTCAGTACAAATCTGCCAACTGGAGCTCTGTTTCCTTTAAGAACCAAACCGGTAAAATTGAAGGCTCCGTCACCCTGAATAATGGAACCGCTATCCCCATGGATATCTCCCTGGTTAAAGAAGGAGAAACATGGCGCATCAGTAATTTGTCATTGACAGGGGGCGGTGTTTCCAAAACCTCTCCTGAAAATGAACCGAAAGCAGAAAACACCATCCCACCGATTGATGAATTGAACAAAATGGCGCAGGAATCAGTGGTTCTTCTCGGAACCGCCATTAACGCGGACGATTACAACCCTTTCTATCAGGACATTTCAAAAGTCTGGCAAACCCAGATCACGACACAGAAACTTCACGACATTTTCAATACGTTCAAAGAAAAAGGATACGACCTTACAATTGCAAAGGATGTAACCCCAGTCTTCGATGAGACACCGGCCCTTGACAAAGACGGGCTACTGCACCTGAATGGGCAGTTTCCTACAAAAGATACAACCATTCTGTTCAAATTGACATACCATTATGAATATCCCCAGTGGCGGCTTTTTGGTATCAACGTAAATGCAAAATAGGTCGAGCCGCGGGCATTTGAACGGGTGTGAGCGGTAAGGCAGAAAAATTTTACAAGAGCCTGGCTTGACAGTAATGGAAACAATGGACAATAATGAATTTGAAATTATTTCATTGGAGGAAAGATGAAAAAAATATTCAGTATTCTTATTATCGGGGCCTTCCTGGCACTGTCAGTCTCCGCATTTTCTGCCGACGGCAAAACTCTCTTCAAGAGATGCTCAGCCTGCCACGGAAAAGACGGCAGTAAAAAGGCGCTTGGCGTCAGCGCGCCATTGAAGGGAGAGAAAGCAGACGTTCTCTTCAAGAAAATGAAAGGCTATCAGGATGGAACATACGGTGGCAAGAAAAAGGCCATCATGAAACGCAACGTGGCAAAACTCTCGGATGAGCAATTGAAAGCTCTGGCTACCTACATCGCTACGCTGTAATACACTGTTCAAAAAATCGTTCTCCGTTTTGAACAGTGGGCGTTACGCGTAAAACTAGGCGCTAGATAAAGATAAAGAAGGCGAACCGGGGAATAATATCCCCGGTTTTCTTTTCTCATTAATTTAGTGTAAGCGGTTCGTCCTTTCGGGAAACTCCCTGATTTTCTGAGGCCCACTCTTTTCTCTCCTCTTTCTTCAATCAAACACACCGGGGATGAGCTGGCCACACTTTTTACACCTGTTTTTCTTCATCCCCACAATCTCCGCGGCGAATCCGGCCCGTTCAATGAGTAGAACACCGCAGTGAGGACAGTAGGTGTTGGCTGTGTCTGTGAGAATATTGCCGATGTACACAAAGTGAAGCCCATTGTTCAGGGCAATCTTCCGGCAGCGGTACAGGGTTTCTGGGGGCGTGGGTGGAATGTTCTGCAGCATGAACGTGGGATAGTATCGTGAAAAATGAAGGGGTACGTCCGGCCCCAGTTCCCGATAAATCCATTTTGTCATGCGGTCGATCTCTTTTGAACTGTCATTCAATGTGGGAATAATCAGCACCACCAGCTCCAGCCAGGTACCCTCTCCTCTCACCACACGAATGGTATCCAGCACCGGTTTCAGTTTACCGCCACAGATCTTCTGGTAAAAGTCGTCCGTGAATGCCTTCAAATCGATTTTTACCGCACCTAAGTATTGACACAGTTCCCTCATGGGTTTTTCCTTGATGTAACCATTGGAAATCATGACGTTGGGAATGCCAGCCTCTTTACCTAACTCAGCGCAGTCCCTCATGAACTCAAAAAATATTACCGGCTCGGTGTAAGTATGAGCAATGACGGGACAATGACGGGTTCGGGCATTGAACAAAACACTTTTCGCAGAGAATTCCACTGTCTTCACCTGCTCCGGACGTTTCTGGGATATTTCCCAGTTCTGGCAGAATTTGCAGATGAAGTTACAACCGGGAGTGGCAATAGAAAAGGCCTTTTCTGTGGGATGATAGTGAAACAGCGGTTTTTTTTCAATGGGATCAATGTTGGCTGCCGCAATCTCGCCGTAAACCAGTGTGAAGTATTTCCCCTCACGGTTTTCCCTGGTCCCGCAGCTACCCCGCTCCCTATTGGTAACCTCACATTCCTGGGGGCAGATATGACACTTGATTTTCCCGTCTTTGAGTTTTTCGTAGTACTCCGCTTCATGACCTCTGGTCTCCCCTGCAAGAAGCGGGATTCCGCAGACCGAACACGCAACACCTGCTGCACCGAGTTTCATGAATTCCCTTCGGCTGATTTTCTCAAAGGACGATCTGTTCAATGAACTTCTCCTCCATATGCCCCAGGCCTCTTTTTTCTGCGGTCGCAATGTAACCGGGCTGCCGATTCATCTGTTTCAGCGTCTTCAACCCCATTTTGATCCGTTCCCTGTCCACAATCCGCCAGCCGGTGGCATCCACCGCCACCGGGTCAGTGCCCACAATCAGTCCTCCGTATTCCAGCGCGTAGCGGTGAAAATAAGCTGGCCCATTCTGCAGTTGCACCCGGCTGGCATCCAGTACCACAAGACGCAATTTATCCCGGATCAGCGGGTGGGTGCACAAGTCCGCCACAAAGGGATTGCACCCATTTCCGTGGTATTTGTTCGGATTATAGATGGCACCATAAAAATTCTTCATCCCGGCGGAAATGCCAGCAATATCATGGTCCTTCAGCACCGGAACCGAAATTACCACGTCCACCTGCTCCATCAGTACGCTGAAGCAGGTGCCAACACTTCCCGCAAACGCAATCCGGTTGTCGTACCCGCCGCCTTCGTATTCGTCGGTTCCCGCAACCCGGACACCGTGGCGGGAGAGCCTGAACCCGGCCTCCTTCAGTTCCCGGGCCGTGCGTTCCCACACAATAATGTTTTTTGCCGGGATTCCCGCCAGTCCCAGACCCTCCGTGATGGCATGAACCAGTCCGACGCTGGACGATAGTTTCCGTCCCGGCAGACAGGACACCTTGATTCCCACTCTGTCTCTTGGATTGAACAGCTTTTTCCACGCAGAAATATCGGAATTCGCACGAAGCAATTTCCGGAGAGCTTCGTTCAGCAATCTTGCCGCAGCCCCCGGATTCAAATCGTCACCGGAGCGCTTCAACAAGTCATCGCGCACTTCCACCACCCGGCTTTCCGCTGACAGGGGCCTGGCAAAGACTTCGGGAAATGCCGAACTGACAGCCATGTATGTCATAGAGCCAACACATTTCTGCAGGAACTCCCGGCGGCTCAGATTCACTTCAACTCGCTCTCTTCGCTGAACACCTCCGCCTGAAACACAGAAAATGTCATTCCCGGTTTTTTGTAGGCATCGGCGGAAAGTCCTGCCTTCATGGAGAGATGGGACAGAAATTCATCCAGATTCCACCCGGTTTCCGTCGCCACCTGGGGAAGGAAAACCGCCCGGTAAAAACCCTTTGAAATAATCACCCCGTCTAATCCCAGGCGAATCTGATGATAATCCGGGATTTCATGAAAAGGGGTCATCACTGAAATCTCAATCCTGATATCCTTAACTTCGTCATGTTGAACCGGCTGGAAACGGGGATCACTTGCAGCCGCATTGATGGTGTAATCTGTCACACTGTCGGGCAGCAGGTCGCCCGACCCGAGGTTGCCAATACAGCCCCGGAGATTGCCGCTCTTGTTGAGCGTTACAAACACACTGCGCCGAACAAGAAGTTCCTTCGGATAGGTGTTTAGATCCACATCCAGCCGTTTTCCGGAGCGCGTATACGCCTCCAGTGTTTTCCGTGCCAGTTTCAACAGCAACACCCGGTTTTCATGACTGATCTGTCGCGGAACCGCCGGTTGTTCACTCATCTTTCTATCCTCCCCCCTTTGTTTTTTGTCTTCAAACACCACAGCACCATAACTCACAGATAAACTGTAATCACCGTTTTCATCGCCCGATCGGTAATAGTCAACCAGCCGGGCTGAAACACGCTTTTCATTCAGCATTTCCATCAACACTGAAATCGGTACAAAACCGCAGGCGGTGATACCGGTCTTTCTCTTGTACCGGAGAAGTCCATTCGCATTCAGCTCCATTGCCAGATTCAAAAAACCCGTATCCAGCTTCTTCAACCGCTCCGGAATATGGTCTTTAAAAGGAACGTAGCCGTAATTCTCGCCGTAATGTGTCAAATCCGAACTGGCCACAATCAGGGTCGTTTCTGTGACATACCGGTTCAATTCCCCGGCAAACACCTTCAACTGTGTCTGGGTCACCGAACCGAACAACACCGGCACAATGCTGAACTTCCGGTCCTTCAAAACATGTTGAAGAAAGGGAAGTTCGTTTTCAATGGAATGTTCATTCACCATGATTCTGTCATTCACCTGAAAACCCGGCAGCTTCCCAAGGGTCGCAGTGATCTTTGTATCCACCGGGATATCGCCCAGGGGCGTTCGGTCTAATCTGAAATCAGACACGCAGGCACCGGAAAGAGCCGCCCGGTGTGCCACTCCGAGAATAATCACCCGGTCAATTTTCCAGCCTTTCAACAGGGAAAAAGCAGATGCGGCGCAACGACCCGAATACCGAAGCCCGGCGTGCGGCACAATCAGTGCCCGGGGGCGGTGTTTTGCGCCAGCCTCGAGTACCCCGGAAAACAATTCATTCATCATCTCCGACAATGCCGATCGACCGGCGGGATACCAGTCGCCGGTTTGCAGAAATGGACGAACGGGTTCACCCGCCGACACTGACAATGGAACCAGGCACATCGCCAGACAAAAAAACAAAATTCTTTTCATATTGCCCCCGTCTGTACCTAACAAAATGTAGGCGTCTCTCCCACTCCCGTCAAATGGGCAGACAAGATATGAGTGGGCGTTGGGTGTGGACGCTGGAAACAATAAGGGAGTTGCCCCTTCCCTGCTCATCACTCTTCACCTTTCACTCCCCTCAACCCTGGCTCCAGACTGCAACGCCGAGAACCCCCAGCAGAAAAAGCAGCGTCCCCGGGACGCCCAGCAAGAGCAGTAGAAACCCGCCGGTCAGCATGGCACCAATTGCACCCCCGCCGTGATCCAGGGCATCCACCCACCCGGCAGACGAAACCAGCGTGCCAGCCCTTCCCTTTGCCAGAGCTACGGCAGGGGGGAAAACCAGCCCGGTGAAGAAACCGTCCGCAACCATCATCAGATAAAATCCAGCCGCCGGGAGCTGGAAACCGCCGCACTGTGTCAGCAGAAACACTGAAACAAGGGTTATCATGGAAAGAACGGCGACCCGCAGGAGAAATTCAGCTTTTTCGGACACTTTGTGTCGTCGGAGACTCCTGTCTCCCCACCATGCACCAAGGGGCAGGCCGGTCATGAAGAGCCCGATCAGGAGCCCCACTTTGCCATACACCATACCTACGTCAGACTGGAAAACATATACGACCACCAGTTCCAGCGCCATCGCGGAAAAGCCCGCAGCCCCGGCAACAATCAACGCCGATGCCCGCGATTTCCCGGCAAAGACAAAGCGAACCGATGTGAACAATAATAAGAGAACAACCCAGAGCCACGGGGTGTGGCGGAGCCATCTCAGCACACCGGCAATCCGGCTGCCGCTGTACCAGCCTGTCAACCGGGCAAATTCAAGGCTCAAGACCGGAAAATTGTCGGAATTGAGGGAAATGATCCCCCTTTCTCCCTGAATATCCTCCATCAGGGCACGGGTACGTTCAACCGGGTAAAGTGAACGGAACATCAGTGCCATCACCGACGGTTTCAAATTGTATCGTCGATACCGAGCAGCCAGCTCCCCGGAGTCGGATGAGATGCTGTTTTTGTCCCTTGATGCGAATATCATGTGGGGAGATTCGGGACAGATTACCACAAAGGGGAAAACCGCCCGAACGCTGGCAACTAGAGTTTTGGCGGCACTCCCCAGGTCACCGGCTGTATAATTGACAGTGGACGACATTTTCAAAGATACAACGCCCCCCGGAGCGAGGACATGGGATATGTCACGGAAAAACTCGACAGTGTAATAGCGATTCAGCAGTGTTGAAACCGGTTCCGGCTGGTTCAGGAACACCACGTCATATTTGCCTCCACCGGATTTTGACAGCGAACGGACAAACCGCCTGCCGTCTTCAGTCATTTCATTGAAACGGCGATCTTCCTCAAGCTGTTCCCAGTCTTCCCGATTCAGCCGATGCAGCAGATTCACGACTTTCGGGTCCAGAACCACGGAGTCCAGTTTTGTGACCGGATATCTCAGCAGTTCGGTTCCCAGTCCATCCAGAACCGGCCCCAGTACCAACACCCGCTTCGGGGCGGGATGCTGCACCATCAGATGGGCCGCCAGCACCGGCTGCCCGGGGTCACCGGGAAAAGAAAAGGAGAAGCGGCCCCCTTCAAAGAGCTGGTATTGACCCCCCTGCCTTCCCACTTCAATGTTCTGGAACCGGGAATCTGTGGATTCAATCAATTTTGCGGAAGATGTCCCCCTCCACCTTATCCGGACAGACCAATCGGAGAGTGCCCGGCCCGGCGTCAGGAGAAGAGAGATATTCAAGAGCATCATCAACAGTGCACATCCCAGAACAAGTCGATGCTTCCCATGTCCGATGAATAAAGGGGAAAACAGAATCAGGCCGCCCCAGCCAAGGGCGGCAATTGTGGAAACCCGACCTGCCAGCAGAAAGGTGAAGAGTAAAGAACCCGTAAAAGCACCGGCACCTTCCACAATATAAACCACACTGGCCGGAAAAATCTCGTATTCATTGTTCAAAGAGGCGAACGACTGCAACGAAACAGCGGCGGGGAATGCAACTCCAACGGCGAACCCAACCAGTGCAAATGGCCAGACGGCCAGCAGAAGAACCTGCCCATACGCCATCGCTGTACCGGGCATTATGCCGGAAAGGACCGGCATCGCTCGAATCCACAACACCCCGCTCAGCGCGAGAGTATCGGCGAGAACCAGCATGAAAACGAAAAGGAGAAATGGGGGGGGAACCTTTTCAGATAACCGGGATCCGACCATCGCACCGGCAAATACACCGAGAAGCCACTGTCCCAGACCAATCCCGAAGGAAAGTTCGTTTCCCCACGTCACAACCATCAATTCACGGAGAAGTAGCACCTGTGCGATAAGCGCGAAAAATCCCAGTGAAAAGAAAACAGGGAGAATTCCGCCTTTGCCTTTGTTGCTATGATTCATTGAGGCAGAACGCATTACCGCCTCCCACAGCCCTTTCGGGCCTGATTATCAATGCACCGCAGTTGCCCAGACCGGAACATTTGAAGCACTGATTCCCCAGAAATAAGGCATGACATAGAGGCAAACAAGAATCGTCAGTACAATCCCGACCACGTCTACCCAGATTCCGGCTTTTATCATCTGGGGGATGGTAATCTCTCCACTACCGAATGCCACTGCGTTGGGTGGCGTCGCCACCGGCAACATGAACGCCAGCGACGAACAAATCGCTACAGCAAGGATCAGTACGTAGGGATGGAATCCCATTGCCACAGCCACGCTTCCCACAATGGGAATCATCAATGTGGCAGTGGCGG
>Ga0210044_10002961_pt1 | contig 24625 bp, 14 predicted proteins | sample CryGey13umfilter_2_FD_183959 | JGI IMG/M metagenome (GOLD analysis project Ga0210044, IMG submission 183959) | Groundwater microbial communities from aquifer in Utah, USA - Crystal Geyser 4/9/14 3 um filter (SPAdes) (version 2) | ecosystem: Environmental > Aquatic > Deep subsurface >... | reverse complement strand
CGCTGTGGCGAAGCCCGAGACCCCGGCAAAGCCGCACCGCCGGCCGGCCTCTGAGTTTGCGCCTCGTCCCCGGCGCACGAGCCGCCGCCGGCGCACGCCTCTGCAGCCCAAACCCAGGGGCCGACGGCCTCAGCGACCCCAGGCGAGCCGTCGTCGAGGACGCAAGCCCGTCGTCCGTTGATGAGTCCTGCGGAGCTAGAGCAGCCCGAGACTGGGTGGAAAGGGCGGGCCCGGCGAGCGCTGGTCGAGGCGCTGCCGCGCCCGGCGAACACGCCGACGCTCGACCGCCAGACCCTCGTCGTGTTGCTCTCCTCCGTCGTGCTCCTGGCCCTGCTTTGGTATTATGGCCGGCTGCCCTTCTTCAGAGAGGTCATCGCGCCGAGGTTTTTGGCCGGCGCCGAGGAGCGAGTCAGCGAGCTGTGGGGCTACTACTTTCTTGCCGGCGTCTCGATCCTCACCCGGATGCTGCTGCCCTTGACGATCATCGTGCTGGTCTTCCGCAAACGGCCCAGAGACTTTGGCTACCGCGTGGCAGGGACGAAGGGGTTGCTCTACATCTACCTCGGGCTGCTCGGCATCATGTTGCCCGTCCTCTTTTACGCCAGCAGCTTGCAGTCGTTTCAGGAGCGCTACCCACTCTACGACTGGGCGCACGAGTCTCTGCTGGTCTTCTTCGTCTACGAGCTGTCCTACATCCTGGTTTTTCTCTCGGGCGAGTCGTTCTGGCGAGGCTTCATGGTCTTCGGGTTGGCGCCGAAGTTCGGGCTCTACGCGGTGTTCATCATGGCGATCCCTTACTCCATGGTGCACTTTGGCAAGCCGTTTCCAGAGGCCTTGGGCGCGATCCTCACCGGCGTGGTGTTGGGGTTCTTAGCGCTGAAGCACCGCAGCTTCTGGCTGGGAATCGCCCTGCACAGCACGATTGGTTTCACCATGGACGTGCTCTGTCTGTGGCGAAAGGGGCAGCTCTGGGACCTGTGGTTTTAGCGCCGATCGCCGAATTAGGGCGGCCGCCGGCCGCCCCTACGCGTCGTGGGTTCAGCGAACGCTCGGATTTCTCGCGTGCCCACGCGCGATCGCAGTTTGCGCTGGTGATGGGCCGCTGATATACCGATTACGGCTGGCTTTTGAGCCGCCGGTCATCACCAAAGGCTGCAAGATCCCGTACACAGTGTGAGCCCGAGCAGGATGCAGCAATCAAGATATCGCGTGTTGGAGCGCATCGATTCCGGAGGGATGGCCGAGGTCTTTCGGGGCGTCGCCACCAGCATCAAGGGGTACGAGAAGGTCGTCGCGATCAAGCGCGTCCTGCCTCACCTCACGCGCAAGCACAAGTTCGTCCGCATGTTCCTGGACGAGGCGCGCCTCTCACTCGTGCTCAACCACGCCAACATCGTGCAGGTCTTCGACCTGGGGTCGACCGACGGCACCTACTTCATCGTCATGGAGTACGTCGACGGTGTGAACATGCGCACCGTCATGCAGGAGCTCTTCAGCCGCGAAAAGAGTCTGCCCATCGGCCACGCCACCTACATCGCCATCGAGGTGTGCAAAGGGCTGGCCTACGCGCACACGCTGCAGGACGTGTCTGGACGCACGCTCGGCATTGTGCACCGAGACGTCAGCCCGCCCAATATCCTCCTCTCGCTGCAGGGCGAGGTGAAGATCACCGACTTTGGTCTGGCCAAGGCGCGCAGCCAGTTGGAGCACACCGACCCCGGCATCATCAAGGGCAAGTTCGGCTACCTCTCGCCGGAGGCGGCCTACGGCGAGACGATCGACTCACAGACGGACATCTTCGCCCTGGGGGTCGTGCTGTGGGAGATGCTCGCCGGGCGTCGACTGTTCGCGGGCGCGACCGAACCGAAGACTCTCGAGCTGGTGCGCAAGGCGGTCATTCCACGTCTGCGCTCCATCAACCCCGACGTGCCGGAGAACCTCGACAACATCGTCCAGAAGGCCCTCGCCCGCGACCGCGGCCGGCGCTATCACAAGGCCTCGGAGATGTCGGCGGAGCTGACGAATGTCCTCTTCGACAACAACTTCCGGGTGACCAATGCGGACATCGGTGAGTTCGCGAAGGCGAGCCTCGAGGCCGCCGGCGGAGGCTCAGGCGAGCTCGGTGTTGGCAGCGACTATCGACGCATCGACGACATGGTGCAGGAGGAGATCGAACGCATGATCTCCCTGGACGAGTCCATGGTGATCCCCATCGTCGAAGGCGGCGGGCTGGAAGATCCGTCCAATTGGTTTTCCGACGACGCCCCCAATCAATGGGAGCGCATCAAGAGCGTCGAGGTCAGGGCGTTGAGTGTCGGCCCAGAGGCGGCCGACCCGATGACGATCAGCACGCTCATTCCCATCGACGTCGTCCAAGAGGCGATCGAGGAGGCGAGAGCGCGCGGCGATCTGGACTGGATGACCGAGCAGGAAGGCGGAAGCGGTGAGCGACAAGACGCCGCCGCCATGCTCTCCGCGAATGCCGCTGCAGTGTACGAGGACGAGCTTCTGTCGGTCGATGTGGAGGCCTTTGATTTGGACCTCGAGCCCGCACCAGCGAAGGGCCCAGTGGACTTGCGTGCCTTTACTGCGATGGAGCCTCAGACCCTCGACGTCGAGGTGGTGACCAGCAGCGACGAGCCCATCGTCAGGGTTGCGCCCGAGAGCCCTGTGGCGAGTGACGAGAGCTCTCTCGAGGCCTTGGAGAGCTACGCGGAAGAGGCCTTCGAGCGAGAGGAGGAGGAGGCCGAGGCCGACTTTTCGAAGCCGCTGCTGATCCTCGCCATACTGTTCACGCTCGCGGCGGTCGCCGCCGCGATGATGCTCTGAGCCCCGATAGGAGCGATATTGGCTGACGCGAATTCCTCTGACAAGCCAGGTTGCGCTTGCGTTTGGTGACCACCCAGCAGAGCCTTGACGGCGAACGGCGGGCGAAGTAGTGGCTGTGCCAAATCACAAGACGTTGGGTAGAGCCGATGGATGATGGGTTCGGCGCACCGCGAGTCGTGGGTAGACACCTGACCAGGACGAGAGCCCGATAGGAGAGCGCCGACCGCGAGCGCAGGCACCTCACCTCACTCGCTCGAAGCGATGCCGCGGAGCGAGCGAACCTCAATCGACCATTCCTTTGTGCAATTAGAGGTTGTGGAGATGGGAAACGTCCTAGTGATGATCCTGGCTGGTGGAGAGGGGAAACGCCTGTGGCCGTTGACCGCAGACCGTGCCAAGCCATCGGTGCCCTTCGGCGGACGGTATCGGCTGATCGACTTCGTTCTCTCGAACTTCGTCAACTCCAAGTTCTTCAAGATCAAGGTGTTGACGCAGTACAAGTCGAACTCCCTGAACACCCACCTGAACCGAGGTTGGCGCCTGGCGCGCATCCTCGACCACTACATCGAGGCGGTGCCTGCGCAGCAGAACCTGGGTCCCAAGTGGTACGAAGGCTCGGCGGACGCCATCTATCAGAACCTCAACATCATCACCGACGAGGAGCCAGACTACGTCTGTGTCTTCGGGGCCGACCACGTCTACAAGATGGACGTCTCGCAGATGTTGAAGTTCCACATCGAGACCCAGGCCGACCTGACGGTCGCCGCCAAGCCGGTGTCCCTCGAGGAAGCGAAAGGCTTCGGCGTCATCGAGGTCGACAAGGACCTCCGCATGATCGCCTGGGAAGAGAAGCCTCCGGAGCCCAAACCCATGCCCTCGGACCCGACTCGAGCGCTGGCCTCCATGGGAAACTACGTCTTCAACACCGATGTCCTGGTTCGCGAGCTGCAACGAGATGCCGAGAAGGAGTCGAGCATCCACGACTTCGGGCGCAACATCATCACCGACATGTACAAGCGCTCGCGGGTCTACGCCTACGACTTCGAGACCAACATCATCCCTGGCCAGCCCGCCAACGAGAAAGGCTACTGGAAGGATGTCGGGACGCTGGACGCCTACTACGTCGCCAACCTCGATCTCGTCTCCGCCAGCCCGACCTTCGACCTCTACAACAAGCGCTGGCCAGTCCGAACGCACCGCGCCCAGATTCCTCCTGCGAAGTTCGTCCACTCCACCGGTGAGCGCATCGGCGTCGCGACCAACTCCTTGGTCTCGGATGGCTGCATCATTTCGGGAGGTCGTATCGAGCGCTCGATCCTCTTCCCCAACGTCCGCATCAACAGCTTCTCGCAGGTCGAGGAGTCCATCATCTTCGAGGGCGTGGACATCGGGCGGCACACGAGGATTCGTAACACCATCATCGACAAGGGCGTCCGCATCCCACCAGGCACAGAGATCGGTTACGACATCGAAGCCGACCGCGCGCGCTTCTTCGTCGACGAGGTCGGGCACGTGGTGGTCGCCAAGAACACGTTGATCGACTGATTCGTCGCCGCTCGAGGTGCGAGGGTGGAGCGGTCACGCTCCACTCTCGACTGGCACCTGAACGGGCGAGCCTCGGCCGGCCAGATTTCACGACAGAGCACGTCATGACAGCAGACCCCTCGACGACGCCAGTCGCTTTCATCTGGCACATGCACCAACCACCCTATTGGGTTGGCGACGAGGCCCCTATCCTGCCTTGGGTTCGGCTGCATGCCATCAAGGCCTACTACGATATGGCGTGGATCGCCGAGCGCTTCCCGAAAGTGCACGGGGTCTTCAACTTCTCCGGCGCGCTGTTGCAGCAACTCCAGATGCTCGCTGACGGCAAGGTGCGAGATCAGTGGTACCGGCTCTCCAGCAAGCCCGCAGAGTTGCTCGACCTGGACGAGCGGGCCTTCATCCTCGAGCACTTCTTCAGCCTGTCTTGGGCTCGCTTGGTCGAACCCCACAGCCGTTACGCTGAGCTCCTGCTCAAGCGCGGCCGCGGGAACAAGAAAGTCCCCGCGAAGCTCGCCGCGACCTTTGATGTGAACGAGCTCAGAGACCTGCAGTGTCTCTTTAACTTGAGTTGGTTCGGGTTCGCGGCTCGCGAGACGCTTCCCGAGATCGGAGAGCTGCTCGCCCAGGGCCGGCTCTTCAGCGAGTCCCAGAAGGCACGAATCCTCGAGCTGCAGCTGCAGGTCTGCGAGCGCATCCTCCCGCTCTACAAGAAGCTCGCGGAGAGAGGGCAGAGCGAGCTGACGACGACACCCATGAACCACCCGATTCTGCCACTGCTCTGCGACACGAACGTGGCGATCGGGCTGGAGGTGGATCGCTCGATGCCACCCCGTTTTGCGTGGCCGAGCGACGCTGTGAGGCAGGTGCACCGCGCCCTCGACGTCTTCGAGCGGGCCTTTGGCCGCCGCCCAAGAGGGATGTGGCCGGCAGAAGGGGCGGTAAGCGACGAGTCCATCGGCCTCATCGCGAGCGCCGGGCTGCAGTGGATCGCTACCGACGAGCACATCCTGCTGCGCAGCCCAGGAGGCGAGGGGCCCAGAAATGACGTGGTGTACCGACCGTACACGATCCAGAGCACAGGGGGCCCGCTCAACATTCTGTTCCGAGACACGGAGATCAGCGACCTCATCGGGTTCCAATATCGGGACAACCCGCCCCGAGAAGCCGCAGCGGACCTGATCTCCCGAATCGAGGGCGCTGGCGGTCGCGCCCTTCGCGCCAGGCCAGCCGACCGACTGGTGACCATCGTCTTGGATGGTGAGAACCCATGGGAGTACTACCCTAACGACGGACGGGACTTCCTCGAGGCGCTCTATAGCCAGCTCAGCGTGCACGCCAGTGTGAAAACCGTCCTACCCAGTCTGTACCTCGCAGGGAGCCCACCAGCACGCCGACTGGAACGCATCCACCCTGGGAGCTGGATCGAGGCCGATTTCCACATCTGGATCGGCCATCCGGCAAAGAACCAAGCGTGGAAGCTGCTCGGGCAAGTCCGTGAGCTGGTCCAAGCCAAGCTGCACGGCGGCGAGCAAGACGCAGCGGTCGTCGAGCGCGTGATGGAGAGCCTGGACCGCGCCGAGGCGAGCGACTGGTTCTGGTGGTACGGCCCCAACTTCACCAGCGACCAGGACAGCATCTTCGACCTCCTCTTCCGATCCAACCTTCAGCGCGCCTGCAACCTGCTGCACATTGACCCTCCGGCCGAGCTTGCGAGCGCCATCGAGAGCACCGCGGGCGACGAGCTGCACGGTGATTTCACGGCGCCTGGAGCGTTCATCACTCCTCGGATCGACGGGGAGTGCGCCAACTACTTCGACTGGCTCGAGGCCGGCAAATATCGTCCGACGGGCGGTCAGTCCAGCATGTTTCGAGCGCAGGGGCTGTTCACCGATGTGCAGTTCGGGCGAGACCTCGAGCACCTCTACCTGCGCTTCGATCGCAACCCTGAGCGCCGTGTGGACTTCGAGCTGCGGCTCAAAGTCGCGTGCGGCGACCAAGTGCTCGATGTCGCCTACTCGTCCGAGCACCCCATCGACCTGCTGCTCAAACTGTCGAACGCCTCGTCGGAGCCCGCCGTCGCTCGCCATGGGAGCGCATCGCTCAGGCGCAGCCTGGTGTTGGCGATTCCGCTGGCGATGTTCGATGACTCGAAGGGGAGGTTGGTCACCTGGTCGGCCAGAGTGCTTTCACAAGGGCTCGAGGTCTCTCGGCTGCCCTCGAGCGGCTCGTTGGTGGTGCCTGGCCTCGAACAGACGCGGCAGCAGAACTGGTTCATCTAGAGCTAGGTCGCTCGCTCCGCAGCACGGCGCTCGCTCGAAACGAGCGAGCTGGAGTGCCTGCGCTCGCGCTCGCGCGCAGGCACTCCCCCGGGCTCGACGCGAGCACACTCCAGATTGACACGCCATCGTGGACGGCGTGGTTCCTGTACCCACGCCCCGAACTTTGGTAACAAACGCGGGTCGTTTCACGGGGCTGCGGCCAATCCACGTGGGACTCGAGCTGGTCTGCCCCAGACGGCTCGCCACTGAACCCGAACAGAGCCTGAGCTGCGATGATGAGTAGACTGCAATCGAAACCAATGGGGCCTCTCACGAAGGCGGCCTGCTCTGTCGTCGCCCTGTGCCTCCTCGCCAGCGGCCTGCTCTCCTGCCAAGAGCGAGCAGAGCGCACTGTCGCGTTGACCCAAGAGCAGTGGAAACGCGTCAAGAAGAACGTCAGCGACGAGCGGCCGACCCCATCGACCGTGGTCGAGGCGACCTTCGGACTGAAAGATCGCCCCTTGATCGAGCTCGTGGGCTACGACCTCTCCCCTCGCAACCTCGTGACCGGCAAGAACTTCACCGTCACGTGGTACTGGCACAGCCTCGAAAAGACAGACACGAACTACAAAGCCTTCGTTCATCTCGTGCCTATCGGCAGCGGCGCCTTCCAGAACCTCGATCACCACCCTGTCGACAACCTCTATCAGACCAGCACCTGGGAGGCCGGGAAGTACGTCACCGACGCGCAGACCGTCACGCTCAAGGCTGGCTTCTCGTCTTCGGGCGGCAAGTTCCAGCTCGGTTTCTTCGAGCAGCAATCCGGTCAGCGGCTGAGCATCATCGACCCAGGCCGAGGCACCGTCATCGAGGACGGCAAGCTCGAGGTTGGCCAAACCTCCACAAAGAACGACAAGAACCTCGTCGTCCCGCTCGTCGACCTCGACGAGGCCCCCGTCATGGACGGACTGCTGACCGACCCGGCCTGGCGAATTGCCGGGCGGACTCAATCTTTCACGGCCGCAGGAGATGGCAAGCCAGTCGACTTCGCGACCACCGCGAAGGCCATCTACACCGCAGAGGCGCTCTACCTCGGCTTCGACGTTCGCGACAAGGACATCCGCACCCGCTTCACCAAGAGAGACGACACGCTCTGGGAGCAGGACTGCGTCGAGATCTACCTCAACCCAGACAACGACAACGGCACCTACTGGGAACTGCAGCTCAGCCCAGGCGACGGCGAGAACGGTCAAACGCCCCTCTTCGACGCGTACTTCGAGACCCACCGCACTCCAGCGTGGAAGATCGCCATGAACACGACCTTTGTCGGCCTCGAGGCCAAGGTCGATCGCCGTGGCTCGCTCAACAGCGACGACAACACCCTCGACGACACTGGATACACCGTCGAGGTGAAGATCCCCTTCCAGAACCTCTCGAACACACCCAACGCCATCGAACGGATCAAGCTCGCGAACGCATCACCGAAGGTCGGAGACACCTGGCGGGTCAATTTCTTCCGAGTCGACTATCAGGAGACTGACGGCAACAAGCAGACTCGGCACGCGTCCTGGTCCCCTTCGGGGGGGGATTTCCACAACCTCGATGCGCTCGGGACGATGGAGTTCGGCGAGAAGTCGACCTCCAAGACCAGTCAGCCCACGCCACGGATGTCCTCGCCGAGAGTGCGAGCGATGCTCACGCAAAAGGGCAGAGCGGTCGACCCGTCCAGCCTGTCAAAGGCCCTGCGGGAGTCCGAGGCCCAGTTCCTGACTTGCTTCCACAAAGGGACCGAGATCCCTACCCAGGCGCTCACTCACGAATTCACCGTACGGCTCTCCGCCGAAGCCTCGGTGGATTCGGTCACCCGCATCGACAACGGAGATGCGGCGACGATGGACTGTCTGGTCAAGGAGATCGAAACCTGGACGGACCTCAAGATCGTGGAGCTGTCGCCTGAACCAGTCACTCCTCCGACCACCGACCAGGTAGGGGCCACCGCACCGACGGCCGACGACCAGACCTTGCGGTCGGTGGGCATCCGAATTCAATACACACCCGGAGGGACAGGCGCGCACACCCCCCAGCGCACCGGCCAGGATGAACCGGCCGAGGGCGTTGCGCCGATGCTGGAGCCGGCGGCCGTCCCCACCAGGGTTGCCCCCATCGAGCTGCGCCGAACCATCAACACCGAAGGCGTGAACCCGGCCAGGCCCATGAAAGAAATGCGCGCACCTCAGTGACTTGCTTGCTCGGACTCCGAGTAGCGCTCGCGCAGCAGGTAGATGATGGTGTCCTTCGCGCACTCCTTGCAGTAGCCGAAGGCGGTCTCCATGTTGCTTAGGGTCGTCTCAACCTGGGTGAGGTCGTCCTTCGCGAGGGCGTCACGTCCGTCGTGGAGGAAGAGCAGGAGGTTACGTTCGATGCGCTTCACCACCGTCTTGCGCTCGTTGAAGTAGGACTGCTCGATGGCGATGAAGAGCTCTGGGAAGATCTCGGAGTACTTGAGGTCGGCCTCTGGGTTGTCGATGCGAAACGCCGCGACAGCGCTGATCACCTCATCGCGGAAGCGCACGTTGTCGGTGTTGATGCCGAGCTTCTTCTCCATCTCGTGCATGAAGCTCTCGCTGACCTCTTCGGTCTTGCCGGTGACCGGGTTGAGAATCCTCTCCCCCTTCATCTGGTGTGAGACCATGGACACATAGCGCGAGAAGTAGCGCTCGTAGGAAGCCTCCTCCACGAGTCCCATGCTCGAACGCACGTCGCCGTCCACGAGATCGAGGTACTTCTGCTTGACGACATCGATGAACTCGGCCGGCGAATGGTATTGGCCGTCAGATTTGATTCTGAGGAAAGGATGGATGGACGCGTCCTTGACCAGCTCTCGCAGCTCCTCGAAGACCGATTGCGGGCTCAGGCAGGCGTACTCGGTTCGCTGTACGGCCCTGAAGATCAGGCTCTTGGTCTCGCGAGGGCTCATCCCGTAGAGCCCTTCGTATTCAAGGGAGGACTGATACTCGGCGTGAATGTCCTCGACGAGGGCCCGCATCTCTCTGGCTTGTTCGCCGGTGAGCCCGTCCGGGACTTTTCCATGGGTGTAGAGCTCCGCCTTCTCCAACGGGCTCAGGCTCGTCATGACATCCCGGACCAGCTCTGGGTAGAGCTTCGCGTCCGGCGGCATCAGACGGGTCAATACCGACCACAGCGACGCCACATAAGTCGTGCGCGGCGCGACGTGAATCGGCAGCTCGGTCGCTTCGAGCATCTGGTCGTAGATCCGTTGCTCCGTCACGTAGTTGAGAATGTAGGGCATGCGGACAAGGTCCAAACGGCCTTTGAATGAGGCGTACTCTGGTTGTCCTTTGAACGCCTCGAGGAAGTTCTCGTTGGCGCTGCCGATAAGAAAACTGTCGATGGCGAGGATGGCGTGTTCGACGGGCACTGTGCCCTTCTCGACGGTGCCGATGAGGTACTTGTTGAGGTCGGGGTGGCGCTTGAGGAGGTCGTTGAACTCGGTGATGCCTCGGTTGCCGTCAACCAAATCCCCCATGGGTTCGAAGAGCGTTTGATTCTGCAGGGCGATGGGCAGGGCTTGCAGCGAGCGGTCCGCGGTGACCTGCCGAGAGCCGGCGTCGACGCGAAGCTGGGGTTCGACCGTCACCGCAGATTGGCGGTAGCTCTTTGAGATGTAGAAGCGCTCGACCTGGACATGTTTGAGCACTTCTCGGAAATCCCCTCTATAAGAGGTGAGCAGCGCGTTGTAGATCAGTCGAGACTTGTGCGAGAGATCCCCCTCGAAAATGTAGTCTGACAGCGTGAAGTCTGCTTTCCCGCCCTTTGCTTTGATCTCGCGGCTCTCCTTTCCGAAGATCTTCAACAGGTGTTCTTGGCGTTGTTTCGGTGGGATGAGAAGGAGCGGGTTGTCACGGAGCTCCTCGAGCAGCTTGGCGTCCAGCTGCAGCTCGTCGAGGTGAGCGTAGCTCTCCAGACGAGGCTCCCGGCTCGCTTTCTCCCCTTCGTTGCCAAACCCAATCGCCGTGCGGATCAGCTTGTCAGTCGGGAACACCCAGTTGAACCGGTACAGCGGTCCTTCGTCGAGACGGCTGTAGTGCTCCAAACCCCTGACGATGCAGTTGATCAGACTCGATTTCGCCGAGCCGTTCGGTCCGTGTAGGAGGACCAGACGAGTGATCCGGCGCTCCCGAATGAAGTTGTTCAGGATTCGGTAGATCTCGTTCTGCGCCTCCTCGTGCCCGACCAGGCGATTCTTGCCGCCCAGGAAGTCCATGTCGAAAAGACGAAACCGGCGCTGCTTGCGGACCCCAATGTCGACGACGTCCTCGCCGAAGTAGTCGAACATGTCGCGCACGTACTGGGCGATGCTGCGGCTGTGCAGCTGAGGCTCGGCTTGGAAGGCTTCGAAGTACTCGTCGAAGCTCATCAAACTGCGCTTCTCTTCGAACGTCGTCCGAATCGAATCGCTGAGTTCGGTCAGAAAATTTGAGCTCGGGGTCTTCGTTTCCGTCGACATATCGGGGATCTCCTTGCCAATTCGGAACGGGCGCACATCGGAGCCAAAAACGCGGGCATCATAGGATGAGACAACCGACGGGGAAAGCGAGCGCAAGCAGAGGACGACCGCTTGAGTTGGACAGCGAGCGAGAACGGGATCAGCGGTCAGCATAGTGCGCTGCTGCCTTCGAAACAGTCCGGTGTCGCCGAGCGCGCGAAATCCAATCGTTGACACTGCGCGGTGCATCTTTGAGACTAACGGCGGTTTGGGTGTCGCCGCATCGGGCCGCGTTCGACCAAGCCCCGCGACGGGTCGCTGTGGGTCGGAAAGCTCGGACCACACAGGTGGCCGCACTCGAAGACTGTCTGGCTAGCTATAGCTATTATCCATCGAGGATTTGCATTCCAAAGGAGGTGACGGTGAGCCGTCGACTGCACTGTGATTACAAGGGTTTCCTGCTCATCCTCGGCGCGTTCTTGACGCTGCTGGTGCTGCCCTCTCTTGCGGCCGCTGATGAGGCTCAGGGATATCGAGAGCAGATCAGCCAGTACAACCAGAAGGTCGTCAAGCTGCGGGCCAGCGAGAACGCCGCCCAAATGACCGCCGACTTGAACCAGACCCAGAGCTGGCTCGACGAGGCGCTCGTTCAGGTCGGCAAAGAGGAATACAACGCTGTGAAAGCGCTCCTGCGGCGTGCCGAGGTCCAGCTGGATTACATCGAGATGGAGCTCGAGCTCTCTCAAATGAAGGCGAAAGCTGACGCCAAAGAGGCGGAGTTCATGGAGGTGCAGACCCGCGCCGGGCAGCTCTCCAACGAGCTCGACGAGCTCACGGCCAAGGAAGCGCTTCTCCAGAACCAAGTCAGCGGCAAAGCAAACGGCAAGTGACCTCTTCTGCTGGCCACGACCGATGGGCACCACCGGCCCAGGGTTGACCGCTGAGCGAGAGCGCTTGTCTCTGTAAACTTATCGCCAATTCGAATCGGAGCGAGAGATCATGGCACAACAACGAACCCTGCTGGCCGCGGCCCCCCAATGGTCGCTGGCACTTCTGATGGTGCTCACCGCTGCCCTCGTCGCCTGCGGCCCTCCCCCCAAGCCCGCTGAGCTCCAAGAGCTCGAGAAGATGAGAAATGATTCCTTCACGGCGCAGATCAACACCGCTGCACCAAAACTCCTCGAGCAGGCAGACAAGTTTCACAAAATGGCCGTCACCGCTTGGCAAGAAGGCGATGCGCCGCGAGCCGCTGACTATGCCTGGCTCGGACAGCTTCGCTACAAGACCGCCAAGAGCAAGGCCAAATCGCTCGACGAGCAGGCTCGCTACGACGAGGCGGCGGCAAAAGTGACCAAGGCCAACCAAGAGGTCGAGGTCAACAAGCTCAAGATCGACGGCCTCAACAAGAGCATCGCGCAGCTCGAGCAGACTGTCGCGGCCTACGATCAAAATGCCTCCATGAAGCGCCAGTCGACCGTCGACCAAGTCCTGCTCACCGCCGAAGGCGAACGAGAAAAGGCCAAAGCCGTCAACGCCGCAGAGCTCGCCGCTGGCAAGTGGAACTTCGCCGAGAACGTGATGAAGTTGACCCAAGAACATCTGACCGCTGGCCGCGTCGACGAGGCGCTCAAGTCCGCTGAAGAGGCCAAGGTCGCCTATATGGAAGCCTACGCCGTCGCCAAACCCGAGTTCGACAAGGCCTCAGCGTCCGCCACTCGCGCCGAACGAGAGAAGGCCCTCTACGTCGCGGCGTCATCGGCCTTCTCCGTCGATGCCCTGCAAGACCAGCGCGGCGTCGTCGTCGTGATGCCCAGGGTATTCGACCTGAACAAGACCACGGTGTTGGAGGGCAAGGCCTTCATGCTCGACGCGGCCGTCAAGATCGCCACCGACTTCCCCGAGACGACGGTCATGATCGAGGGATATACCCAGAGCAAAGGCAGCGACAGTAAGAACCTGACCATCAGCCAGAGTCGCGCCGACTCAGTTCGCGACTACCTCGTCCAGAAGGGCGTGGATCCGAAACGCTGTGTCTCCTCTGGCTACGGCGAAGAAAAGCCGCGCTACGACAACAGCTCCAAAGACGACCGCGGCAAGAACGACCGTGTCGAGGTCGTCTTCGTCATGACGAAATGACCTTCGCGCTTGGGTGGCCGGGACCCAACCCTGTGAGCTTGCTTCCTACGATGTGGCAAACGGCTCACGGCGTTGGGCCTCGTGGTCTCAGGCGAAGGTTCTTGCTCGCCCAGAAAGCCCGTTGTTCAGGTCGACTTCGTGGTCAACAGCCGGGTCGGTTGAGGCCGGGCGGGGCGTGGCATACGTCGTGCACCGGGCCTCCGGCAACGCGACCCCCGCGAAGGAGAACTCAAGATGGTCAGTTTGTTCGAGCGTCGCTCGCTTCCCGGCACTGAGATGCTCCGGGCCGAACGACGAAGGGTCTGGCAGGGTCGTGCGATCGCCCTCGCCCTGCTCGTCGTCTCGTCCGCAATCACCACCTCGGCCGCCGCCCAAGGAACGCACTTCATTGCCGAGGGCACATTCGGCGTCAGCATGCCGCTCGGCATCGAGACCGACCAGGTTGGAATGTCCATCGGGGCGACCGCAGGGTTCGGCGGCAAAGTCCCTGGTTCCTTGCTGCGGATGTATGCCCTCGCTCAGTTCAACGGCTCCCAATTCAGCATCCTGCGCGAGGACCTCGCTCTCGAGCGAACCCTCATGGAGCTGTCGGGCGGTGGCCGTGTGCTCTTTCCATTGACCAGCAATCTGCGCCTCTACGCCGACGCTCTGCTGGGGCTGAGTTGGCTGACGAGCGAAGAGCGTTCGATGAGCGGACGACCAGTCTTTGTCGAGGACGTGGAGCCTCGGATGTCGTTCACGAGCGCTCTAGGGATACAATTTCGGCCGCTGATTTTCCTGTCTGTCGGCGCCAAGACGAGCTTCCTCTTTCTCTTGGACGACTCCTATCTGCCGGCCGAAGACATCAGCGGCTGTCTGAACATTCTCGGCAGCGTGACGCTCCATTTTTGAGTGTCGCGTGACTGCTCGGTCAGAAAACCGGGATGGCGAGGCTGCAATCGTTTCGAGAGCCGGGAATCCCTTTGTGCGGGCGGTCGAGCGGCCGGGTTGGGTTGACAGATTGTTTGCGCCGGGATAGCATCGCGGCCAGCGAGCTGGGGTCTAAACCCAATCTTTATCGACGTTTGCGGGACAACGAGCCCAGCCAAAGGGGCGAATTGGACCGACGTCCGGCCGGATTTCGTTCTCACTAGGGGAAAGCAGATGACCGTCGAAAATACTTTTTGGGGGCCCGTTCGCCTCGTACTGGCCGCACTGGTCGCGCTGACGTTCCCCGCTCAGGCGTGGGGGCAGGACTTCGACTTCAGCGAAGGAGGCGAAGGCGGCGGGGGCGACATGGACTTCAGCGACGGCGGCGACGGCGGCGACAGTGGCGGCGGTGACATGGACTTTGGCGGCGAAACGCAGCCGCTGGTTCAGTACACGGTCGACGAGACGTCCCCGACGTTCAAGACCATGAGCGAGGCCGACAGCTACAGCAAACAGAACCAGAACTACCAGGCGAGTCTGCTTTATTATCAGGTGCTTCAGGCCACTGATGACACGGCAAAGGCGCTGCGCAGCCGAACTCACTATGAGCTTGGTCGCACCCTGTTCCAGCTCGGGCTCTACCAGTCGGCGTTGACGCAGTTCGACAAGATTCTCCAGGAGGGGCCTGCCAGCGAATTTTTCATGCCGACTCTCCAGTGGTTGGTTTTGATCGCCCGCGAGCTTCCGGGAGACCCGGCGAAGGCGTCCCGCATCTACGACAACTACCTGAACATGTTCCCCGATCAGATCGAGCCATCATTGCTGGCTGAGGTGGGGTTGCTCATGGGGCAGGCCGCCTACTCGAATGGGTTGCTCAACGACGCCATCTTCTTCCTCGGGCATGTGGACGAGAACAGTGAACTCTACCCGAAAGCTCGCTTCATCGAGGGCGTAACCTTTGTCCGTCAGTATGATGGCAAGCAAGCCGTCGAAAGCTTCAAGCACATCCTTCGCTGGGTCAAAGCGCAGCCGAACCCGACCCCAGACAACCTGCGCATGGAGGAGAAAGCGATCGCGTCTTTGGGGCGCGTCTTCTACCAGGTCGGACACAACCTCTGGGTGGACGGGGAACGGCCCAAGGCCGTGAGCAGCTGGAACACCGCCATCAAGTACTACGCGCTATTCGACCAATCGAGTGAGATCTGGCTCGATTCCCTTTTTGAGGCGAGTTGGACGTACTATCGCGTTGACAACTTCAACAAGTCGCTGGGTCTCCTCCACACGTTGAACAGCCCGTTCTTTAACGACGAGTACTATCCCGAGGCGATGCTGTTGCAGGCGCAGATCTACTTCACGAACTGCCACTACGACCGCGTCATGTACATCCTCGAAGAGTTCAAGGAGCTCTATCCGCCGCTGAAAGAGCGGCTGGAGAGCCAGCTGACCAATCTGATCCAGCCGGAAGATGTGTTCAAGTTCCTGTTGGAGCTCAGGGAGGGGACGGGCGAGTTCGATCCGACGACCAAGCAGGTGGTGAACGCCGCTCTTCAGGACCGTGAGCTGAGTCGGATGCTTGCTTATATCGATATGTTGGACGCGGAGATCGCGCAGATCAAGAACGCTGAGAAGGGATGGTCCAGCCATCCTTTGGCGAAGTCCTTGATTCAGGATATCGAGTTTACGAGGGAGTTCGCGTCAGCGACCGCAGGCAACATGGCCAAGTCGAGGCTGGAGCGTGTCGTCGACGAGCTGAGCGACCTGATCAACAAGAGCCTGGACATCGAGATCGAGACGACTGAGAAGTTCGCGGGAATGGCCGAGCAGTTGGGAGCCGATCCGGCGAGTCGCCAGGAGTTCGAGAAAGAAATCAACCAGATGATGGCGGCGGACGACGAGCATCTGTTTTGGACCTTTGGGGGCGAATATTGGCGAGATGAGCTCGGGTACTACTGGTACTATTTGACGTCTCGTTGTGGGCGCTGAACGACGGCATGCAAGAAGAGAAATCTGGAGTGAGTTCTATGTTTAAGTCAGGTCAGCTGTCCCTCGCATCGCTGAGGGGTGTTTGGGTTATTCTCGCCGTGCTCGCGCTCTACCCGGTTGCGGGTTGGTCTCAGGGGAACCCCTTCGACGGCGAGGACGCCCAGAAGGAAGAGGCTGCAGTCGAGCAGTTCGAGCGCAAGAAGGTCGAGCGCCCCGACATCAGCGAGGAAGAAGGCAAAGGCCCGAAGCTCGAACGTGAGTCGAACATCAAAGGGTGGGAGCGCTCCAAGCTGCAATATCAAGACAAGGCCATCCGCTTGATGGAAGAGCGTGTCGAGAAGGCAGATGAAGACGACCCTGACTATCCCCTCTACCTCGAGCGTCTCTCGGAGATGTACTGGCAGAAGGCGCGGTTCCACGACCTCAGGGCGTTCGACCGTTTGACGGAGTCTCGCGAAGCCGAGGACGCAGGCAATGCCTCGAAAGCCGCCGAGCTGGTGCGAGGCCAAGAGGAAGACGAGAAGACCGCTCAGGAGTATCGCGAGAAGACCATCGCGACGTACGCCCGCATCATCAAGGAGTTTCCGCTTTACGACAACTCCGACAAGGTGCTCTTCTACCTCGCCTTCAACCTCGGCGAAATGGGCCGGGCCGAGGATGCCAATGGATTCTACAAAGACCTGGTTCGCGACTACCCGAACACGGACTATCTGGCTGAGGCCTACCTCGGACTGGCCGAGTATTCCTACCTCTACGACGACATAGACCTTTCGCTCTCCCAGTATGAGTCGGCCATTGCGGCGGCTCCCGACTCCCAGACCGCTGGTTACGCGATGTACAAGATGGGCTGGTGCTATTTCAACCGCGGCGAGCCGAAGAAAGCCCTGGCTCAGTTCGAGTCCGTCGTGGCCTACAGTGAGTCGCATACCGGGCGCATCGAGCTGCGCAAGGAGGCCGTAAAGGACCTCGTCAAGGCGTACAGCCTGTGGACCGAGGCGAGCCCGAAGAAGGCCAAGGGTTACCTCGGCAAGTTTTCCAGCGGGGATGAGGAGCTGCGAGAGATGCTCGAGCGCCTGGCGCGGCTCTATCAAGAGGATGGCGAGGTCGACAAGTCGATTTTCGTCTACAACGAGCTGATCAAAGACAACTCGACCAACTTTCGGATCGTCGGCTACCAAACCGAGATCATGCTCAACGTCGAGACCAAGAACGTCCCAGACCAGACCGCTGAGGAGGTTATCCGCACAGTGCGGCTGTTCAATGCAGCGCGAGAGCAGAAGCTCGAGGGCGCAACAGAAGAGGCGGTCAAGGAAGCGTACGCACTCCTGGAGGAGTACACGCGTGAGACCGCCAAGTGGTACCACCTGACCGCTCAAACGACGAAAAATCCCCTGTACTACGCGCTCTCGTACGAGATCTACAAGGCCTACGTGGACAACTTCCCGGAGGCTCAAGACAACTACGAGATGATGTATTACTATGGCGAATTGCTCTACTGGAAGAAGAACTACGCCGAGGCGGCCAAGCGCTACGACCAAGTCTTGGCCATTGATGCCGCGGGGAAATTCAGCCGCGACGCCGCCTACGGTGCGGTGTTGTCGTACAACAAGGTCTCAGAGACTCCGACCGCGGAGTGCCCGCCGATTCCAGTGGTTCCGGAGCCGAAGAAGGGGGAAGAGCCGACTTTCCCCGAGCTCACGATCGCAGACTGCCGGGTGAAGCTCATCGCGGCGTGTGGACGTTATGCCGAGGTCGTGCCGGACGGTGAACACATCGTCGACATCAAGTACACCGCAGCTCGGATCTACTACGACCACAATCAGTTCGGGCCCGCGGTAAAGGCCTTCGAGGACATCGCGATGAACCATTCGGAGAACCGTTTGGGCATCATCTCCGCGAACCTTCTGCTCGACTCATTGGGCATCGAAAAGGACTACAAGCAGATGTGGGAGTGGGTCCTGAAGTTCCGCGCCAACGAGCAACTCAATCGGCCGCCACTCGACGACATCCTTGAGACACTGGAAACCGAGCTCGCTTTCAAGTTCTGCATCGACAAAGAGACCGAGAAGCTGTGGAAAGAGTCCGCGATGTGTTTCGAGGAATACGCAGGAAAGTACGCGACCGCCTCCTACGCACCCAAGGCTTTGTGGAATGCGAGCGTCGATTGGGAGAACGCCTCTGAAGTCGGTAAGGCCATCGAGACCCGCATCCGCCTCCTTAAAGAGCACGGCGACGACGACTACCTCGCCCCGAAGGCGCTCTACGCGATCGGCCAGAACTTCCACGGCATCGCGGTGTATTCGGAGGCAGCTCGGTTCTACGAGATGTTTGTCGACAAATACCCCAAGAACGACACCGCCTGCGCACCGGACGGTGAGTCCTCGGAGAATGTCTGCTCCATGTCCGCGCTGCAGAACGCCGCGGCGTTCAGAGGCGGCTTGGGTCAATACGAGAAGGCCGTCGAAGACTACGACCGATATATCGTGATGTTCCCCAATGACAAGGCGCAGATCTCGCTGCTCAAGTTCAACACCGGTCGAATCTATTTTGACCAAGGGCTCTACGAAAAAGCCATCGAGCGCTACAACGAGTATCTGAGCCGTTACGCGAAACTGGGACCAGAGGGACGAAAGGTCGCCGCGATGACCGCCATCGGTCGCTGCTACTGGAAAAACAAAGATCGTCACGCCGGACTGAAGTCCTTCGAGAAAGCCGAGAAACTCTACGACAGCAAGCCCTTCCAGAAGTGGTTGGCTGGCGCGGATCCCGAAGCGGTCAAAGAGGCAAACGACGCCGCAGCGGAGGCTCGGTTCATGCGCGGCGAAGGGATCTTCTTCGAGGCGCTGGCCATCCGCCTCTCGGACGAGACCATCGAGAGCGCGACGAAGTCTGGCAATTTTCTGAAGAGGCAGCTGACAAAGAAGGCCGCGCTGATGCAAGAAGCCAAGCCCATCTACGTCGAGGTCATCACCAGGTTCAACAACCCCAAGTGGGGTCTTGCGGCGATGTGTCGCCTCGGGATGATGTATCACGACGTGGCCGACCAGATTCAGAACGCTCCAATCCCAAAGGAGCTCGACGAAGACCAGTCGCTCATCTACGAGGATCTGCTGTTGGAGTTCGCCGACCGTTTCGAGACCGAGGCGATCGGGTACTACATCACGGCAGTAGAGAAGGCCGCCGACTTGGGCTGGTTCAGCACCTACACGACGTTGGCGCAGAGGCGACTCTTCGACCTGCGGCCAGAAGAGTACCGGTCGGCTTCCGAGATCAAGGCGCAGCCGGACCGAGCCTCCGTCACCTGGCACAAGTCCAAGCTCTATGTGGATGTTGAAGCTGCAGCAGGTCGCAAGGCCAAGAAGAAGCGCGGCGCAATCGATCTCCAATCCAACGAGATGGAGAAGGTCAAGGGCGAAGGGGACGTTGACCCAGAGGGTGTCAAAGCCCCTGAGTGAGCGCGAACCGGTGTCGCAATCCAACGGGCTCGACGGGCTATGCCCGAGATTTGAAAGAGGTAATGAAATGAGTGTCGTGCGCCTCCCCTTCATCCTGATAGTGCTCTCCATGCTGGCCATAGCATGCGGCCCGCCCAGTGGGCCGGAAAATCCCCTCGACAAAGACGGGGGCAAAGAGTCCCAGCAACTCGTCCGCGAGGAAGCACTGAAGAAGTTCGAAGAGGGCATCGCCATCTTTCGTACGAACCCCGTGAAGGCAAAACAGCTCTTCGAGGAAGCCGTCGATGAGGATGAGACCTTTGGCGAAGCTTGGTACAACCTGGCGCTCGTCCAAGAGTCGGCGGGCGATATCCCGGGTGCAATCACCTCCTACGAGAACGCGATCAAGTCGCGCCCAGACATGGCTGAGCCCAACGTCAACCTCGGCGTCATTCTCCTGCAGAAAGGAGAGCGCGAGAAGGCGAAAGAGCTCTTCATGAAGGTCGTCAACGAGACCAATGGGATCGATCCTTTCAACGTCGAGGCAAACCTCGACCTGGGCATGATCTATCGGCTCGAGGGCGAGGAGATCGTCGCCAAAGACAACATCGGCAAAGACTTATCGACCCAAATCAACGAAGGCGAGGTCGTCGAGCGTGACATCGTCGTCAGCGACGAGGCCAAGGTGCGTTTCGCCGAAGCCGTGAAGAACGTTCGCCGAGCCCTCGCCGGTGACTCGAACAACATCACGAGCTACGAGAACCTCGCTGCGATCTATTACGATCTCGACAGCCTCGAGGTCGCAACGTTGGTGTGCCAACAGGCTATTCAGAAGGAGATCGACCGCAATGCGGAGCTCGAGGCGCAGCTGGCGGCGAAGCAGATCACGCAGGCTGAGTTCAACGAGCACGAGATCACTGCCGTACAAATGAGCGCGGTCTACAACACGTTCGGGCTGGTTTGGATGGCTCGCGGTGAGGTCGCTCTGGCCTACGCGAACTTCAAGACCGCAATGGAGCTCGACCCTGTGTCCACAGAGGCGTTGTTCAACGTCGCTGGAATCGCCGTCAACGTGCAAGATTACGCGATGGCCTACCAAACCTACGGTGATATTCTCAAGACCGAGCCCAACAACCGTGAGGCACGCTTGAGCCAAGCCGTTGCCGCACGTGGTTTGGACAACCTCGCCGAGGCCGAGCAGGTCTACGATGCGCTGCTCAAGGACGACCCGACCTATTCCCCCGCGACCTTCAACAAGGCGGTTCTGTATCAGGAGTACCACCGTGACTTGGTCAAGGCGAAAAGCATTTACGAGGAGTTCATCGCCATGCCGGCCGCAGCCAAGCAAGCCCCTGCATACGTCGCCGAAGCGCAACGCCGGGTGAAGCAGATCGAGGACATTTGGGAAGCGCAGAAGAAGGCAGAGGAAGAGCAGAAGAAGATCGAGAAAGAGATGAAAGAGCTCGAGGAGCTCCAGAAGCAGCGGGACAAGGAATACGAAGACGCGGAGAAAGCAGAGAAGGCGGCGGCAGAGGCCGCTGCGGGAGGAGGCGCTGCGAACGGCGAAACCCCTCCCGCTGACGGAGAGAAAACACCGGAGACGCCCGCCACACCTTGATCGGAGAGGGACGAGTGTCAGAGACGCCCTCGCGCTGCAGCAGCACGAGGGCGTTTTGCGTCTCTCGGTTTCATTCCACTAGTCGGTCGACAGAACTTGGATTATGATGGCCGACGAAGTGAAATCCACTGAGGGTCGCATTCGGCGCGGCCTTGTAGGGAGAGGTTCTGGAATGAGTACGATCTTCAAGGGTATCGTTGCCATCACATTGACCCTGTCTCTCGGCGGTGTGGCTTGGGCGCAGGACGCTGGCGCCAAAGTGAAGGAGATCAACTTCGAAGACGACACAATCGAAGGCGAACTCCAGATGCCAAATCAGACGAACATCCGAGGCGATGATATGGGCGACCTGTCGAGCCTAATCAAGGCGAGAGAGGACTTTGTCGATGAGATGTTGAAATCCGTCGAAGACCTCTGAGCCAAGAAGTCAAAAGAATGTCGGACGAGGGAACTTTGTGAAAGGCTGTGTGTCGAAGATTCAGAACACGGACCCGGCAAGAAGTTCTCGAGTGAGAATGACCGACCTGGCAGGCGATAATGCCAGGCAGATGGGTCCATAGCCCAGACACCCAAAGGCCGGAGCAGGCAACGATGGCAAGCACAACCCCACTGCGGTTCGACATTTACAAAGGGGACCAAATCATCCAGACGGTGACCCTCGAGCAGACCCCAATCAAGATTGGGAAACTGCCGAGTTCGCACCTGCGGATCGACGATCAGAAAGTCTCTCGAATCCATGCGGTAATTGAGCCGGCGAGGGATGAGGGTTTCCACATCATCGACCTTGGGAGTTCGAGCGGGACGTTCGTCAACGGTGCGAAGGTCAACAAGCAACGATTGAACTCTGGCGACGAGATTACGTTGGGTGACACCAAGATCGTCGTGGTGATTGAGTCCGAGTCTGAGGCGGAGTCAGAGGCGACCATGTTGTCTTCTCTGGACGCCTTGGGTGCGGCGGCGGCCCCCATGGCAGCCGCGCCAATGGCCCATGATTCCAACGAGGTGTTCGCCGGAGGCGGGATTCCTAACATGGGCCCCATGGCTGGCTTGCCTGCTGCCAATCCGGCGACCAATGCTGGATTCGCGATGCCAAGTGCGCCGCCGGCGTTTGGAGGAGCCCCCTCGGTTTTTGGACTTCCACAGCAAGGCTTCGGGCAGTCGGCCATGAATCCGCTCGCCGCAGGGGGATTCGGAGTCGCACAGGGACAGCTCAGTGCTTCCCCATTTGGGCTCCCGCAGCCGGCGCCCGCGCCAGCACCCGTCGTGATGGCGCCCGCTCCTCAACCGGTTCGTCAGCAAGCCAAACCCAAAGATAATTTTGAACGGCGCTTCCTTTCCGAGTCCTACAAGGGCGGAGCGGGTGCCCTCGAAGTGGCGTTGCTCTGGCGTGGGAACCTCTTCCACATCGACCAGTACAAGAAGGCCGCGAACATCACCATCGGCTCCAGTGCTGACGCAACCTACGCGGTGGAAGCCGCTGCGGTTGGCCCGATTCGGCCCTTCGCTCTGCATGCAGGCGGCGAGTGGACCCTCTATTTTACCGACGAAATGGATGGCTTCATCCTCGTCGATCCGAAAAAGACCGGCGGCAAGGAGAAGCTCTCACTGAAAGAGGCTGCAGCCATCGGCTTGGCACAAAGGTCTCCCGATGGCTGGGCACTCCCGCTCAGCGGCTCGACTCGGGCGAAGATCAGTGTGGGGGACGTCGTGTTCCTCATCCACTACATCTCGCTGCCAGTCTTGAGCATGCCGCTCATCGCTCTGGGCGGCGCGGCTGGGGCGAGCCTAATCGTCTCACTCGTAACCTTCGGCGTCTCGTTCCTTCTGCACAGCGGATTCTGGGTGCTGGTCTCCTTCACGACGGATCGCGTCGATGCGCTGACTATCGACCAGCTGATGAGTGACTCTGCGTTCGCGGAGGCCCTCATCACCCCGGAGCAGGAAGAGGAAGAGGAGCCAGAGGAGGAGGAAGACAAGGAAGAAGAGGACGCACCTGAAGAAGACGAGGGCGCGCGCGCCGCTGAAGAAGAAGGCGACGTCGGCAAGCCAGACGAGACCGCACTGGAAGGGAAATTCGCCATCGAGGGCAACGACGACAACATGGCGTTGCGCAAGGCCTACAACACGCAAGTCGCGATGGGAACCGGCGTTCTGAGCGCGAGCGAAGAGATGGAGTCCCTTCTCGGCGGCGGTTTGGAAGCTGCAGGTTACGATGCCGTCAGCGCATGGGGTGAGTTCGATTCCACCGCAGCAGCCGGAAACACTGCCGGTAACTACGGTCTCGGTATGAGTGGAGCGGGGCGTGGTGGTGGTGGCTCGAACGTCGGTGGCTTTGGCGTCGGTCGATTCGGCACCGCAGGACGAGGTGGTGGCGGCAGTGGTGGTCGGAACTATGGCAGCGCGGCAGCCTCTCTCGGTGACAAAGCTGTCGGAGCGCCGAAACTCAAGCCAGGACGCCCTGATGTCTCAGGCTCGCTCGACAAGCGAATCATTCGAAAGGTTGTCAACCAACACAAACGAGAGATCAAGGCCTGTTACGAGAAAGAGCTCGCGAAGAAGAAAGGTCTGTTCGGAAAGGTGGTCGTCAAGTGGACCATTGATCAGTCAGGGAACGTCCCGTCAGCGGTTGTGGTCTCGACGACCATGAACAACAAAGAAGTCGAGAAGTGTCTCTCTAGCGCTATCTCCTACTGGCGATTCCCTGCACCGAGGGGAGGAGGGTTGGTCATCGTCTCCTATCCGTTCGTCTTCGAGGTCGGGAACTAGGCTAGAGTCCCCCTTCGTCTTCGAGGTGACGACGCACTGAGAGCGAGCGGTGACGCCGGGAATCGACATTGGGCGATTCCCGGCCCTGTCGTTTGCTGTGTCAGTTCAGCAAGTCACTGCAAGTCACTGACACGATGTTGACAAATTGACTCGGCTTGTGGGAGCTTCGCACCCTTCTCAGGCAAGGTGGGCGGTCTGAAGTTTGTCGCCCTGGCAAGGACCCAGACCACGCCCACATCTGTTTGTCGTTCCTGTCGGAGCCTCTAGGAGATCCTCATGCGAGCCATTTCTGTGTCGTTGATCGCATCGATCCTCATCGCGTTCACAGCGGTTTTCAGCGCGTGTGACACATCCTACGTGGATTCGACGGACCACATGAACGAAGGGATCAAGCTCTATTCGGCTGGACAGATTTCCAAAGCGCTTGACGAGCTCAAGAAAGCGATCGAGATCTACCCCGAAAACCACAAAGCGCACTACCAGATGGGCATGATCTACAACAGCCCACGTGTCAGCGATTTCGTGAAAGCGGCGGAGGCTTTCAAACGCGCGACGGAGATCAGCAAGGATAACGGCGAATATTGGTACTATCTCGGGGCGGCGAATCACAACGAAGGCAACAAGCTGGTCGCGGATCAAC
>Ga0210044_10002960_pt1 | contig 24626 bp, 15 predicted proteins | sample CryGey13umfilter_2_FD_183959 | JGI IMG/M metagenome (GOLD analysis project Ga0210044, IMG submission 183959) | Groundwater microbial communities from aquifer in Utah, USA - Crystal Geyser 4/9/14 3 um filter (SPAdes) (version 2) | ecosystem: Environmental > Aquatic > Deep subsurface >... | reverse complement strand
GAAGCTCATGGAGGTCTTGCGCAAGCCAGACCCCGGTCGCGCGGAGGTTGACAGGGCGTTGGATGCTGTGTCGGAGATCCAGGCAGCGCTGCAGCGGGCAGTGGTGGACCACCTTCTGGCGCTGAAGTCGGTGCTAACGGCGGACCAGCAGAAAGCGCTGTTTGATTCGCTCGGCCGCCACCTGTGCGGCTGCGCGGGGCCCGGCATGGGCGCCGCGGGATGCCAACCAGAGGGCGCCGCCTCCCACGAGGAGGGCCAGTGCCCGATGTCCGGCCGGTCCGGCCGCGCGGAAGGCTCCCAATGATCCCGTACCCGAGAGGAGGTGAACTATGAAACGACTCACTCTCACCGGTCTTGTGGTGCTGACAGTGGCGGCATTGATTCCAGTCGCCTGCGCGCAGGACAAGCCGGCGCCCGCCAAGGGCCACGGCTGTCCCATGGGCGGTCAGCAGCAGAAGGGCCTCGGCCTGTCGGCAGAGCAGACGAAGAAGGTTAGGGCGCTCCAGGCTGACTTCAAGACGAAAACGGAGAAGTTGACTCCCACGCTGCGAACGAAGTCCAAGGCGCTCGAGACACTCAACTCGGCCAAGAAGCCGGACAAGGCGAAGATCGCCGCTGCGACGGCTGAAGTCGGCAAGCTGCGGACCGAGTTGAAGAAGAGACAGCAGGAATACCGTGCTGCGGTCACCAAGCTGCTCACGCCCGAACAGAAGAAGAAGCTGGCCGGCCCGGACGCCTGCCCGGCCAGCGCCGATCCTGCGCTGTGCCCCAGCCCGGGCGAATGCGCCCTGTGCGACGGCCAGTGTGCCCACCACGGCAAGGACAACGGCTCCGGCGGTTGTTCGATGATGCAAGGCGCTGGCGGCGGCTGCGGCATGATGAAGGGCCAAGGCTCAGGCTGCGCCATGGGCGCCATGGGCTCGCACGACAAGTAGACCTACTCGTCCCCTGCCGGCGCGGGCCGGCAGGGAATCAGGCTCCCACCGAGTCCACCTTTTCATCCCGTTGCCTGCGTTTCCTCCGGTGACTCGGCGGGAGCCTCGCCTTCCGCCCGGCAGATCCGCCTGGTGCCCCAAGGGCACTGTTGCGGCAACGTGCATAGGTCCTATAGGGCGCATGGGTCGTACAGGCCCGATAGGTAGGTTACACCCAACGACAGCGGATTCCGCGTCATACTGACACTACGCACCGTGAACAGCCGAATGCACCTGACCTCATGAGCAGACCCCCCCGACAACCTTGGCTTCGCCCCGTGGCTCTCCTGGTGGTCGCCGCCATGGCGCTTCCCGCTGCGGCCGGTTGCCCGTCCGCATGCAATCGCGCGGAGACTGGCTGCTCGCCTGTGCCCAACACTCCTGGCGACACGGCGCGTCGGGCGCACTCCTGCAAGGGTTGTTGCGAAGGCTGCGGCGAAGACTGCAGGTGCAGTGTCCAGGAAGCGCCACCGACGGACGAGCTGAACGCAACGCCCGGCGGACAGCCAACCGTCCGGCAACTGGTCGACCGCACCCAGTCTGCCGCTCTCTGCCCCTCCATTGTCTCGCCCTCGTCCCCTCGCCGCGGCTGGAAGGACGACTCCCTCGCCCTTCCCCTTCTCACCGCCACCCCTTGGGGCAGCCGCGCACCCCCCCTCCTCTGAAGGGTTCAGTGTGTCACCTGGGCCGCAGTCCAGCAGCTTCGTGACCCTCGCTGCTGGCACCCCCCTCACCCCTCCCCGACATTTCGGCATCCGGTGACACACGTTGAGGCGGCCGCCGCACCCCGCAGTCTCCCCGGCGGCCTCCCCTTCCTCCCAAGTCGACCCGCCGTCCCCGCCTGTCCAACGTCGCTTGAGGAGCACCCGTTCAGCTTCACTGGTTAGACACGTTCGACGAATTCCACAACCCACACAAGGAGTGAGACACATGAGTAAGCAGTACCGTTGTACCCCCATCCTGGGAGCTCTCGCGGCTCTCGCGGCAGTGATGATTCTGCCGGCCTACGCACAACACGCCGGACACGAGCACGGAGCCGGCGGCAAGACCATCACTGTGACCGGCGAGTTGGTCGACCTGTCCTGCTACCTCGGACATGGCGCCAAGGGCGCCGGTCACCAGAAGTGCGCCGACACTTGCTTGAAGAAGGGCCTGCCCATGGGCGTGCTCACCAAGGACGGGAAGCTGTACCTGATCCTCGAGGATCACGCCAAAGCAGACGCCTACGCGTCGCTGAAGATCAAGGCCGCCCAGACCGTCACGGTGACGGGCGAGTTGCACGAGGGCGGCGGGATCAAAGGGATTGGAGTGACTTCGGCGAAGTAACTGTCGTCCCCCCGCCAAACCAGGTGCAGGGGCGCCTGTCCCTCACGCCCCTGCACCTCCTCTCGGAAGCTCCTCTCTCGCGAAGCAGGTTCGAGGTCATGCGGCAACAACTTCTACGCCCGACGACTGTCCTCGGTGCGATCATCGTAGTCGAGGCCGCTGCGCTGATCGGCGTGGTGGGCATCCAGCGCTGGCGAGCCACGGGCGTGTCGGCAGCAGAGCGGGGGCGGCAGGTGGCGGAGCGCCTCGGCTGCTTTGCCTGTCACGGCCCCGGCGGCACGCAGGGAATCGCCAACCCCGGCAGCGACGAAACGGAAGTTCCCGCCTGGTCGGGCGGCACAGTGATGATGTACGTGCAGAACGAGCGGCAGATCCGCGAGTGGATTCTCTACGGCGAGCCGCGCGGGCACGACCACGAAGCGCGCGAGCATGGCGAGGAGGGGCACGAGTCGGAAGCCGCCGAGCACGCGGATCACGGAGACCACGAGAGCGCGGGCGAACCTCATCCGACCGATCCGTCTGATCGGACCGATCCGTCCGACGCCGCCCACCAACGCCCCCTGCTCGACATGCCCGCCTACGAAGGCCGCCTGACCGAGCAGGAGTTGGGCGACCTGATCGCCTACTACAAGGCGGTGGCGTGGTTCCCGATGCCGACCGACGAGAAAGCGCGCGCCGGCATGGAGGTCGCCCACAAACAGGGCTGTTTCGGCTGCCACGGGCCGGCGGGGCGAGGCACCGTGTCGAATCCCGGCTCGTTCAAGGGCTACATTCCCGGTTGGGATGGTTCGGACTTTGGGGAGTTGGTAGGGAACGAGCAGGAGCTTCGCGAGTGGGTTCTGGACGGGATCTCCCAACGCTTCGCGAAGAACCCGGCGGCGAAGGCCTTCCTCGACCGCGCGCCTCTGAAGATGCCCGCGTACAAGGCGGTGCTGACGCCGAAGGACTTGGCAGCCCTCGCGGACTACCTGCGTTGGCTGCGGCGCGAGCCGGAGCGGACGAGGCCATGACCATCCGCAAACGGCACCAAGCGGCTGCCGTCATCGTCGCCGTCTTCGCCCTCCTGGAGTTGGCGAAGCACTACCTGGGCATGGCGTACCTGTCCATGCGCGCCTACCACCTGACGTTCTTCACGGTAGACTCGGCCCTTGCCATCGCCGTGCTGGTCTTGGTCTGGACGGTCGCTGAGCGGTTCACGGAGGCGATGCGGCAGAAGAACGCCGAGCTGAGCCGAGTGAACGGGGAGCTCGTCCACACGCAGGCGCTAAAGGACCAGTTGACCGCCATGATCGTCCATGACCTGCGGAATCCGCTGACCGGAGTGTTAGGCGGTTTGCAGCTCATGGAGCTCGCGCCGGAAGTCGCGTCGTCTGAGCGCCTGGCCGGGTACCTCCAGATGGCGCTGGCGACCAGCCAGCAGATGCTGCGCCTGGTGAATCAGCTTCTGGACCTGGCCAAGCTGGAGAGCGCCGAGATGAAGCTGAAGTGCGAGGCGATAACCGTGCCAGAACTCGTTAGCGAAGCCGTGGCGCGGAACCAGTTGGGGGCTGAAAGCGCCGGGATCACGCTGGATGCGGCGATCCCGCCCGGTCTGCCGACCGTCACCGGCGACCGCGAGCTGCTGGTTCGGGTTCTCGACAACCTGCTCGGCAACGCGCTGAAGTTCTCCGGCGACGGTACGACAGTGCGAGTCTGCGCCGCCGCGCCACAGTCCGGCGCAGGGCGGCCCGCGGTCACGGTGAGCGTGACCGACGAAGGACCGGGGGTGCCCGACGAGTACCGCGAGCGCATCTTCGACAAGTTCGGCACAGTGGCAGCCCACGAGCAGGGCGCCAAGCGGTCCACCGGCCTGGGGCTGACGTTCTGCCGCCTCGTCGTGGAAGCGCACGGGGGCAGAATCTGGGTGGCAAGCGAACTGGGGAAGGGAAGCACCTTCAGCTTCACCCTCCCCCGCGCCACGGACGGATGAGGAGCAGGCAACGCGTGACAGGCGACACCTACCGCACAGAACAGTCCCGCCCCAAAGCACTCCGAGGTGACAACGTTATGTCCAGACTCCAACCAATCGTTCTTCTGCTGGCCGCGGCAGGGCTGCTGCTGATGGCGGCGCCGCCGCCGCCGTCGCTGCTGGCGAGCGCGGCCTACGCACAGCAAGACAGCAATGGCGGAATGTCCGGTCAGATGCCGGGCATGAAGCAGGGCGGCGGCTCGGCCGAAATGGCGGGCATGAAAGCGGGCGACATGAAGATGCCCGGCATGGAGAAGCCCGACCGGTCGCGGCTGTGGATTGTGCTCGGCCTCTTGGCGGGGCTGTTCGCCGTGGTTTCGGTGGTCCTCTCGAGGCGCCGCGGCATGGACGTGTCTCCGCGTAAGTTGCTCAACCGCCAGGCCGTCATCGGCGTGCTCATCCTGGCCGTAATGCTCGTCGCGGTCCGGCACGTGGTCAAGAAGAACCGGAAGCCCGGCTCCATGACCGTGGTCGAGGCGCAGGCCATGGACATGAGTGTGATGAAGCCGCCGGTTGGCGCGGCCCCCGTTGCGATCGAGACGGTGGGACCGCGTGACTTCTCTGCGAGTGTTACCTACTCCGGCGTTGCGGTGGCCAATAGCGACGAAGATGTCTACCCCCGAGTGGTGGGCAAGATCGTGTCCCTGCCGGTGTACCCGGGCGATACCGTGAAGCCCGGGCAGTTGGTGGCCCGGTTGGACAGCGTGGAGTTGAGCGCGCGGGAGCGGGAGGCACTATACGGGCGGGCGGCTGCCGACCGCGCCCGCGACTCTGCCAGCGCACAGAGCGCGCAGGCCACCGCCGGGCGGGTGCAAGCCGATGCCGAAGTGTCGCGGGCTAAGGGCGCTGCCACAGAAGCGGAGCAGAACGTGACGCGGGCACAGGCGGCTTTGGGAGAGAGCCAGAGCAACCTGCAGGCCGCCCAAGCTGAGACCAAGCAGGCGCAGAACGAACTGAAGGCCGCCGGCCACGAGAAGGAAATCGCCCAGGCGGATCTGACCAACGCCCAGGCGGGGCTGGAAGACGCCAACGCCGAAGTGGAGCAAGCCTCGGCAGAGGTGGATTCGGTGAAGAGCAACCTGCCGCAAGCCGAAGCGGAAGTTGAGAGCGCCCAGGCCGACGCTGCCTACTGGGGGACGGAACTGAAGCGCGAGGCGAAGCTGGTCAAGGACGGCGCAATCTCCCAGGAGGAGTTTGATCGGGAGGAGGCCCAGGCGAAGGCGGCGACAGCGCGACTGCGGCAGGCGGAGGCCAAGGTGGGGCAGGTCAAGCACAACATCGCCGTGGCAACGGCGGCTGTGCGCAGCACGCAGGCCAAGGCGAAGCAGCGGGCTGCGCAGATTCAGCGCGCCCAGGCGGACCTCGCTCGGCTCGACGCGAAGATCGAGGGAGCGAAGGCCATGGTTGCGGCGAAGGAAGCCAGCCGCGAGTCGGCCACGGCGCGGATCGCGCAGAACAAGGCCGAGGTCGAGACCGCCGCCGCCCGGGTGGAGCAGTCGCGCGCGTCGATACGAAGCGCTGAAGCGCTGGTTAGTGGTTCGCGAGCGGCGGTGCGGGCTTCTGCAGCGAGAACGGCGGAAGCGGAAGCCATGGTCGGACAGTCTTCCGCCGGACTGACGGCTGCCGCCACCGTTCGCGGCTACACCGAAATCCGCGCTACGGTGTCGGGTGTCGTTACTCAGCGCTTGGTCAGCCCCGGGGTGCTGGTGAGCCCCGGCACGCCGATTCTCCGCCTCGCCGAGATCGACCCGATCCGGCTCCAGGCCAACGTGGCCGAGCAGGACCTCGGCAGGATTCGCGTCGGGAACGAGGTTACTGTCACCAGCACGAAGCATCCCGGTGATTCCTTCGTGACGAAGGTGAGTGCCGTGTTCCCGGCCGCCGATCCGATCGCCCGCACCGGCATCGTGGAAGCCCTGACCACCAACGCCGACAAGCGCTTCCTGCCGGGCGAGTTCGTGTCGCTGTCGATTGTCACGGACTCCGTCCCCCGTGCCTTCACGGTGCCCAACGCCGCCATTGTTCAGGTGACGCCGGACACGACGGGCACGTTTTTCACGGAGCAGGAGCCGGCCGTCTGGGTGGCGTTGGTGCGCGCCCAGAAAGGCAAGATGCTCTACTACTGCACCATGCACCCGGAAGTTGTGCAGGACCATCCCGGCAACTGCCCCAAATGCCACATGAAGCTGGAGCCGATGACCAAAGGCGGCAAATACGTCGCTCATCGCGTACCGGTCAGACTCGGGGCGACGGACGGGAAGCGGACGCTCGTGCTGTCCGGCGTGAAAGCGGGCGATCAAGTCATCTGGGCGGGACACGAGAAGCTCGCTGAGGGCGACGCCGTGTTTCCGACGCCCTGGGGCCAAGCTCCCCCAGCCACGCTCAGTCCGGCGGTAGCGGCGCCCCAGAACAAGTCGGACAGATCTGACCGATCCGTCCGCTCGGACCGATCCGACAGGGTCAGACCAACCGCGCAACCCGGGCAGCCGGCGAAAGCGGTCTACACCTGTCCGATGCACCCCGAAGTCAAGTCGAACAAGGGAGGTGATTGCCCCAAGTGCGGGATGAAGCTGGTCAAGGCCGAGTAGGCGTCACCAGCCCAAACGTTGCCGGCTCACACGAGACCGGTCGAGATCGTCAACTACTACGCGAGGAAGTCACGAAATGAACATCAGCAAGATCCAGATGGGTATCGTTTGTGTCCTGACGGCGGCAGTCGCCGTGATTGCGGCGCCCGCGAAGACACAGGTTGCCACGTTCGCCGTGGACGGCATCAGGTGCGGGATGTGCGTTCCGCCCTTGAAGGCCGCCCTTACGCAGGTCGAAGGCGTAACCGCCGTGGAGATCGACCAGAAGGCAAAGCAAGCCGTCGTCGAGTTCACTCCTGACAAGACGGATGTGCAAGCCATCGCCACGGCCATTGACGCCGCGAGGAATGCTCACGGCGAGGCATTTGCCGGGGGCTTGGTGCTGAAGGTGAAGCCGGCCAGCAGAGAGTCCTCCGCCACCAAAGCCGTGGCGGCGCTCCTGGCAGTGCCCGGAGTAAAGTCGGCGAAGCTCAACGCCAAGGGCGGCTCCGTCACCGTCCAGTTCGCCCCGAAAGGGACGGCGACGCTCGCGCAACTTGGCGCCGCGTTGCAGTCCAGCGGCTACAAGGTGACCCCGGACGCCTTGTCCGCGAAGGGCGCTCCGAAGGCAGGCATTCTGGGCGGAGGCCACGACCACGGAACCGGTGGCGGCCGCGGCTGCTGCGGCTGACGGCGGCGAGGGAATGCGCCGGTCGTCGGTGCTCGCCCCTACAGAGCCTCTGCGCGGCCCGGGAGGCGCTTGGTCTCTCGGGCCGCGGCAGAACCAACCAACCCAGACCTGGAACCCTAACCACAGGAACCCCTCATGGCTGACACGCCCCTTCGACCCCGCTGGGAAGCCCGCGGCGTCAACCCACTGCACCTAATCCACAAGTGGTCCATCGAGCACCCGTACGTCATCATCGCTTTCTACTTCGCGATGGCGCTGCTGTCGACCATGGCGCTGAAGACGATGCCGCGGCGGTTCACGTCGTACGTGGAGAGCCCCATGATCGGCATCGTGACCATGATGCCCGGGTTGTCTGCCGAGGAGATGGAGCTGTACCTGAGCAAGCCCATCGAGGAGCAGATGGTCAACGTCCAGAACCTGAACTACATTCGCTCGACCTCCCAAAGCGGGTTCTCCATCGTCACGCTGGAATTCCGCTACGGCGTCGACATGAAGAAGGCGCTGTTCGATGTGCAGGCACTGATGAATGTGGTCCAGGCGTACCTGCCCTCCACGGGCGCGAACCTGAAGCCGTCGTGGGTGTTGCCCATCGACCCGCTGAACGTCCCCATCGTTACGCTCAACCTGACGGGCACCGGCCGGGACAAGGTGAGGCTGCGGGAGTTCGCCGACAACACTGTCGTCAACCGGCTGAAGACGGTGCCGAACGTCTACTCCATCGTGCCCTTCGGCGGCTACCGCCGGCAGTTGCAGGTCATTGTCGACCGCGAGAAGCTGGCCGGATACGGGTTGTCCATTCTCGACGTGCGCAACGCCCTCGACCGGTACAACGTGACGCGGCCCGGCGGGACGCTCACCTCTGGCGGCAGCGAAGCGATTGTGCGCTTCGACTCCCGAGCGGTTGACTCGGACACGGTGCTCAACTACCCGATCTCGGCCGTCGGCAGGCCACCCGCGGCCGCGTCCGTGGGCCCAGCCGTGAGTCCCCGGGTGGTGTACGTCAAAGACGTCGCCCGGGTGCTCGATACCCACTGGGAGCGCCGCAGCGGTTACCACTTCCTGAAGCACGAGCCCGGGACGAAGGGCGAGGTCGTGGAGGGGCTGGAAGTCGCCATCCTGCAGAATCCCTCAGCAAGCTCCTGGAAGACGATTCAGGGCGTGAACAAGGCGCTCCGCCAAATCGAGGCGGACTACCCCGGCATCCGGTTCGAGGAGACCTACAACAACGCCGACTTCGTGGACATCCTGTTCGAGAACATGGTCCACGAGTTGGGCATGGCGATCCTCCTGTGCGGGATCGTGGTGTTCTTCTTCTTGGGCGAGTGGCGAGGGACGTTGATCTCGCTGGTCACCATCCCCATGTCGCTGGCCATCGCCATCCTGTGCTTGTTCGCCGCCGGCATGACCCTCAACAGCGGCACGCTCATCGGGCTGCTGTTATCCATCGGGCGGCTGGTCGACGACACCATCATCGACGTGCACTCCGTAGAGCGTCACCTGCGCATGGGCAAGACGCCCAAGGAGGCCACCATCGACGGCATCGCCGAGGTGCGGCTGGCGGTGATCGCCTCCACGGTCATGATCTGCCTGGCCTTGGCGCCGCTGCTGTTCTGCGGCGGCATTGTCGAGCTGATGTTCCGCGAACTGGTGTGGCCGCTGATCTTCGGGCTGCTGGCCTCGATGCTGGTCTCTTTCACTCTGACCGCGCTCCTCTGTGCGAAGCTCCTGCGCGCCGAAGAAGACCGCGAGAAGGACCTCGCCTTCAAGCCCTACGCCCTGCTTCACCACCACGCGCTCGTGCCGTTCCAGCGCGGGTTGGACCGGATCGAGAGCGGCTACGCCCGAGTAATCCGTTGGATGTTGCAGCACCGCTTCTCCAACATGGCCCGCATCGTGGCCACCGTCATCGTGGGGTTCGGGTTCTACTACTTCATCGGCAGCGAGATGATGCCACTGGCCGACGTCGGGCAAGCCTACGGCGTCCTGGAAATGGAGCCGGGCACGTCGTTCGCGCGCACCGAGGAGGCCGTTCGGCAGGTCGAGAAGATCATGCTGAAGTACCCTGAGATCCACAAAGCCTCCATCGAGCTCGGCTTCGAGAACATGCTGGAGTCGGCGGGAACGTACTTCACCGGCTACGCGATGCCGATGGTGAACTCGGCCACGTTCATGCTCACTCTCTCCGATATGAGCGAGCGCAAGCGCGACATCTGGAAGGTGATCGACGGCGTGCAGGAAGAGGCGATGCAGACCATTCCGGGCATCCGCCGCTTCCAGATCAAGGAGATGGGGTCCGACGTGATGGCGACGGCCCAGGCGCCCATCGCGCTCATCGTGTACGGACCCGACCTGAATGTCTTGGACAAGCTCGGAAAGCAAACCGCCGAGATCGCGCGCAAGACGTACGGCATGCACCAGGTAGCCACAAGCTGGACCATGGGGCTGCCCGACTGGGAAGTCAAGGTCGATCCTCGGCGCGCCCAGGAACTGGGGCTCTCCACCGAGGAGATCTCCCAGCAAGCATACTACGCCCTGCGCGGCGGGTTCACCAACGAGTTCTACCGGCTGCCAAACCTCCGCCAGAACGTCATCCAGGTTCGCTACGAGCCGGAGGACCGGGCCACCTCGAAAAACTTGGAGGAGCTGTATCTCACGGCAGCCGATGGCCGGCAGGTGCCGCTGAAGAGCGTCGCCACGTTCGAGCAGCGCAGCGCGCCGACGATCATCGAGCATGACGGCATTCGGCGCACCATCGCCGTTCTAGGCTACTACCGCCGCAACGAGCCACCCTCGATGGACCTGGCGATGGAAGTCGAGATGAAGGCCATGTCCGAGCTGAACTGGCCGCCCGGCTACGGGATGGAAGTCCGCGGCGACATGACCCAGATGATGGACTCGTTCCGTCGGCTGCTAAACGGCCTGGTGCTAGCGATCCTGTTCATGCTGTTAGTGCTGGTCGCTCAGTTCCGCGGCTTCCTCCAGCCGCTGCAGATGGGCTTCTCGCTGCCGCTGGAACTGTCGGGCGTTTTCCTGGCGTTGTTCCTCACCCACCAGAGCTTCTCAACGGTGTCCATCATGGCCATCATCGTGCTGACGGGCATGGACATCACCACCGCCATCCTGCTGGTTGACATGGTCATGCGCTACCGCGACCGCGGGGTGCCTCGTGACCAAGCGGTAAGTGAAGCGTGCCCGCAGCGATTGCGACCGATCCTGATGACCTCGATCATCACCATCATCGTCATGTTTCCCGTAGCGTTCTGGCCGAAGACGGGCATGGACGCCTACTCCGCCGTCGGCGTCGTGGTCATCGGCGGGCTGACCATCGGGACCATCCTGAGCCTGTTCGACATCCCGCTGCTCCACACCTACATCGACGATCTCGTGAAGTGGCTGAACCGGGTGTTCTTGAACCGCGAATGGGAATGGCCGGTCACAGAGGAAGCCGACGAGGAGTTCCACGTCTCGTGAGCAAGCGCAAGCAGGGCAAGCCCAGCCCGAAGGCGGCCCCGCCGGCGCAACCGAGGCGTCGCCTCTTTGGCCCGGCGTTCACGGTCAGCCTCGTCGTGGCTGCGGTGACCGTTGGGTACCGCCTTCACGTCGAGCGCTCCAAGGCACAGCCGAAGCCAATCGTCGAACACCGCGTTGTCTCGGGTGATGGAGCGCCCAGCCGCTTCGCACCGGAGGTCACAGTGTTGCTCGAGGAGTCGGCTGGTCTCAAGCTCGCCTCCGACCAGCGAACGGAGCTGGAAGCGATTGCCCAGGACTGGAAGCAGACCTCCGGGTCGCTCAAAGCGGACCTCGACCGCGAGACCGAGCGCTTCCGCGAGTACGCCGACAGCCAGGTCGGCGGCGGCAAGGCAGACCTGACCGAGTTCCAGCGACGCGCAGAGCCCGCCCTGGAACTGGGGCGAGAACTCGCCAACCTGAAGCTGCAGTACTGGCAGCGGGCGCTGAAGGTGCTCACGCCCGGTCAACGGGAGCATGCGGAGGAGCTGCGCAAGAACACGTTGTCGCCTGCGAACGACAGGAAGTAGCGGTCAGCCAAGGGCACCCGGTTGCCTCCAACGTAGCGGCCCAGCCGGTTGAAAGGACGGAACTGACATGAAGAGACTGGCAGTATTCCAGATGGCGCTGACCCTGGCGCTTAGCGTGTGCGCACGGTCGCAGCAACCATCACCCACGCCGCGGGTCGTCACCGGACCGCTCAGCCTGGACCAGGCGGTGCAGACGGCCCTGCGTGAGAGCCCGCTGCTGAAGGGGCAGAGCGCCGAGGTCGAGGCCGCGAGCGCGCGACTGCGGCAGGCCGTTGCCGGGACGAGGTTGACGGGCTCCACCACGACGCACCTCACGACTGGCGACGGCACCAATATGGTCCAAGGGCCCGCCGGCGTCATGCCCATGGACATGGAGATGATCGGTCCGCGCGTTACCCTCAACCAGAACGTGTCTCTGCTATTTCCGCTATACACGGGCGGCCGGCTGAAGAGCCAGGTGCAGGCAGCTCGTTCGGCGCTTGGCGCCACGCAGCAGGATGCGGAGACGGTGCGTCAGAGCGTCGCCTTGGACACCCGCGTGGCGTACCGACAAGTGCTGCTCGCGCAGTCGGTGGTAGAGATCTACGAAGCGCTCGTGAAAGACGAGGAGGAGCGCCTGCGGGTGGATCAGGCTCAGTTCGAGGCCGGGAAGATCCCCCGGGTGAACCTGCTGCGAGACGAGGCAGACTTGGCAGACGCCCGACAGAAGCTGACCGATGCCCACCGCGACGTGACCCTCGCGCTCGTGGACTTGAAGACCGTGATGGGTGTTGCGCTGGAGTCAGACATTACGTTGTCCGACTCGCTACAGCCGAGCCCAGCACCGGTGGCGGCCTCGCCCCTCCATGAGCAGGCACTCGCCCAGCGACCGGAACTCAAAGCAGTAGCGGAGCAACTCGCAGCGGCACAGGCACGCCTCGGCGTCACTCGAAGCACGTTCAAGCCGCAGGTCAATACAGTCGCCGCAGCGGACTGGCGAACCCAGCGCGGACTGAGCAACGACGTCGGCGCAACGGTCGGCCTCGTCGCCTCGCTGCCCCTCTGGGATGGCGGCTCCCGGAGCGCAGAAGTGGCCGAGGCGCAGGCAATGCTGGAGAAAACCCGGCAGGACGAACAGCAACTGCGACTTGCCATCGCCCAACAGGTCGAGACCGCGCTGCTCCGCCTGGGCGCTGCCACGCAGAACGTGAAGACGGCAGAAGCAGCCGTCGCAGCCGCCGAGGAGGACTACCGGTTGGCGCAGTTGCGCTACACGGCCGGCAAAGGACTCAACCTGGAGCCCCTCGACGCGCTGGTGACTTTGACCCGGGCGAAGACCAACCGCGTACAGGCGCTCTTCGAGCAGAACGTCGCGCTCGACTTGCTGACGCGCGCAGTCGGGACACCAGTGGAGGCGGCGCCCGCTGACCTGAGTCACCATTAGCGATAGTACTATACCCGCGAAGGTTAAGAACACACCGAAGTCCCGGTGCGACTTCGGCTCCGTCTGGGAGAATACCCTCTGTCCTACGTCTGCTGCACGCCTGCCGGGGAAGTTCCGCGAACTTCCACTTCGGTGTGTTCTTAACCTTCGCGGGTATACGTCATTCAGATCCGGTCGGAACACCTGAGGAGGAACACAAGATGAAGAAGATCGCCGCACTGGGTTCAGTCGTTCTGCTGTTGGCCGTCGTGTCCATGGTTGGCTGCGGCAAACAGAGCGGGCAGAACGAAGGAACCGCACCTACCGCCCTGGAGACGACGCCCGAGGCAGGGAGGATCGCCGACAGCGAAGCCGGCAAAGGCGCCAACGTCGTGAAGGAATACACTTGCCCGATGCACGCCGACATTGTTCGGGAGAAGCCGGGCAAGTGTCCGACGTGTGGGATGCTACTCCAGCCCAAAGTACCAGAGGGCACCAAGGTCGAGTGGGTCTGCCCAATGCCCGAAGACAATGTGAAGCAGGACAAGCCCGGCAAGTGCCCCAAGTGCGGGATGTTCCTGCGAGCGGAGATCTTCGAGGAATCAGCCGACAGCGCGGCAAGCAAGTGACGGCAGGGCCGCGCCGTGGACCCGTGCTAACGCCGGTCGACGCGCACTGACACCCCCATCACGCCACGCGCCATGTTCCCGTCGGCATCGAGCGCCTGCCGGTCGTACACCACCAGCAGCTTGCCCGGCTCGACCTCCTCGACGGAGTTGTAGCTTGTGGTCGGACCCCGGTAGAAGCACGTGTGACCGGTCCACGTCTTGCCGTCGTCGAGGCTGAAGGCCAGGTAGTTATCGGGACGGCCGTAGGTGACGACGAGGACGCCGCTCTGCATCCGGCAGGCGTTAGGCCAGACGCCGCGGTCGGCAATGGGGTGGGGCTTGTCCCAGGTCTTGCCGGCGTCGTGGGACGTGCCCAGGTAGAGCGGCGTGTACTTTCCGCCGCTGCCACCGGTGCGCATGAAGCAGCGCAGGTCGCCGTTGGGCAGGGGGAGCAGGTCGGCTTCGCAGAAGCTCTCCAGGCCGACATCGGGGTCGTAGGCAACGGTGGCCCAGTAATCCCAAGTCGCCCCGCCGTCCGTGGAGCGAACGACGAAGGTTCGGTACTTGTAGAGTTTCCACTCCGGGGGGAAGGTCGGGCAGAGAACCGTGTCGGTCTTGAAGGACCCGTACATCGCCGCCAGGAGCGAGCCGTCGCGGCACCGAACGAGGGCATGGTCCACAGCCGGGCCCTCGTAGCGCTTCCCGTCGTCTCCCGTTCCGCCGGTTCCTTCCGGGATGTTGAGGCGCGCCGTAGAGGACTTGAACGTCTTGCCGCCGTCCCGCGAGCGAAGCAACGGCACCTCGAACACTCCGTCGGCCAGCCGCTTCGTCTTGAATCCGAGTCCCAGCACCGCGCCGTCGGGCAACTCGAGGAAGTTGGTGCCCAGCGCCGGGCCTGGCTGCCACGTCTTGCCGTGGTCTGCGGAGTGCCGGTCGCCGACGGCGAGCCGGCTGTCGCCGAACATGAAGAGGCTCCTGTAGGTCGCATTCGGGAGGATCTCAACTGTCTCGCCGAACTCTACCTCCAGACCCGGAATCTCGGACATCGTCGGTGCCTCCCGTTCGGGCAGGTCGCTCTGGAACCGCACCCACTCCCACACGGCTTCCCCCATTGCGGCGGAAGCGCCGCAGCCGAAACCGCACTGGTTGCGCGGCGGCGTGAGCTGTGCGGGGGTAACGAACTTGCCCGCTCCGTCATACAACTCTTTGCCGTCGGCGAACAGCGTCAGGTCTTCGCCCTTGATCACCAGCCGGTACGTGTGAAACCTTTTCGCAGCATCGAAGGGAATCGTCTCCTTGGCGTTGACAAGTTGAAGCTTGTCGGCGTAGATCGTCAGCGATTCCTCGTGCACGCCGTCGGCAACCATCAGCCCGCTGCCCCACGGCTGCGAGCACGACACCGCTCTGACGCGCGCCTCCAGTGCTGCACCGCGCGCGGGGTCTGCGTGCCAGTTGAGCGAGTACATGCGGCCGCTGCCCTTCTCGATCGACGGGTCAGACACGAGAAGCCCCTCGTCTGTGCGCTTCGAGTGCGTGTCGTCGCCGATCCAACCCGTAGCACCGGGCGCCCACGTGCCGCCTTCGTAGAAGACCTGCCACGGGCGGGCGGCACCCGCTCGGAGAGGCAGTGCCAGGGTCAGCAGCAGGAGTGACCCGAGGCGCGGGACGAACGGAAGGCACTCGGCCGCCCTCCGTCCGCCTCGCGGCAATAGCTGGGTTGGGCGGTCCAGCGGCGCAGCGGCAATCATGAGTAGAGCCACTCCTTCGGCACGCGCGTCACCTTCAGCCGGTTGAGCCCGCCCACTTGCTTGTCGCCGGCGCAGTAGCCGAGGATCACGCTGTCGCCTACGAAGGTCATGCACGTGTAGCAGTACCAACCATCCGGGTTGCCCTCCAGCACCTTGCTGCCGATCCAGGTGCGCGCGTCATCGCCGGAGGTGGCGAGGCAGAGCGGAGTCCGGCGGCCGGGGGGGAAGGGGTGCTTGCCGGAGTGGTCGTTCCAGACGACCAGCAAGTCGTCGAGCCACGGCACTCGCTTGATGGAGGCCGGCGACACGGGCGAGGCCAGCGGGCTGGGCCGCGCCTCTGCCCATGTCTCTCCGCCGTCTGTCGAGAACGACTCGTACTGACATCCCTTGTCGGTACGCGACCACAGGTAGACACGGCCGTCCAACAGCTCCACCACGCCCGGTTCCTGCAAGCCCGTCCCCGATTCACCAGGCATCTGCAATTCGCTACGGCTCTTGCGCCACGTGCGGCCGCGGTCATCCGATAGGAAGCACCTCGAGATCCCTCGCGCACTCCACGTCTGCTGCGTTCCATCGGCGCACGGGTGCAGCGCCGCCGGGACGATCAGCCGACCCGTCGAGAGCTGAACCACCCGGTCATTGTTGACCACGTGATAGCCGTCGCTCGGCGTCGCGCAGACCCGGTCGCTCAGCGTCCGCATCTCGTCGGCGGATCGGCGCAGGTAGAGCTTGCAGTCGCCCCAACTGTTCTTCACCGCGTAGAACAGCAGGACCTCGCCCGTGTCGATCCGCAGCAGGCTGACCGACATGACGTTCTCTCTGCCTTCGGTATCGACCAGGATCTCGTCGTCGGTCCAGGTCTTCCCGCCGTCGGCGGAGACTCGCTTCGCGATCTGCGCCTTCGAGTTGTCGGCGCCGCCGCTGGTGAACCGACTGTAGGCGAGGTAGAGGCGGCCGTCCCTGAGCTCGACGAGCGAGCCCTCGGAGTTGCGCGGAGCCTCCTTCGAGGGTTCGAGGGTGAGGAGGGGTTCGGGTTGGGCGGTGGGCATGGTCGGACCTCCAGGATCCGCTCAACGCGGAGCGATATGATGATGCCGCGACGACGGCGGGAGCTGCCTACCAGTAGTTCTCCGCACCCCAACCGCCCACCTGCCGGAAGCTGGGCGGGGTGCTCTGTTCCTGCAAACGTGCTATGCTTGCAGGCACTCCTCCCGCCGTGGGCACGTGAGGCGCACACAGACCCCGCCCGAGGACAGCAAAGCAATGAGCCACGGTACCGCAGACACCCTCTCCCCCCGCGAGCGAGTCCGCCGCGCGCTGAACCACCAAACTACTGACCGCGTGCCAATCGCCATGGTGTGCTCGGGCCTCAACCCGCCGGCGCACGCTCAGCTTGAGCTGTATCTTCAGCGCGAGCGCGGAGTCGGCGTTGCTGAGTACCTGCTCCCGCTACTGGACATTCAGGGCGTCCAGCCGGACTACGTCGGCCCCAAGCTCCAGCCGGGCACGGACGTGTGGGGCGTCCACCGCAAGCCGCAATCATACGGTGAAGGGCACTACTGCGAGATCGATGTCTACCCGCTGAGTTCGGCGGAGACCCTCGACGATCTGGACGCGCATCGCTGGCCGTCGCCCGACTGGTGGGACCACGAGGGCTTCGCCGACAAGTGCCGTGCGGCCAGGTGGGGTCGCGATTACGCGCTGGTTCTCGGCAACGGGAACATTCTGGAGTCCTCGTGGTACATGCGCGGATTCGAGCGGTTCCTGATGGACCTGGCACTGGCCCCGGAACTGGCTTGGGAGATCATGCGCCGCGTGACCGACTACCACGTCGAGTTCTTCCGCCGGGCGCTGCAGGCAGCCGACGGCGAGGTCGACATTGCGTTCACAGCCGACGATGTCGGCTCCCAGCAGGGCCTGCTGGTCTCACTCCCGCAGTGGGAACGGCTGCTCAAACCACACCACCAGCGACTGAACGCAGCGCTCCATGAGTTCAACGTCAAGATCATGTATCACAGCGACGGTGCCGTAATGGAGGCTGTGCCGGGGCTGATCGACATGGGCATCGACTGTCTCCAGGCGCTGCAGTTCGACGCCGCCGACATGGATCCGGTGAAGCTCAAGAACGAATACGGGGACCGACTGTGCTTCGAGGGCGGCGTGAGCGTGCAACACACGCTGCCCTTCGGCACCGTGGACGACGTGGTCCGCGAGACGCAGGAGCGCATCGAGGTACTGGCGCGGGGCGGTGGGTACGTCTTGGGGCCTTCGCACGCCATTCAAGCCGGCACGCCGCCGGAGAACATCGTGGCGATGTTCGACACGGCGGCGGGTTGCGCGCTGCCGTGATTGCTTCGGGTCCGTAGTTCCTCGTTCACGCGGGTCGCCCGTGTCAAGTTCGTCCGATCGGTCTGATCGGTCCGATCCGTCTGATTCGTCCATTCCTTCCGCCCAACCCTATGCACGACCCGCGTGAACGCGGAACTACGAGCCACCTCGAATCGCCACGCGCGAGGACATCCCGCCTCGCAGCCGAATATTGCCCCCACGCTCATGGAGGAACCACAGATGACCGACCTCACCAGCCGACTGAAAGACACCCTTGCCCAAACCACCGGCGAGGCGCACGATCTCGCGGAGCGCCTCGAGACCGAACTGGAGTTTGCGCAGAACCTGTGCGAGCTTCACCCGGACAAGGCCACCGCGTGGCGCAAGCTCCTTGCACAGGCAGCCGACGTCGTGGCGGCGGGCGCCGGTAGTCTCGCCGACTTCCGCCGGGCGGTCGACCAGGCAGAGGAGCTCCTCGCGCCGCTGGGCAAGGCCGCCAAGGGATACACCATGTACCTGGTGGGCCATGCCCACATCGACATGAACTGGATGTGGTCGTGGCCGGAGACGGTGGCGGTGACCAACGACACGTTCACCACCGTGCTCAAGCTGATGGACGAGTTCCCCACTTTCCGCTTCAGCCAGAGCCAGGCCAGCGTGTACCGGATCATGGAGGAGCACAACCCGGAGCTGCTGGCGCAGATCGCGAACCGCGTTCGGGAGGGCCGCTGGGAGGTCACCGCGAGCCACTGGGTCGAAGGCGACAAGAACCTCGCCGGCGGCGAGAGCCTGTGTCGGCATCTGCTCTACACGCGCCGTTACATGCAGGAGCTGTTCGGGCTGACGCCAGAGGACGTGCCGATTGACTGGGCGCCCGATACCTTCGGGCACGCGCACGCCGTGCCAACGTATCTCGTCCGCGGCGGCGTGAAGTATGTCTACATGCACCGGCCCGGGACGTTCGGCCAGCCGTGCCCGGAGGCGTTCCGGTGGCGGGCGCCCGACGGTTCGACGGTGCTGGTTCGCAACGACATGCGGCGAGGCTACAACGGCGCCATCGGGCCCGATCTCATCCAACACCTCATGGTGTTCGTCCGCGAGACGGGGCTGCCGTTCTTCATGTACGTCTACGGCGTCGGCGATCACGGCGGCGGCCCGACCCGGCGCGACCTCGCGCGCGCCGTCGAGTTGGACGCGTGGCCGATCTACCCGAATGTGGTCCTGTCCACCGCGAAGGCCTTTTACGAACGCCTCGACCAAGAGGGGCAGAGCCTGCCGCTCATCGACCGCGAACTGAACCTGGAGTTCACCGGCTGCTTCACCACGCAGACGCTGGTTAAGAAGGCCAACCGATACGGCGAGAAGAAGCTCGCCGATGCCGAGGCGTTCTGCGCACTGGCGTGGGCCGCCGGCGCGCGCGATTACCCGGCGGCCGCATTCGAGCAGGGCTGGCGCGATACGCTGTTCAGTCACTTCCACGACATCCTGCCCGGTTCCGGCGTGCACGACACGCGGACGTACACCCACGGGCTTTACCAGCAGACCGTCGCCATGACCGGCGTGACTGAAGCCAACGCGCTGCGCGCGCTGGCGGCGAAGGTGGACACCTCGGGTGACGGAGCCGGGGCGGCAGAGCTGCCTCCCGCTCGCGTCTCACGCACACTGGGCGCGGGAGTGGGCTTCGGCAGCGCCAACGGCGGGATGAGCGCTTCCGAGCAAAGCGCCGGCGCGGGTCGGCATCCCTTCGTGGTGTTCAACCCAACGGCATGGGAGCGCACGGAAGTCGTCGAGGCGGTCGTGTGGGACGCTGGGCAGCGGGGCTACCAACCGGCCAACGCTGGTCAGCTCGCGTACGCCGTGGAGGCACCCGACGGAAGGCTCGTCGGCGCCCAGTTCCTGGAGCACGGCCACTACTGGGGACACGAGTTCGTGCGGCTGGCATTCCCGGCTGAGGTCGGCGCCTTCGGCTACGGCGTCTACACGCTCCTGGAGAACACGACGGCTCCGGCGGACAGCGGAACCAAGCAGTCCGGGCTGGTCCACCACTGCGGCTACTCCCAGTACGAGCGCAGCCCCGAGGGCATGGAGAACGAGTTCCTGCGCTTGGAGCTGGACCCCGCAACCGGCGGCATTCGTCGCCTGGAAGACAAGCGCAGCGACCTGGCCGTGGTGGCCCCCGAGTGTCCCGCTTCGCCCGTTGAGTACGCCTTGGAGCGCGTGCACGGAATGACCGCCTGGCTGGTCGATCACACCGGCCCGGTGGAGGCGCCGCGAGTCACGGCAATCCGACGGAAGCTGGGCGGTCCCCACAAGGCGACCCTCGAGGTCGACCTGGCGATCCACGAGTCCACCTTCACGTTGACCTACGAACTCCGAGCCGGCGACCCGAAGCTCTACCTGCACCTGCGCGGCACGTGGTTCGAGCGCGGCACCCCGCAGACCGGCGTGCCCGCACTGCGACTGGCGCTCCCGTTCGCCCTCAGCGATGCCAAGGCGCGCTACGAAATCCCCTTCGGCGCCATCGACCGCGACATGCCGCACGGCGAGGAAGTTCCCGCGTTGCGCTGGGCGCAAGTCGCGGGCACGTGCAGTGAACAGCAAGCAGGCTGCGTGCTGTACAACGACAGCAAGCATGGCCATTCGCTGGTCGGCAACACCTTGCGCCTCACCCTCATCCGCAGCAGCTACGACCCCGACCCGCTGCCTGAAATCGGCCAACACGAGGTCCACCTCGCCCTGCAGCCCTTCGCCGGAGAGCTGCCTGTCGCCGACGCGATCCGCACGGCGATGGCCTTCGAGCAGGAGCTGCGCGTTGTGAGCACCGACGCCCACGAGGGCGCCCTGCCACCCGCCGCCCAGCTCGTCCAGGCCGCTCCCGCCGGCGTCGTCCTGAGCGCGCTCAAGAAGGCCGAGGACGGAGACGCCTTCATCCTGCGGTTCTTCGACCCCACCGGTCGGAAGAGCACAGCCAAGGCCACGCTGGACAAGGCGTTCTTCGGCGAGGTGACGCAGGTCGAGGAAGTCGATCTCCTGGAGCGTCCCGTGGCGAAGTCGACCGCAAAGAAGAGCGGCAACACGGTGAGCGTGTCGGTGCCGCGCCGGGGGATTGCGTCGGTGAAGGTGGCGCTCAGGCGGTAGAGCCGCACACCCGACCACAAACCACGCCGTTTGGCCCCGTGCCGTTCAGGAGCTACAATCGCGTCCCATCGATCGCGAACGAGCTGTCGCCATGCCGGAACGTCACTTCAATACGGCGGGACCGATACGACCGGTCGAACACTACTGCGTGCCGCCCCTCACCCGGTGGGACCTGGGGGAGATACTGTCGCTTGTCGATCAGGGCAAGTACTTCGTCCTGCACGCGCCGCGGCAGACGGGGAAGACCTCGTGCCTGCACGCGCTGATGGAGTACCTGAACCGCGAAGGGCGGTACCGGTGCGTCTACGCCAACGCAGAGGTGGGGCAGTCGGCACGGGAGGACGTGCGCGGCGGGATGCGAGCAATCCTTGGCGAGATCAGCGAACGGGCTCGGTACCACCTCCGGGATGAGTTCCTCGCCGACCGTCGCGGGCAATGGCTCAACGAGTACGGAGAGCACGCCGCGCTCAACGCCGCGCTCAGCCACTGGTCGCAGGCGAGCGAGAAGCCGCTCGTTCTGCTGATCGACGAGATCGACGCCCTGGTCGGCGACACGCTCATCGCCGTGCTGCGGCAGCTTCGGGCCGGGTACGACAAGCGCCCAGAATCGTTCCCCCAGACGGTCATTCTCTGCGGGGTCCGGGACGTGCGGGACTACCGCATCCACTCGGACCGGGACAAGGCGATCATCACCGGCGGCAGCGCCTTCAACATCAAGGCGAAGTCACTCCGGCTCGGCAACTTCAGCGAGGCCGAAGTGCACGCGCTTCTCGTGCAGCACACCGAGGCCACCGGGCAGCAGTTCGAGCCCGAGGCGCTCGCGGCCGTCTGGCAGCTCTCGCTGGGTCAGCCGTGGTTGGTCAACGCTCTGGGACACGGAGTCACGTGGGAGATCAGAGAGAACCGAGACCGCTCTCGGAAGCTGACTGCCGAGATGGTCCACCAAGCCAAGGAGAACCTCATCGTCGAGCGCGTCACGCACCTGGACCAGCTTGCAGATAAGCTCCGCGAAGATCGCGTGCGCCGCGTCATCGAGCCCCTGCTGGCGGGCGACACCAGCCCTGACCTGATCCCCTCGGATGACATCCAATATGTCCGTGACCTCGGTCTGATCACCACGCAGGGCCAGCTCGCCATCGCCAACCCGATCTACCGCGAGGTCATCCCGCGGGAGCTGACGTACAGCACCCAGTTGACCATCGCTCAGGACCCCCAGTGGTACGTCCGGGCCGACGGGCGCCTCGACCTGCCGAAGCTATTGGCGGCGTTCCAGGAGTTCTTCCGAGAGCACTCGGAGCATTGGGTCGAGCGGTTCGACTACAAGGAAGCCGGGCCGCAGCTTCTGATGCAGGCGTTCCTGCAGCGCATCGTCAACAGCGGCGGGCGAGTCGAGCGCGAGTACGGGCTCGGCCGGCTGCGCACCGACCTGTTGGTCATCTGGCCGCACCCCGGCGGCGTACAGAAGGCCGTAGTCGAGCTAAAGCTGCTTCGCGGCTCCTTCGAGCGCACGGTGCAGGAGGGGCTGGCGCAGACCTGGGAGTACCTGGACCGCTGTGGCGCCGACGAAAGCCACCTGCTCATCTTCGACCGCGACCCGGGTAAGCCGTGGGAAGAGAAGCTCTCGCGCCGGGAGGACGAGCACAAGGGGCGGAAGATTGGGGTTTGGGGGATGTGAGAGACGGCCCTTCATCCCCAGAGGAGCACGAGGATGAGACTCCACAACCGATTGAAACGCAAACCGCCGACGGCAGCGCTCGTACTCACCACCTCGATCGGGCTTGCAGCCTCTACAGCCACGGGAGCACGCCAACTCTCTCTGGTCACCAACGGCGAACCTGCCGCCACCATCGTCCTCGCCTCCCACCCCACCCGCGTCGCCGAGTTCGCCGCCCTCGAACTCCAGCACCACCTCCGCCTGATCACCGGTGCGACGCTCCCTATTGCCAAGGGCGACACGCGACCGGAAGGCACGTGTTTGTTGGTCGGTGACAGCCCGGCCGTGCGGGCGCTGGGCATCAAGCCGGAGCAACTCCTGTTCGAGCAGTATCTGGTCCGCTTCCACCCGGGGGCAGTCGCCCTGGTCGGGCACGACTGCCCGGACTCCGGCGAGGTCGTCTACGACATGGACAACCTCGCCACCGGCAAGGGCTGGCCGGGATTCTGGGAGGAGCGCGGGACGCTGCACGCGGTCTACGACTTCCTCGAACGCTGCTGCGGTGTCCGCTGGTTCAACCAGACGGAGCTTGGCACGGTGTGCCCCAAAACGCAGACGCTGACGGTGAAGCCGGCGGCCGTGAAGCGGGCGCCAGCGTTTCGGTTCCGCGATGCGCTGGGCGCCATGGGCGACAACCCGGCGCTGTACAACCGCAGCGTGCTCCTTTGGACGCCGGACGCGCCGCAGTTCAAGGAGTGGACGGAGGCGGCCTACCCGAACCTGCGCCGCCAGTACCCCAACGACGGCCAGTTCAACGCCGCCCAGAGCAACGCCGTGCGCTTGTTCGCCCTGCGAATGCGGAACGGCGGCGAAGTATGTCGGTGCAACCACTCGCTCTATGGCTACTACAGCCGGTTCTGGGAGAAGCGCGCGACCCAACCCGAGCTGTTCGTCGAGAAGCGTCCCGAGATGTTCGCCAAAGGCTACGAGGGCCAGCCGCCGCAGATGTGCTACACCAGTCCGGCGCTCATCAGGCAGCTCGCCCAAGACGCGCGTGATTACTACGACGGCAAGAAGACGGGCGCCGACCTGGGCATCTTCTGGCAGCCGGCGCTGCCCAACCTGTTCCCCGTCGAACCCATGGACAACAGCTCTTTCTGCAAGTGTGACCGCTGCCAGGCATTCTTCAAGGAGTCGAAGGAAGAGGAGGACGTCTACTCGCGCGGCACGCACAGCGACTACTTCTTCCAGTTCATCAACGAGGTCTGCAAGGAGCTGAACAAGACCCACCCCGACAAGCAGATCGTCACGCTGGCGTACATGACCCACGCCCGGATGCCGAGCTTCAAGCTGAGCCCCAACGTGGCGGTGCAGTTCTGCTTCACCGCCAACCGCGCCCCGTACTCAGCAAACTACAACCATGAGGTGAAGCTGCTGAAGCAGTGGGCAAGCGAGGGCGTCGGGCGGGCGCTGTACCTCTGGCTCTACGACACCTTCCCGAAGGAGTTCGCGGACAACGGCAAGTACCACTGCTTCCCCGGCTTCTTCGCCCACACCGTCGGGACCCAGACCAAGCTGTTCCAGCAGCTCGGTCTCCTGGGCATGTTCCACTGTGGGTACGGGCAGGACGTGGAGGCGTACGTTACGTTCAAGGTGATGGACGATCCCTCGCTCGACATCGACAAGCTGTTGGACGAGTACTTCACCGGTCTCTACGGCAAAGCCGCGCAGCCGCTCAAGGCGCTGTACCTCGACATCGAGAAGACCTACAGCGACCCCTCCCTGCGGCCGGAGGATCGCCTGAGCGGCCCCGCCCTGAACTGGAGTTGCCTGGGCACGGCAGCACGCATGGCCAAGTACGCGGCGTGGATGGGGCAGGCGAAGGTGGCTGCGGACACAGACGCACACAAGGCAAATGTGCGCCTCTTCGAGAAGGGCGTGTGGGAGTACATGGTTGCCGGCCGCAAGCAGTTCGTGGAGCGGCAGGAGGCGCCCATCCCTTCACTGACGGCGCCGCGAGTCCCAAAGGCCGGCGGAGACCTGAGCACGGTGGACTGGGCGAAGGCCGCGGACCTGGGCGACAAGTGGTATGAGCGCGGCGGCGACCAGCCTTCGGCCCGTCAGTTCAGCGGCCGGATCGCCCAC
>Ga0210044_10002959_pt1 | contig 24628 bp, 18 predicted proteins | sample CryGey13umfilter_2_FD_183959 | JGI IMG/M metagenome (GOLD analysis project Ga0210044, IMG submission 183959) | Groundwater microbial communities from aquifer in Utah, USA - Crystal Geyser 4/9/14 3 um filter (SPAdes) (version 2) | ecosystem: Environmental > Aquatic > Deep subsurface >... | reverse complement strand
GCACCGCCGTCGTCTTCCCCGTCCCCTTCTCCCCACGAAGCAGCACCCCCCCGATCGACGGATCCACCGCGTTCACAAGGAGACCCTTCTTCAGAAGCTCCTGGCCAACCAGGGCGCTGAATGGAAACGTGTTCATTGAATTCGTGCCCAGGGGTTACGCGAGGAAGAACTCTTCGCCGGGGGGGAGCGTCTGCATCAACGCGATGACGTGGGCCCGGATCTCCTCCGGGAGATCGCCAGCCCGGGGGGCGGCGGCGGTCCGCAACGCGTCGAAATAGTCCCTGCACTCCGGGCAGGCGGCGCGGTGGCTCTCCATCAGGAGCGCCATGGCCGAGGAGAGTTTCCCGGCGGCGGCCGCCCTGACGAGATCGGCGACCTTTTCCCGCCGGTCCCGCTCGACCTGGTCCCGGTACTCACGTATTTTTTCGGGGTACTTGAGCCCCGCGGCGTGGACGAACGCTTCCAGCCGTTTGCGGACCTCGGGCGGGATCTCGTACTCGATCTGCCGGCGCAGCAGCCGGGTCTTGTCGGAGACGGCCTGGTACGTCTTCGTGAACGCCATGCACTGGTCGCACATGGCCAGGTGCGCGTCGAGCTCTTCCCGCAACCGGGGGTCCATCGATCCGTCGAAGTAGTCCGCGAGCATGTACGCCAGTTCCTTGCAGTTCATCGCGTCACCCCGCCTTCCCCTCGCGGAGATAGCGGGAGAGTTGCTCGCGCAGGTAAAGACGGGCCCGGTGCAGGCGGGACTTGATGGCGGGAACCGTGAGTCCGAGGATCTTCGCCGTCTCCTCGTTGGACAGCCCCTCCACGTCGCTCAGGACGAAGACGACCCGGTACTTCTCGGAAAGATCCTCGGTGTACTTGCGGATCATCCGCCCCAGTTCCTCGTTGAGCGCATCCCGTTCGACCTCCTTGCTCCAGTCGTCCATCGGGGAGGCGTGCATCCCTTCGTCGGTGAACACGGGCATGAACTCCTCGATCGAAACGGTTTCATTCCTCCGCTTCCCGCGAAGGCGCATGAGGCACGTGTTCACGCAGATCCGGTAGATCCACGAGTAGAAGGCGGAGTTCCCCTGGAACGTCCCCACCTTCCGGATCACGGTCATGAACACGTCCTGCGCCGCCTCCTCGGCGTCGCTCTCGTTCTTCAGGATCGACATCGCAAGGTTGAAGATCTTCCCCTGGTACAGACGGAGCAGTTCGTCGACCGCGCCCGGGACCCCTTTGCGAAGGCTCTCCAGAAGAGCTTCGTCGTCCTTCCACCGCTCGGCGGACATGCACGACTCCTTCTTTGATTCCGACACTCCGGGGGAGTTTCCTGAATCCCCATCTCCCGGAAAAGATAAAAAGTACCACGTTTCTTTCCGGGGGTGCAAGCAAGGGAGGGGAAGAGGGGGTCTCTTTGCGCTTTGCCGGGAGGATCGGTTCGATTAAAATGGTTTAGATGAAGAAAACCCACTGGATGCTGATCGCCATGATGACCGCGGGGACCGCGACTTTTTTTTTCGCCCTCCTCCGTCGACGGAAGGCCGCGCCGGCCACCCCCTACGACCGCCCCCGGGGGGGCGAAAGGGACGGCGAGTTCGAACTCTTCATCGGATCGTAGGGTTCAGTCGATAAACTCCATCGCCACCGCGCGAACGAGGATCTTCTTCAGCCCGTAGACCGGGAACCGCGCGATGATCTTCCGGTCGTTCCCTTCCCCGTCGATCGCCTCGATCTTCCCTTCGCCGAAGACCGGATGCCGCACCTTGCGCGGACGTTCCGACGGGATCTCCTGCTCGTAGCGAGGTTCCCTGTCCACGGTCACGCGGTGAACCGAACCCGTCCCGCCGAAGGATCCCCTTCCCTGCCGCGACGACTCCGCCGGGGCCCCCTCCGTGCGCCGCACGAGGGACGCCGGAAGGTCGTAGAGGAAGCGGGACGGGACGGCGTCCCGGTACGAGCCGAACAGGTTTCTCCGCCGGGCGAGCGACAGGAAGACCTTCTCCCGCGCTCGGGTGAGCCCCACGTAGAAGAGGCGCCGCTCCTCCTCGATCTCGCGCGGGGAATCGACCGACCGCGAGTGGGGCAGCAACCCGTCTTCCAGCCCGACGAGGAAGACGACGTCGAATTCCAGCCCCTTGGCGTTGTGCAGTGTCATCAGGCGCACCGCCTCCGCCTCCTCGGCGCCCGCCTCCTCGGCCGCCAGCGTCACCTTCTCGAGGAACCCCAACAGCCCTTCCTCCCCCGCCCCGGTGAACACCTCCGCCACCCGGAGCAGTTCGCGAACGTGCTCCAGGTCCTCCTCCCTCCCCGCACCTTGGCGCCCCTCCCCCGGTTCCCGCGCCGACGCCTCCAGGGCATCGAGGTACCCCGCTCCCTTCAGCAGGGCGTGCAGCGCCTCCGCGGGGGACATCTGCGGAAGCTCCGCGAGCCACAGCGTGCGGAACGAGAAGAGGGGGGCCAGATTCGGGATCCGCGAGAGCGCCCCGGAAGGGGGGATCCCCTCGCGCCGCGCCGCCGCCCTCGCCTTTTCGAGCGTCACCTCCCCCACGCCGCGCCGGGGGAACTTGAGAAGACGCTTCAGCGAAACGGCGTCGTCGGGGTGGAGGAACCACTTGAGGTACGACACCGCGTCGCGCACGGCCGCACGCTCGTAGAAGGAGAGCGCGCCCCGAAGGACATACGGGACCCGCAACATGCGCAGCGCGTCCTCGATCGCCCGGGACTGGGCGTTCACCCGGTAGAAGACGGCGATCTCCGGAGGGGCGACCCCGGCGCGGATCTCGCGGGCCACCGCCGCCGCCACCTCCCGCGCCTCGACCTCCTGGTCGTCGTAGACCGACATCACTGGCCGCTCGCCTCCTTCCCGCGCCGGGGTGATCTTCTTCTCCCGCCGGGAGCGGTTTTTCGCGATGAGGGCGCCGGCGACCGAGAGGATCGCGGCCCGGCTGCGGTAGTTCGTCGACAGGTGGATCACCTTCGCGCCCGGATGGCGGCCTTCGAAGGAGAGCATCGGAGCGGCGGAGGCGCCGCGCCACCCGTAGATCGACTGGTCCTCGTCCCCCACGGCGCAAAACGAGTCGGCCCCCTGGGCGATGAGCTCCGTGAGCTCCGCCTGGGCGCCGTCCACGTCCTGAAACTCGTCGACCAGCAGGTGACGGACTTCGGAACGGACCACGGCGAGCACGTCCGGCGCGCCTCGCAGCAACGACACGGGGAGGCGGATCAGATCGGTGAAGTCGACCGCCCCCGCTTCGGTCAAGGCATCGTCGTACGCCTTCCCCACCTGCCCGGCCGTGGTGACGACGCGCCACCCCGCGGAAAGCGCCGCCTGCTCGACGGAGACGCCGTCCCGCTTCGCCCGCTCGATGAGCCACCCGAACTTCGCCGGGGGGAACTTCTTCTCGTCGACGTTCATCTCTTTGAGGATCCGCTTCAGCACGTCGTGCTGGTCCCGGGTGTCGTAGATGACGAAGCGTGGGGAGAGGCCGATCCGATTCCCGTGGCGTCGCAGGAGGAGCGCGCCGAAGGCGTGGAAGGTGCCCAGCCACGGGACCCCGGCCGCCCTGGAAGCTCCGTCGAACGACCGGGCCAGCGCGTCGCCGACCGACGCTTCACCGCCGGGGACGAGCGCCTTCGCCACGCGCTCCCGCATCTCCCCCGCCGCCCGGTTCGTGAAGGTGATCCCCAAGATGCTCCTCGCGGGCACGCCGTCGCGGAGCAGGCGGACGATGCGGGCCACGATCGCCCGCGTCTTGCCCGAGCCGGCCCCCGCCACCAGGAGGAGCGGCCCTCCGTCGTGCAGGACCGCGCGGCGCTGGTCGGAATCGAGCGTGGTGAAGATCGGGTCGGAAAGGTTCACGGGGACGGATCGCCTCCTTTTTTACGAAGTGCTACAGGGTACCGCATCGGGGAACAGCGCGGAAGACCGGATCCGATCGCTGCCGAAAACGACATCCCTCTCCTTGCGGAACACGACGGCTGGCGCAAGACTATTGTAAGGTTTCCCGAAGCGGCACGACCAATCCGTCGAGACGTTGCACCAGGAGGTGGGAAATGGGCAATCGAAACGCGGATGCGTTCGTCTTCTTCGGGGCGACCGGAGACCTCGCGTATAAAAAGATCTTTCCCGCGCTCCACCGACTGACCCGCGGCGGACGCCTCGACGTCCCGGTGGTCGGCGTCGCCAGGGGCGGGTGGAACCTCGACCGGCTCCGGGAACGGGCACGGGAGAGTGTCGAGCGGCACGGGAGCGTCGACCGCGACGCGTTCGAGAAATTTTCCCGCCTGCTCCGCTACGTCGGCGGCGACTACGACGACCCGGCCACCTACGCGGCGCTCCGGAAGGAATTGGGCGACGCGAAACGGCCGGTCTACTATCTCGCGATTCCGCCCGCGCTCTTCGGCACGGTGGTGGGTCGGCTCCACGACGCCCGCTGCGACCAGGGCGCCCGGGTCGTCGTCGAGAAGCCGTTCGGACGCGACCTCGCGTCGGCCCGGGAGCTGACCCGGATCCTCCACGGCTGCTTCGGCGAACAACGGATCTTCCGGATCGACCATTATCTCGGCAAGAACGCCGTGCAGAACCTGGTTTACTTCCGCTTCGCCAACGCCTTCCTCGAGCCGATCTGGAACCGGAACTACGTCCGGTCGGTCCAGATCACGATGGCCGAGCGATTCGGCCTCGAGGGGCGCGGGGCGTTCTACGAGCAGGCCGGGGCGATCCGCGACGTGATGCAGAACCACCTGCTGCAGGTGCTCGCGAACGTGGCGATGGAGCCGCCGGTGGGAAACGAGGACGTGGAGGCGCTCCGGGACGAAAAGGTGAAGGTCCTGAAAGCAATCCCGCCCCTCGTTCCGGGAGACGTGATCCGTGGCCAGTTCCGCGGGTACCGCGAAGAACAGGGGGTCTCCCCCGCATCGACGGTGGAGACGTACGCTGCGCTGCGGATCGAGATCCGCTCCTGGCGATGGCAAGGGGTCCCGTTCTTTATTCGCGCCGGGAAACTTCTCCCGCTGAACCGGGTCGAGGTGGTCGTGACGCTGCGCCGTCCGCCTCCGATCTTCGCCAGTCCCCTGCCGACCACCGTGACGGCGATCCCCGGGGCGAACCACATCCGGTTCCGCCTCGGGCCGGACCAGGCGATCGCCATGGGCGCGATGGTCAAACGCCCGGGAGAGGAGTTCGCCGGCGACCGGGTGGAGCTGCTGGCCAGCCACCAGTCCGAGGCCGATGAGCCGGACGCCTACGAACAGCTCCTCGGGGACGCCTTGCGCGGCGAAACGTTCCGGTTCGCAAGGGAAGATTATGTCGAAGAGGCGTGGCGGATCGTCGACCCGGTCCTGAAGGCGGAAACCCCCCTCTTCCCGTATGAACCCGGAAGTTGGGGCCCGCGCGAGGCGGAAGCGCTGGTGGCTCCCGAGCGATGGCACGACCCGGCTCCTGCGCCCGGACCGACAGGGACATCTTGAAGCCGGAGTTTCTTCCCGACCCCGGGGCCGTCGCGATCCGGGCCGCGGAACGGATCGCACGGGTCGCGAGGGACGCCGTGGCGGTGCGGGGCCGGTGCGCGCTTGCGCTCAGCGGCGGCACGACGCCGTGGCGGGCGTTCATCGCCCTGGCCGGAGAAGACCTTCCCTGGGATCGCGTCCACCTGTTCCAGGTCGACGAGCGGGTCGCACCGCACGGGGATCCGGAACGGAACGATTCCCACCTGAAGGAAGCCCTGATCGATCGGATCGCGATCCCGTCCGCCAACGTCCATCCCATGCCGGTGGAAGCAGAGGATCTCGACGAGGGGGCACGCCGCTACGAAGCGATCCTTCGTCGAACCGCCGGAACGCCGCCGGTTCTCGACCTCGTCCAGCTCGGGCTGGGAGAGGACGGCCACACGGCTTCGCTCTTCCCGGGCGACGTAGCGCTTGGGGTCATCGACAGGAACGTCGCCGTCACCGGCCTTCACAAGGGACGGAGGCGGATGACGCTCACCTTCCCGGCGATCGACCGGGCGCGGTGCATCTTGTGGTTGGTCACCGGGTCCGCGAAGGCCACGGCGCTCGAACGGTTGCTCGCCGGCGACCGGTCCATCCCCGCGGGACGCGTTCGAAGCGACCGCGCCGTCCTTCTCGCCGACGCGGCGGCCAGGTAGGACCATAGAGCCAACCTCAGCCCTTTGCCGGGGGCGCGTCACCCGCAGGCGACGACCCGCACTTCGATGTCCCGCATCGGGTAATGCTTCCCGTTTCCCGTCGCGAGGACGGACCGGTGGACGAAAACCGTCGCGGCGATGAGGCAATCGTCCAACTCGAGGGTCTGGCTCCGAATCGTTCGCCTGTACTGTCCGGCCCTCTCCGCGACTTCACGGGTCACGTCCAGAACAAGGAGATTATCGATCAGCGCCCGCGTCTTTTCCTCCTCGCCGGGACGGATACCGGCGAAGATCTCCGCAACCGTGATCGATGAACAGAGGATCTGCGACCGGTCCAGCAACGAAGAGAGGAAATCCTTCGCCTCCCGCCGCCCCCGCAGGAAATGGATCAGGATGTCCGTGTCGACGAGGGTGTTCTTCGTCATCGTTTTCCCAAGCGGGTCGATCGACGCATCCGTCGGATGGATGAATCGGTCCCTTTCGCCAGATCGGGATGATCCTTCTCCTTCCATGCCCCGAAACTCTCATCGATCGCCTTGGCCAGGCGCAACCGCGTCAACTCCTTCCGCAAGGCCTCGGTGACGAACCGGCTCTGCCGACGGGGGGAGACGGTTCGTTTCAACTCCTCGATCAGATCCTCGGGAAGGAGGAAATTGGCCTGCTTCGTTACAGCTCCCATGGCGACCTCCGGGCCCAACGGATGTAGATAATCGTATAGGATATGTTCTAAGAAAAGTCAACTCCAAGCGGCGGGGTGCCGGGGGTGGTTACGATCACCATGATTAGGACCGCGGAGTAGGCGGTCGCCCCGATCCCTTTTTCCCCCTCGAACCGGATTATTTTACGGAATCGCCCGGGGATCCGGCCTTGACGTAGAGGGTCGGGGAGATCGCGGCCAGGGAGCGCGCGAACTCCTCCCGGACGCCGCGGAAATCGGCCATGCGGTTCGGTGGGAGGACCCCGCCTTTGGGGAGATTCACGGTCAACGGGTTCAGGAACGTGCCGTTCCGGCGGATGCGGTAATCCAGGTGGGGCCCGGTCGCACGCCCCGTCGCGCCGACCTTCCCGATGACGTCTCCCTGGCGGACCTCCGCCCCCCGCCGGATCCCCTTCATGATCCGGGAGAGGTGCCCGTAGAAGGTCGTGTACCCGTTCGGGTGCCGGACGATCACGAGGTTCCCGTTCGGGCCCTTGTACCCGGCGAAGGTCACGGTGCCGTCCCCCACGGTGGAAACCGGGGCGCCCGAGGGCGCCGCGTAATCCACGCCGAAATGGGGCCTCGCGATCTTCAGGATCGGGTGCATCCTTCGTTTCGTGAATCCCGAGGAGATCCTCCGGTAGCTCAGCGGCGCCTTCAGGAACGCTTTCCTCAGCGATTTTCCCTCGTCGTCGAAGTAGTCCGGCCGGTCCCCCGTGTCGAAGCGGTACGCCCTGTACGTTTTGCCGTCCACGGAGAGTTCCGCCGCGAGGATGTCGCCGAATTTCCGGAACTCGCCGTCGAGCCATCGTTCCTCCACAAGGATCCGGAACGTGTCCCCCTTCCGAAAATCCGTGTTGAAGTCGACGTCCCAGGAGAAGATGTCGGAGAGCTCGATCGCCAGCAGCGCCGACTGCCCGCCCTCGGGGAGGGAGGAGACGATATTCGACCGGACGACGCCGCCCAGGGCGCCGATCCGCCGTTCGTATTCTATGGCGACCTTGTCGGCCCGGTAGCCGGGCTCCGAGCGGACGACCCGCAGGATCTCCTCGTCGTTGATGTGGTAGGAAAGGGAGAGAACGTTGTTGTCCGGGTCGAGGGTGATCGTGTACGGCCTTCCCGGGGATATGTTCCTCAGCGGGTGGATGCCGGCGGACGCCTCCCGCATCCGGAACATCTCGCCGATCTCCAGGTGGTGCTTTTCGAAGATCGCCGAGACGGTTTCGCCCTTGCGGACCGTGTCGACGATCTCGCGCGGCGATTCCTTCCCGGGGTCGACGGAACCGGGGGCCGGCCCCGGTTCCCTCAAGACGGGAACTCCGAGGGAAAAAGCGAGCATCCCGGCGCCGAGAAGGACGACCGTGACGATCTCTTTCATGCGCATGCGTCGTGTTCCTCCGGCAAGGCCCCGTTCCGGTAGTGGTAATGGTTCTCCGACGGATATATTTATCATACGAACCATTTGTGTTACAAATGAAAATCATCTCTTGCAAGGAGGATTTGCCGCATGGAGGGGAGGACGGTCGGATCGATCGGGGCCGGCATCCGGTCCCTCTGGGTCTTCGACTTCGACGGGACCCTCTCGCCCATCGTGGCCGACCGGCACGCGGCCCGGATCCACCCGATGTGCCGGGAGCTTCTGAAGGGGCTCGCCCGGATGCCCATGCATTTCGTGGTCGTCCTCTCCAGCCGCGAGATCGAAGACCTCGCGAAGCGCGTGCCGTTGCCGCGGGTCATCCTCGGGGGCGCCAGCGGGCTCGAATGGCGACTTCCCGGAGGGCATCGGATCCGCCCCGGGGACCCGGCGGAAGCCCGCCGGGAGAAGGTCCGCAGGACCCTCGACCCCCTCCTCGCCAGGCTCTCCCATATCCCGGGTGTGGATGTCGAGGACAAGGGGTGGTCGATCGCGATCCACTACCGGCACGTCCTTCCGGAGGTCGTGCCGATGCTGGAACCGCTCCTCAAGGAGCTCGAGGGAGCGCAGGACGTCCGGGTGTACCGTGGGCCCTCCGTGGCCGAGGTGCAACTGCTCCGCAACGTGAGCAAATCCTTCGGCGTCCGGACGATCTGCCGGATCATCGGGTTCGATCCTTCCAAAGACCGGATCGTGTACGCCGGCGACGATACGAACGACGCCGTCGCGATGCGGTGGGTCCTCCGCAGGGGGGGGATCTCCTTCTCCGTCGGCGGCGTCGCGCGCGTCCCCGGAGCGAGGATCGTGGAAAATCCCGTCGCTCTCGTCCGGGCGGTCGGAGCCCTCGCGGGCGTTCCCCCGCACCAGGGCAAGGGGAAACGCTGACCGGTTGCGGCATGACCCCGTTCGAACGCAAGGCTTGCGCCATCCGCATCGCTTTGGGGTATCCTGACACCAAAAACTTCCCTGATTCCCGAAGGAGCGAATGAGCGCATTCGCGCCCGGATTCCGCCCGGGCACCGAAGAAGTCCGGCTGAGCCGCGAAATGTCCGGCTTCAGCGTGATGATGATCGGCGTCGGGGCGATGATCGGGGCAGGCATCTTCGTCCTCACGGGGATCGCCGCCGGGGTCGCGGGACCCGGCCTCCTCCTCGTCTTCGGCCTCAACGGCATCGTGACGCTGTTCACCGCGATGGCCTACGCCGAGCTCGGATCGTGCTTCCACGATGCGGGCGGCGGCTACCTGTGGGTGAAAAGCTCCCTCCCCCACCCCAACGGGTTCCTTTCGGGATGGATGTCGTGGTTCGCCCACGCGGTGGCGTGCAGCCTCTACGCCCTCGGGTTCGGCGCCTACTTTGGGCACGTGCTCGAGGGGTTCGGCGTCCACATCCCGCAGATCCCCTACCTCTCCATCGAGAAGACGCTCGCGGTAGCGGCGTGCCTCGTCTTCGCCTACATCAACTTCCGGGGGGCGTCCGAGACCGGGAAGGCCGGGAACTTCGTCACGATGGCGAAGATCGTGATCATCCTGTTTTTCGTGGCGGCCGGCGCCTGGGCGATGCGCGGCATGCCGGACTGGCGGGGGAACTTCCACCCGTTCCTGCCGATGGGGGTCGGGGCGATCTTCAGCGCGATGGGGCTCACCTTCATCGCCTTCCAGGGGTACGAGGTCATCGCCCAGTGCAGCGAGGAGGTGGTGAACCCCACGCGGAACATCCCCCGCGCCATCTTCTTCGCCCTCCTGATCGTGATCCCCATCTACCTGATGGTCGCCTTCGTCTCCATCGGCGGCCTTCGGAGCGGGGCGACCCCTTCCTGGAAGTTCCTCGGGGAGATGAAGGAGCTGGCGATCGTGGAGGCGGCGCGGCAATTCTTCCCCGGCGGCGGCGTGGTCCTCCTCATCGGAGGCCTGCTCTCCACCGCGAGCGCGCTGCTGGCCACGGTCTACTCCTCCTCCCGGGTCGCCTTCGCGATGGCCCGGGACCACAACCTCCCCGCGTTCCTCGGGAAGATCCACCCGTTGAAAAAGACCCCCCACCGGGCGATCGCCGCCTCGGCGGTGATCATCATCCTGATGGCCGTGGCCCTGCCGATCGAGGACGTGGCGAGCGCCGCGGACATCATGTTCCTCCTCGTCTTCCTGCAGGTGAACGTGACCCTGATCCGGATGCGGAAGACCCACCCGGACCTGAAGCGGGGGTTCCGGGTCCCGCTGGTCCCCCTGGTCCCCATCCTCGGGATCGCGACCCAGCTCTTCATCGCCGGCTACATGTTCTTTTACAGTCCCAAGGCGTGGTTCTCGGCGGCGGGGTGGATCGTCATCGGGTTCGCGGTCTACAAGATGTACGCCTCGAAGACCGAGGAGAAGGCCCTTTCGGTGCTGGCCCTCGCCGAGGCGGAGATGGCGCGCAAGGATTACCGGGTGATCGTCGTCCCGTTCCGGCAGGAACAGGTGCGGCCCCTCATGAAACTCGCCTGCGCCTTCGCGAAGAATTACGAGGGGGAGGTAACGGCCGTGTCGGTCGTCGAGGTCCCCCCGAACGTGCCCCTGAGCCGGTATTCGGGCGACCTGAACGAATCGCGGACGCTTCTCCGGCTGGCGGAGAAGATCGCTTCCGAGCACGACGCGGACTTCCACCGGTTCATCAAGATCTCCCACCGCATGTCCCACGGCATCCTCGAGACCGCTCGGGAGGAGAAGGGCAACTTCATTCTCGTTGGCCCCCTGAGGAAAGAGGGGTGGACCGGGCAGTTCCGCGAGATCGTCCTGCTGAACGTCCTGGAGCACGCTCCCTGCAACGTGGGCATCTTCCGGGGGGAGAGCCTCGTCCAGGTCAAGCGGCTGCTGCTCGCCGTCGAGGACACCCCTTCCTGCCGGCTGGCCGTCAACGTCGCGCCCGCGCTCTCCGCGGAACTCGGCATCCCGGTCACCCTGCTGCACCTGGTTCCGTCGCACGCTTCCGGCCGGGAGGAGCGGCAGGCCGCCGATTGGCTGGAAGAGATCACACGGGACCTTCCCTTCAAGTTCCCCGTGGAACGGCTCGTGATGCCGTCGGGGGACGTCGCCGGGAGCATCATCGCGCAGGTGCGGGACACGGACCTGCTGCTGATGGGAGCCTCACGTTATGCGGGAAAGCTTTCCTCCCTGTTCACGTCCGAAGTGGAGGAGCGGGTGATGGAGGGCGCCTGCGTCCCCATCCTTCTCCTCAAGCGGTACCAGGAGCGGAAATCGTCCCGGTTCTCCGGGATCCTGACCGGGCGATGACCCGACGAACCAAGGAGGCCCCATGCCGACTCGATCGATCGCCACCCCCTTCGAAAACCTCTGGAACCGGATCGGCGAGTTCCTCCCGAACTTCCTCGCCGCCGTCGTCCTGCTGGTCATCGGCGTCGCCATCGCTCTGGGGGTCCGCCTCCTCGTCATCAAGCTCCTGAACTCGATCGGCTGGGAGAAGCTGGCGAAGAAGACCCCGGCCCTGCGCATCCTCGAGGTCGGGGACATCCGGTACCCCTTCTTCGAGCTCATCGGCGCGATCGTCTTCTGGGTCGTGATCCTCGTGTTCACCGGCACCGCCGCGCACTCCCTGGGCCTCGACTCCGTGGAGGTGCTCATCGACCACTTCGTCTCCTTCCTGCCGAACCTGTTCCTCGCCTTCGTCATCCTTGCGCTCGGTGCGTGGGTGGGGGGGCTGGCCGGGAAATTCGCGCGGGCCTTCGCCATGGCCGCCCAGGTCAAGGAGGCGAACCTCATCGGGAAAGGGGTTCAGTACCTGGTGGTCATCGTCGCGCTGGGCACGGCGCTGGAGCAGCTCAACGTGGCGACGCGCTTCCTCTTCGGCGCGTTCCTGATCGTCCTCGGGGCGCTCGGGCTGGCGTTCGGGCTGGGGGGGCAGGAAAAGGCGCGGGAGATCATCGAGCGAATCTCCCGCGTGGAGGAGAAGTAGGCGGGGAGAGAGGCGCCGCGGTTCAACCGTCTTTTCGCGGATCCCCCGGGACCCGCTCGACCCGGAACGCCGGCGGCGCGTAGCCGGGGGGAAGGGACGAATCCGGGATGGCCATCCGGTTCCCATCCCGGATCTGCGAGTAGTGCGGGGACATGATCTCCACGCCCGCCTCGTTGAACACGTCCTGGATGTTCTGGTGCAGCAGGGAGTAGGTCGCCGCCATGACCTGCGGCTTCTCCGTGTAGGCGTTCAATTCGTAGGAGACGTAGAAATCGTCCAGGCTCGTCTGGAAGACGAACGGTGACGGCGACTCCTGGATATCCGCCGTCCTCCGGGCCGCCGAGATCAGCAGTTCGTGCACCTTTCTCCAGTCGGCGTCGTACCCGATGGTGACACCGGCGTTCAGGATGAGGCCGCACTCCTTCGCGGAGGAACTGTAGTTGACGATGTGGCTGGAGAGGATCATCGAGTTCGGGATCGTCACGTCGACGTTCTTGATCGTCCGGACTCGGGTCACCAACAGCGTCTTCTCGATCACGTCCCCCACGCTGTCCGCGATCTTCACCCGGTCCCCGACGTGGAACGGCCTCATGTACGTCAGGATGACGCCGGAGACGATGTTGGCCACCGCAGAGGTCGATCCGAGGGAGAAGAGGACGCCGAGGAAGATGGACACCCCCCGGAATGCCGGTGATTCCGAGCCCGGGATGTACGGGAAGGCGACCACCGCGGCGAACGCCACGACGAGGAGGCGGACGATCTTGAAGGTCGGGTCGGCCCACTCGGGGTAGAACCCGGGGATCGTGAAGGTCCCCCTCTTCATCCCGGTAAAGATGACCCGAATCAGGCGCAACGCGTAGTGGGTGACGGCCACGATGACCGCGATGAAGAACAGGTTGGGCAGGAAATTCAGGATTCCTTTCCCGACGACCTTCAACGGTCCGAAGATATAACCGATCAGGACAGCCGCGACCCCCTTCGTCCAGGGGAAGAAACTGAGCACGAGCGGGATGTAGATGTAAAACAGAAGCACCGTGACCAGGATGCGGATCCACCGCAAAGCGCCCCTGATGAACGCGACGATGCTTTCCGCACGGACGACCTCGACCGACTGGAACCGGATGGAACGGATGCGGGTTCCCTTCCAGGCGTCGGCGGCGGAATAGAGCCGGGGGAACAGGCGCCGGAAGAGCACCAGGAACGCCACGAGGACGAGGGTGGCGACCAGCGTGTAGACGGCTCCCAGGAGGATGCTCCGGTTGCCGTACGCCTCGATGTGGCTCCGGACCGCGGCCCGCAGACTTTCCGCAACCTCCTTCGCCAGTTCGGCCCTCGGTTTCCCCTCCGCGGCCGCGTCCCGGTCGGTGACGGTCATGAGGACGACCTCGCCCCACATGATCTGGCTGGTCGTCTCCGCCTCGAGCACCGTGATCGTTTCCGGGTGGGAAAGCGGGCCCTCGAGGAACATCTCCAGCTTCCGCCGGATCGCGCTCGCCCGATCCTCCGGCGTAAACGACATCACCCGCTCCCGGACGACGAAGAGGGTCTTGCCGTCCAGGACCACGGGGGCCCCGGCCGGCTTCGCCGGTTCCACCGTCGCGGCCGGTTTGGGCTCGGGACGCCGCTTCGCGGCCCAGGCCCCGGTCGACGGCAGCACCAGCGGAAAGACCACAAGGAGAACCAGCCACCATGGTCTTCGGGTCATCGCTCCTCCATTTCGGGACGGATCGTCACGGGTCGTTCCGGACGGAAACGTCGAGGTGGGACCCCGTGACCAGTTCGAACGTCGCGGACGCCAGGCGGATCCGATCGTGCGACTTGTCGACCTCTTCCAGGATCCTCGTGAACAGATGGTCCTGCATCCAGCGGCGCTTCCGGTAATCGACGACGTAGCGCACGGTGAATTCGATCCAGTTGTCCGTCGCCCGCAAAGTGATCATCGGCTTCACGTCGGCATCTCCCAGCCGGTACCGGTGGACCATCGCTTTCCACGAGTCCTCCACCTGACTTGCATAGTCGACGAGGACCTCGTCGACGAGGTTCCGCAGCATCTCCCGGGCGAGCCGCCAGTCCGAGCCGTATTTCACCGGCAACGTGATCTCGTCCCAGAGGAACGGGAAATCGCCCGAGTAGTTGTAGACCGGCTCCTTGAAGACGAAACTGTTGGCGACCTTGACGATGCGTCCCGTGTAGAGATCGGCTTTCACCCACTCCCGGATCTCCATCACGGTGGTGCGGAGCACGGAAATATCGATCACGTCGCCCTTGATCCCCCCCACCTGGACGCGATCCCCGGTGGAGTAGAACCCGCCGAGGGATATCGCCGCCCAACCGGCGACGCTCGCGATCACCTCCTGCAACGCGAACGCGATGCCGGCGCCGGCGACGCCGAAGGCGACGGTGAGGCCCCCCAGCTTGTCGCTGAACACCACCGTGATGGCGAGGGATGCGACGAAGTACCCGAGGAAGTTGACGAACTTGCGGACGCGGTACCTCGTGTCGACGTCCTTGACGATTCGACCGACGGACCGTTGCGCGAACCGCGACAGCGCTATGACGATCAGGATCGCGACCACGGCCGTCACGATCCTGCCGACCGTGGGGTTGAACAGCAGTTCCTTCAAGGTTTCTTCCAAAGCCGATTCCCTCCCGTCACACGGAATACGTCGTTTCCTCCGGGATCACTCCGGAGGGGATCCTGATTCCCCGTGCTCGTGGCCGGGAACCCGGATGGGGGGGAAACCCGTTTTCAGGTGCAGGTCCCTCTGCGGGAACGGGATCTCGATCCCGTTCTCCTTGAAAGCCCGGAACATCGAGTAGTAGAGCTCGCTCGCAAGGACCAGGGGCCACTGGACCCGGGTAATGGTCCAGACCCTGAGCTCGAAGTCGAGGGAGCTGTCGCCGAATCGCACGAACAGGAGGTCCGGCTCCGGATCCTTGAGCACGTCCGGATGCGAGAGAGCCACCCCCATGAGCACCTCCCGCACGCGCTCCGGGTCGCTCCCGTAGGAGACGCCCAGGGGGATGCCGAAACGGACCTGCCGGTCGTTAGCCGTCCAGTTTGTGACGCGGTTGTTGATGAACTCGGAGTTCGGGATGATGATCACCACGTTGTCGTTGGTCTGAACCCACGTGCTCCGCCCGCCGATCCGGACCACGTCCCCGTTGGTCCCCCCCACCTCGACCCGGTCCCCGACCCGGATGGGCCGTTCCATCAGGAGGATGATCCCCGACACGAAGTTGTTCGCGATGTTCTGAAGGCCGAACCCCAACCCGATCCCGATGGCGCTCCCGAGGAGCACGAGGTTGTTCAGGTTCAGACCGATCAGTTGCAATCCGACCATCAGGCCGAACAGGTAGATCACGTACCCCATGATATGGGCGAACGCATACCGCTGCCCCTCGTCCAGCGAAGTGCGGACCAGCGCCTGGTGCAGCAGGAACCGCCGCACCATGCCGCTGACAATGCCGAGACCGATGAGGAAAAGAACCGTCTTGAAGAGGAAGACCGGGGTGATCGGCAGCTCGCCGATGTGGAAGTACGGGTGCGTCAGCGCGTTGCGGACATCGGCGCGCAGGTTCCCGAGGAGGGCCGGGAGGTATTCCGGAAGGAAAACTCCTAAGCTTACCAGCACCACGACACAAGCCGCCAGCAGAATGAACAGCCGTGTTCCGGTGTCGAGCCGCACCGATCCTCACCTCCTCTCCGAAGGTGCGGGCGACCCGCGGCCGAACCGTGCGCGCGTCCGGGACCTTCGACGTTCCTGTAAGAATATAACAGATATGACGAGCCTTTTCAGGCTCCCCGGGGACTCCCGGGTGGAGGAGAAGCGACTCCCGGACCGCCGAACAGGGGCCGCTCCAGGGAGCGTTCCGCCAGGATGTACATGGCGGCGTTCCAGGATTGCCCTGTCATTCCGCGCGGTTCCCCAGTCATCCCGTGGAACCACTCGTGGAACGCCCACCCGTTGACGCAGTTCATCCGGGCCACCCGGGAAAGCGCGTCGGCGGCCTCCCTGCCACGCCCAAGGGACGCGAGCGCCATCGCCCAGAACCCCCCGAGGAAGGGCCATGCCCCCCCGTTGTGGTACTGGTACTCCGCGTTCTGCCGGTGCCTCCCCATGTAGGCGCGCCATTGCGGGCTGGACGGGCGGATCGGATCGCGGACGGCCCGCACGGGGTTCGGGTCATCGACCCCCGCGGCCAGGAGTTCGTCGAGGATCCGGTTCGCCCTTTCTTCTTCCGCCAGGCCGAAGAGGACCGCCAGCAGGTTCCCGAAGACATCCCCCTCCCCGCCCCAGGTGGAGAAGTTCACGTAGCTCAGGTACAGGTCGTCGCGTTTCCCCCCGTCGCGGACGTAGCGCGTCAAGAGCCGCATGCGGCGGTATTCCGGCAGCTTCGCGGTAAACGGAGAGAAGAGCGCGTTGAAACTGCTCCGCGTCTCCTCCGCGCCGGCGATCGAGTAGACGCGCTTCACGTGGTACCACAAGGCGTTGGTGTAGAGGACGAACCCCGAACGGGGCATGATGTCGGCCCAGTCGCTCGCCTCGTTCTGCTGCAGCAGGCGGATCTTCTGGTGCTCCTGGCACAGAAGCCACCGGAGAGCCGCCTCGATCGGCCCGCGGAACCTGTCCTCGACGCAATCCTCCGGAAAGTGCCGGGACCAGAACCCGACGGCCGCAAGCCACCATAGGGTAGCGTCGATGCACCCGAGGTACCAGAAGTCGGTCTCGCCGGTCTCCGGGGCGACGAAATTCGGGATCTGCCCGTTCTCCGCCTGGTGGCTCGCGAGGAATTCCAGCCCGGCCATCGCGCCTTCCCGCAGAAGCGGATCTCCGGAAACCGCCATCCCCATCGCGGAGATGGAGGCGTCCCTGCAGAAGACGCGCGTGTAGTTCCGGGCGGCGGATTCCGGCGTGGCGGAGGCCGCGGCGATCCCCTGCGGGGTGAGGTTCCGCTTCAGGAGAAGGAGCGACTCGAAGAATGCCTGGCGGGGAATGGGAGGATGGATGCGTAACAAATGAAAATAGTGAAGCATACCCGGCCCGCCAATACCAGCACCAACTGCCGGTGGCCGAAACCCCGGAACCGGAGACCGCAGAACAGGGGGGCCCGGTTGCTTTGCGCCGTTCGAATCAGTATAATTATTTGCATACAAATCATTCTGTTCCAAGCAAAGTGGGAGGAATCCGTGACCCGATCCCGGCAGCGCGTCGTCATCGAAAACGTCACCCCGGAAATCGACGGGGGCCGCTTCCCCGTGAAACGCACGGTCGGACAGACCGTCCGGGTCGAAGCGGACATCCACACGGACGGGCACGACCTCATCGCCGCGTTCCTGATGTACCGTGAGGCGGGGAGCCTGGCCTATTCGGAAACCCCAATGATTCCGATCGGAAACGACCGATGGTCCGGCGCATTCCGCGTCGTGGCCATGGGGCGGACCGTCTACACCCTCCAGGCCTGGGTCGCCCGGGTCCGCACCTGGCAGCGGGACCTCTCGATCAAGATGGAAGCGGGCCAGGAGATCTCCGTCGACCTCCTGGTGGGGGCCGCCCTCGCGGAAAATGCCGCGAAACGGGCCAAGGGGGCGGACCGCAGGAAGCTGATGGGCTTCGCTCGGTCCATCCGTCCGGGAGAGATCCGCGGAGTGCCGGAGTGCGCGACCGCCGCGTTGAACGAGGAGCTGGGCGCCCTCGCGGACCGGTACCCGGACCGCACCCTGGCCACAAGGCACGGAAGGGAACTTCCGGTGGTGGTGGACCCGGAAAGGGCCCGGTTCGGGGCGTGGTACGAACTGTTCCCGCGGTCGTGCTCCAGGGCGCCCGGGCGCCACGGCACCTTCAAGGACGTGGAGGAGCGTCTTCCGTACGTCGCCTCGATGGGGTTCGACGTTCTCTACCTCCCCCCGATCCACCCGATCGGGCGCATCAACCGCAAGGGGAGGAACAACGCCACCGTCGCCCGGCCGGAGGACGTCGGAAGCCCCTGGGCGATCGGCGCGGCCGAAGGGGGACACAAGGCCGTCCATCCGCAGCTCGGGACGATCGAGGAATTCGAGGCGCTGGTCCGGTCCGCCCGGGACCGCGGGATCGGGATCGCCATGGACATCGCCTTCCAGTGCGCGCCGGACCACCCGTACGTCACGGAGCATCCCGAGTGGTTCCGGATGCGCCCCGACGGCACGGTGCAGTACGCCGAGAACCCCCCGAAGAAGTACGAGGACATCATCCCGTTCGATTTCGATACCCCCCGTTGGCTGGAACTCTGGGAGGAGATGAAAAGCATCGTGCTGTTCTGGGCCGCACATGGGGTCCGGATCTTCCGGATCGACAACCCGCACACCAAGCCGTTCGCGTTCTGGGAATGGCTGATCGCCGAAGTCAAGCGGGAGCATCCCGACGCGATTTTCCTCGCCGAGGCGTTCACCCGCCCGAAGGTCATGTACCGGCTGGCGAAGGCGGGTTTCACCCAGTCCTACACCTATTTCACCTGGAGAAACACGAAGCCGGAGATCGAGGCGTACTTCCGGGGTTTGACGAAGGCGGAGGTCCGGGAGGTTTTCCGGCCCGCCCTGTGGCCGAACACCCCCGACATCCTCACGGAGCAGCTTCAGTACGGGGGACGTCCCGCATTCATGGCGCGGCTGGTCCTGGCCGCCACCCTCGGGGCGACCTACGGGATCTACGGACCCGCCTTCGAACTGTGCGAACACGCGGCTTCGGCCCCGGGCAAGGAGGAGTACCTCGACTCGGAGAAGTACGAGATCCGGGCCTGGGACACCGACCGGCCGGACAGCCTCCGGGAATTCATCGCCGTGGTGAACCGGATCCGCAGGGAGTCCCCGCCCCTGCAGTCGGACGACAACCTCCGGTTCCACACGGTGGACAACGACCAGCTGATCGCCTACAGCAAGTCGGCGGAGGACGGTTCCGGCACGATTCTCGTCGTCGTGAACCTCGACCCGCGCCACACGCAGTCCGGCTGGGTGGAACTCCCTCTCGAGGAGTTCGGGCTGGGTGACGCCGCCCCGTTCCAGGGGCACGACCTGCTGAGCGGGGCGCGGTTCCTGTGGCAGGGCCGACGGTTCTACGTCGAGCTCGACCCGTTCGCCGTCCCGGCGCACATTATCCGGCTGCGGCGCAGGGTCCGCACCGAGAAGGATTTCGACTACTTCATGTAGCCGGGAAGGGGACCAGGGAACCGATGGCCGGAAAAGAGAAGAAAAAGATCGTGTTCGGGGACGACCCGTCGTGGTACAAGGACGCGGTCATCTACGAGCTGCACGTTCGTTCCTTTTACGACAGCGACGGCGACGGCGTGGGGGATTTCCGTGGGTTGACCGAGAAACTGGACTACCTGCAGGACCTCGGCGTCACCGCCCTGTGGCTTCTTCCCTTCTATCCCTCCCCCCTGAAGGACGACGGGTACGACATCTCCAATTACACCGCCGTGAACCCGGCCTACGGGGCGCTGTCCGATTTCCGGCTCTTCCTGCGCGAAGCGCACGGACGCGGCCTCCGGGTGATCACCGAGCTCGTCCTGAACCACACCTCGGAGCAGCACCCGTGGTTCCAGAGGGCCCGCCGGTCCCCCCCGGGCAGCAAGGGACGGGACTTCTACGTCTGGAGCGACTCGCCGGACAAGTACCGGGACGCCCGGATCATCTTCAAGGATTTCGAGTCCGCCAACTGGACGTGGGACCCGCTGGCCAACGCTTACTACTGGCACCGCTTCTACTCCCACCAACCGGACCTGAACTTCGACAACCCCGAGGTCCGCCGGATCATGCTGAAGACGATGCAGTTCTGGCTGGCCATGGGAGTGGACGGCCTGCGGCTGGACGCCGTGCCGTACCTCTACGAGCGGGAAGGGACCAGCTGCGAGAACCTCCCCGAGACGCACAAGGGGCTCAAGACGATCCGGAAGCGCGTGGACGAGCGGTACCCCAACCGCATGCTGCTGGCGGAGGCGAACCAGTGGCCCGAAGACGCGGTCGCCTATTTCGGGGAAGGGGACGAATGCCACATGGCGTTCCACTTCCCGCTGATGCCCCGGATGTTCATGGCGGTCCGCATGGAAGACCGGTACCCGATCATCGACATCCTGTCCCAGACGCCGCCGATTCCGGCGAATTGCCAGTGGGCCCTGTTCCTCCGGAACCACGACGAGCTGACCCTCGAAATGGTCACCGACGAGGAGCGGGACTACATGTACCGCGTGTACACCAACGACCCGCACGCAAGGATCAACCTCGGGATCCGCCGGCGGCTCTATCCCCTGCTGGGCAAGGACCGCAAGAAATTCGAGCTGATGAACGCACTCCTCCTCTCCCTGCCGGGAACCCCGGTCATCTACTACGGCGACGAGATCGGCATGGGGGACAACATCTACATCGGCGACCGCAACGGCGTGCGCACCCCGATGCAGTGGAACGCGGACCGGAACGCCGGATTCTCCCGCGCAAGCTCCCAGAAGCTGTTCCTTCCGGTGACGATCGACCCGGATTACCACTACGAGACCGTGAACGTCGAGGCGCGCCAGAACAACTCCAGTTCCATGCTCTGGTGGATGAAACGGGTCATCGCCCTCCGCAAACAGTTCAAGGCCTTCGGCAGGGGCTCCATCGAGTTCCTCACCCCGGAAAACCACAAGGTGCTGGCGTTTCTCCGATCGTTCGAGGACGAGCTGATCCTGGTGGTGGCGAACCTTTCCCGGTTCCCCCAGTTCGTCGAGCTCGACCTGTCCTCCCATAAGGGGAAGGTCCCCGTGGAGTTGGTCGGGAAGACCGAGTTCCCCCCCATCAAGGAGCAGCCATACTTCCTCACCCTCGGGGCGCACATCTTCTACTGGTTCTCCCTGGAGCGTCCCGGCAAGGAAACGGAGGCCGCCACGGCCGCCGTGGAGACCGAGGCGCCGGTCCTCCAGGTCAAGGGAGGCCTGGAAAGCCTGTTCCGGAAAGATCTTCGAGGAGCGCTGGAGAAGATCCTGCCCGCCTACCTGCGGAACCGGCGCTGGTTCGGGGGGAAGGCCCGGCGCATCAAGGGAACCCGGATCCTCGAAGCGATCCCCCTCGCCAACGGGGCGCCCCACCTGCACCTGCTGCTCGTGCAGGCCGATTACACGGAGGGAGACCCGGAAGTCTATTCCCTCCCCGTCGCCTTCGCGTCGGGGCCCGGGGCGGATCGGACGCTGGCCGAAACCCCCGGGGCGGTGATCGCCCGCACAGCGGACGCGTCACGGCAATATATCCTCTTCGACGCCTTGCAGGACAAGGCATCGTGCCTGTTCCTGCTGGACACGATCGGCCACCGGCGGCGTTTCCGGGGCCAGGCGGGTGAGATCCTCGGCGTCCCCACGCGGGCGTTCCGGAAAATCCGCGGCGAATCGAAGGAGGCGCCGGTCCCGGTCCCGGGCAAGGCCGAGCAGAGCAACAGTTCGGTGATCTTCGGGGACAGGATGATCCTCAAGATTTTCCGCCGTGTCGACCCGGGGATCAACCCGGACCTCGAGATCGGGACCTACCTGACGGAGGAGGCGGCCTTCCCCCATGCCCCTCCCGTCGCCGGTTCCCTGCAGTACGCGAGGGCGCACGAGGAGCCGATGACCCTCGCGATCCTGATGGAGTTCGTCCCGAACCGGGGGGACGCGTGGCGATACACCCTGGACAGTCTCGGGCGGTTCTTCGAGCGGGTCATGACACGGCCCGCCGACATCGCGGAAGTGCCTCGCTTGGGAGGCCGCATGATCCGGACGGTCGAGGAGAGCGTCCCCCCGAAGGTGAGCGAACTCGTCGGCTCGTACCTCCTTGCCGCCCGCCGGCTGGGAGAGCGGACGGCGGAGTTCCACCTCGCCATGGCCTCGAACGTGGGGGACCCGGCCTTCGCCCCCGAGCCGTTCACGCCGTTCTACCAGCGGTCCCTGTACCAGTCGATGCGGAACCTCACCGCCCAGACCTTCGCCCTGCTGCAAAAGCGGGTCCGGACCCTTCCGGACGCCCTTCGCGAACAGGGACGGGAGGTTCTTGAAATGGAAGCGAGGATCCTGAAGCGGTTCCAGGGAATCCTCGCCCGGAAGATCACGGCGATGCGGATCCGGATCCACGGCGACTACCATCTCGGACAGGTGCTCTACACCGGAAAGGAATTCGTTCTCATCGATTTCGAGGGGGAGCCGGCCCGCTCCCTGTCCGACCGACGGATCAAGCGTTCGCCGATGCGCGACGTGGCGGGGATGCTCCGTTCGTTCCACTACGCCTCGTATGCTCTCCTCACCGGGGAGGTCGGCGGGAGCGTATTTCGGCCGGGCGACGTCACGTCCCTCGAGCCGTGGGCCGACTACTGGAACGGCTGGGTCTCCTCGTCGTTCCTCCAGGGGTACGTCGCCGCCGCCAGGGAAGGGTCGTTCCTGCCCCGCACCCCGGAAGAGATGTCGGCCCTGCTCGACACGTATCTTCTGGAAAAAGCGATCTATGAACTGGGGTACGAGCTCAACAACCGGCCCGACTGGGTGAAGCTCCCGCTGCTGGGGATCCGTTCCCTGATGGAGGCGCCGGAGTGACCCGCCGAAGCGCCGGGGGAGATCGACCGCATACGAAAGGGAGGTGACCCTCATTGCGATACGACGTGACGTTGCTGACCGACCAGGACCTGCACCTGTTCAACGAAGGGAACCATTGCCGCCTCTACGAAAAACTCGGGTCCCATTTCCTCGAATCGGGCTCCGACGCGGGCACCTGTTTCGCCGTGTGGGCGCCCAACGCGGAGGGGGTTTCCGTCACGGGGGATTTCAACGGGTGGGACAACCGTTCGCATCCGCTGCGGGCCCGGGGCGATTCCGGAATCTGGGAAGGGTTCCTCCCCGGCGCACGCGCCGGATCCGCCTACAAGTACCACGTGATCTCGCGATACGGAGGGTACCGGTACGATAAATCCGACCCGTTCGCGTTCTTCTTCCAAGCTCCCCCGGAGCCCGGATCCATCGTGTGGAACCTGTGGAACGAATGGGAAGATGAAGAGTGGATGGCCAACCGGCGCAAGCGGAACGCCGGGGATTGCCCGATCGCCATCTACGAGATGCACCTCGGATCCTGGATGCGGGTTCCCGACGAGGAGAACCGGCCGTTGACCTACCGGGAACTGGCTCCCCGCCTCGCCTCCTACCTGACCCGGATGAATTTCACCCACGTGGAGTTCCTCCCCGTGATGGAACACCCCTTCTACGGCTCCTGGGGATACCAGGGGACGGGGTACTTCGCCCCGACGAGCCGGTACGGAACTCCACAGGACTTCATGTACCTCGTGGACACGCTGCACCGGCACGGGATCGGCGTCCTCCTGGACTGGGTCCCCTCCCACTTCTCCAAGGACGGGAACGGTCTCGCCTTCTTCGACGGAACGCACCTCTACGAGCACGCCGACCCCCGGCAGGGGCATCACCCGGACTGGGACACGGAGATCTTCAACTACGGGCGGAAGGAGGTGCAGAGCTTTCTCCTCAGCAGCGCCTTCTTCTGGCTGGACGTGTTCCACGCGGACGGCCTGCGCGTCGACGCCGTGTCGTCGATGCTCTACCTGGACTACTCCAGGAAGGAGGGGGAATGGATCCCCAATCCGTATGGAGGCCGGGAGAACATCGACGCGATCGCTTTCCTGCGGCGCTTCAACGAGACGGTGTACGGGGCGTTTCCCGACGTCGTGACGGTCGCCGAGGAGTCCACCGCCTGGCCCATGGTCTCCAGGCCGAACTACGTCGGGGGCCTCGGCTTCGGGATGAAATGGGACATGGGGTGGATGCACGACACGCTGGCGTACATGTCCGAGGACCCGGTCTACCGGAAGTTCCATCATGACAAGCTCACGTTCCGCGGGGTGTACGCGTTCTCGGAGAACTTCGTGCTCCCCCTTTCCCACGACGAGGTCGTCCACGGGAAAGGGTCCCTGCTGGGGAAGATGCCCGGCGACGACTGGCGGAAGTTCGCGAACCTTCGCGTCCTGTTCGGGTACATGTACGCGCAGCCGGGGAAGAAACTCCTCTTCATGGGGGGGGAGTTCGGGCAGTGGAGGGAATGGAACCACGACACGAGCCTGGACTGGCGCCTCGCGGAAGAGCCCCCGCACGCCGGCCTCTCCCGCTGGGTGGAGGAACTGAACCGGTTCTACCGGGACGAACCCGCCCTGCACGAGCTCGATTTCGACCCGTACGGGTTCGAGTGGGCCGACGCCCGGGACGCGGAGCAGAGCGTGATCAGCTTTTTCCGGAGAACCCGCGGCAGGGACGACGTCATTCTGGCCATCTGCAACTTCACCCCCGTCCCAAGGCACAATTACCGCATCGGCGTTCCCCGCGGGGGGTTCTGGCGGGAATGCCTGAACAGCGACGCGAAGGAGTACGGCGGAAGCGGGCAGGGGAACATCGGCGGCGTGGAGGCCGCGCC
>Ga0210044_10002956_pt1 | contig 24645 bp, 24 predicted proteins | sample CryGey13umfilter_2_FD_183959 | JGI IMG/M metagenome (GOLD analysis project Ga0210044, IMG submission 183959) | Groundwater microbial communities from aquifer in Utah, USA - Crystal Geyser 4/9/14 3 um filter (SPAdes) (version 2) | ecosystem: Environmental > Aquatic > Deep subsurface >... | reverse complement strand
AGACTTTGGGACAAATAGCTAATAAATTAGGTATTAAAAAAATTTCAGTAGTAGTGAAAGGCATAGGTTCTGGCAGGGAATCTGCGTTAAGGTCAATAGCCAATCAAGGGTTTGACATTGTTGCTATTAAAGATATTACCCCAATTCCCCATAATGGGTGCCGTCCGCCAAAACCCCGCAGATTATAAGAACCATTCGTCGCTTCGCTCCTCAGAACCTTGATTTCTCACTTCGTTCGAAATTAAGAACCATTCGTCGCTTCGCTCCTCAGAACCTTGATTCGCTATTGTATAACATATAATCTTGAATTAAGAACCATTCGTCGCTTCGCTCCTCAGAACCTTGATTTCTCACTTTGTTCGAAATTAAGTTAAGAGTACCATGGAACAATCAAAGTGCAAAATTTGTAGAAGATTACAGGTAAAACTCTTTTTAAAAGGCGAGAAATGTTTATCGCCGCGTTGTCCTATGATTAAAAGACCCTATCCTCCTGGCCAGAAAAGGAAAAAGAGGGGCTCCGCCTCTTTGTCTGAATACGGGAAAGAATTAAGAGAAAAACAAAAAATTAAAAATTGGTATAATTTAAGTGAAACTCAATTTAGAAAATATGTAAAAGAGGCTTTAGAAAATAGAGGGAAAACGGGGGATGTATCTAATCTCTTAATTCAGAAATTAGAGAAAAGATTGGATAATATTATTTTTCGGTTAGGATTTAGTCCATCTCATTCTCAGGCTCGTCAATTAGTTTCTCACGGACATTTTTTGGTCAATGGAAAGTCGGTAAATATTCCTTCTTTCAATGTAAAAATAGGTGATAAAATTTCTGTTAAGGATTCTTCTAAAAGTAGAGTTATTTTTAAGAACCTGCCTTTATTAATTAAAAAGTATAATGCGCCCATTTGGGTTGAGTTGGATAAAGAAAAATTAGAAGGTAGTGTTAAAAAAGAACCAACTTCGGAAGATATCCAACTCCCGGCTGAAATTTCAACAATTTTCGGGTATTATTCAAGATAAAATAAACTAAAAACTAAAAGTGTAAAACGTAAAGCAACAGTTTAAAATTTAAAACATTTTAAGCCTTAAACTTTTATTTTGCGCTTTGCGTTTTTCGCTTTAAACTTCTATGATTCCTTTACCTCAACCTCTTAAAATTATCAAGAAAAAAGAAAATTACGCTCTGTTTGAGATTAAAGCTCTTTGGCCTGGTTATGGGACCACTATTGGGAATACTTTAAGGAAAATACTTTTGTCATCGTTGGAGGGAGCAGCCGTGACTAAAGTTAAAATTAAAGGAGTTTCTCATGAATTTTCCACTATCCCCGGAATAACTGAAGATATCTTACATATCTTAATGAATTTAAAACAATTAAGATTTAAAGTATTTTCTGAGGAACCCCAAAAAGTAACCTTAAAACAAAAAGGAGAGAAGGAAGTTAAGGGCGCCGCTCTGGAACTTCCTCCCCAGATAGAACTAGTCAATCCCAACTTAACTATTGCCACCCTAAGTGATAAAAAAGCATCCTTAGAGATGGAATTACAAGTTGAAAAAGGAGTTGGATACCAGGTTCAGGAATTAAGAAAAAAAGGAAAAATGGAAATAGGAGATATGGCTTTGGATGCTATTTTTACTCCTATTAAAAGAGTAAATTATAAAGTAGAAAATATGCGGGTTGGGGGTAGGACAGACTTTGATAGATTAGAGATAGAAATTGAAACAGACGGAACTATTACTCCGGAGAATGCTCTTCAGAAAGCTTTTGATATCCTGCTTTCACATTTAACTTTTTTAGCAAGTAATTTAGAGCAAAAAAAGGAAACTAAGGGGTCTCTTTCAAAAGAAATTTTTCAGAAATCAATAAAAGATTTAGAGCTTTCCAGTAAAATTCTCAACATTCTTTTGAAGAATAAGATTGAAAAAGTTCCTGAAATTTTAGATAAATCCGAAGAAGAACTTCTCTCTTTGAAAGGTATGGGCAAGAAAGGGGTAAAAGAACTTAAAAAATCTTTAGAGAAAATTGGTTTAACTCTTAAATAATATGCGCAAACTCAAAAAGGGTAGAAAATTACATAGAGAAAGAGACCAAAGAAAGGCGCTGCTAAAGTCGTTAGCTGCCTCTCTGGTTTTAAAAGAAAAAATTAAAACTACCGAGGCTAAAGCTAAAGAATTATCTCCCTATTTAGAAAAAAAAATTACCAGAGGTAAAAAGGGAGATTTAGCGTCTTTTAGGCATTTAGCTAAATATTTTCCTTACAAGGTTGTAAAAAAATTAATCGATAAAGTTGCCCCGAGATTTAAAGAAAGGAAAGGAGGATATACCAGAATTATAAAATTGGGTCGGAGAAAATCAGATGGGGCGAAGATGGCAGTAATTGAATTAGTAGAATGAACCCCGTTAGAAGTCCTCGACAGAAAAAATTAGAGAAATTTTTTCTGCTTCGTGATAACGGGGCATAATCAATAAATAAAGGTTTGTCTGAAATTGACTATTTTGGTCATATAAAGACAGACTTCTAACGGGGTGAAAAGAGAAACTTATACAATTGATGCTGCTGGTAAGTCCTTGGGAAGGTTAGCTACAGAAATTGTGGTTTTGCTGCGCGGTAAACACAAACCAAGTTTCGTCCCCAACCAAGACAGGGGAGATTTTGTGACAGTTAAAAATATAAATAAGATAAATTTTACTGGAAAAAAATTAATCCAGAAAAAATATTTTCGCCACTCCGAATTTATCGGGAAGGGAAAAGAAATTCCAATGAAAGAAATTTTTAGAGATTCTCCTCAAAAAGTGTTAAAAAGAGCAGTCTTTGGGATGCTGCCTAAAAATAAATTACGTTCCCGCCAAATTAAACGGCTTAAAGTTGAGTAAATATGCCTAAAACTACTGCTAAAAAAACTACTACTAAAAAAAAGAAAAAGCCAGAATCTCCCAAAAAGGTTGCTAAAAAGAAGATTATTAAGAAAAAAGTAGTCTTAAAAGAAGTAACAGAGAAGAAAATTGTTAAAGAAAAACCAGAGCCAACCTTAAAACCTCCGAAATATTTTGAAGCAACTGGCAGAAGAAAAACTGCTACATCAAGAGTTCGGCTTTTTACTCAAGGAGAAAAAGGTTTGATAGTTAACAATAAAGACTATCAAGGGTATTTTTTTACCTTTGAACTTCAACAGATAGCTGTTGCCGCTTTGAATAAAATGAAATCTTTAGATAGATTCAGAGTTTTAGTGAAAGTAAGAGGGGGCGGATTACATTCCCAAGCAGAAGCAACCAGGTATGGAATAGCTCAAGCTTTAGTGAAATTTAATCCTGATTATCGAAAGAGATTAAAAAAGGCAGGATTTTTAACTCGAGACCCTAGAAAGAAAGAGAGGAAGAAATTTGGCTTAAAAGGAGCCCGCCGAGCTCCCCAATGGTCTAAACGGTAGTTTAAATTTGCTCGAGAAGTTAATAGACTCTTTCAGAGAAAAATAAGGCATCTTGACTTAGAACATATAACTTTTTACTTTTTAGGCAAAAGGAAATCTTTGGGGTTTCAAACTCAGCCAAATTAAAAACATTGAGTTTTGAGCGAGCATCTATCTCGCTTATTTTTATATCAGGTCCTATGGAAAAAATAAGATAGTCATTTTCAATCCACTGAGGATTTCTGATTTCTCCGGAAAAACGAGAAATAAAAATTTTTTCTCCAGCCTGCTTTAAAAAAGGAACCTGGGTATCTCTTAGGAGAAAAATCCATAATTCATGCCCTGTTGCGCATAAAACTTTGTCAGCCAAAGGAGAAAGGATTATACTCTCTACTGATTCAAAAACTTTTTCAAATATCTTTTCTTCCTCCCCCCAGAGATAGAGATTGTTCCCTTCTTTTAAAAACAGCCGATTTCCCAATATTAGAATTTTATAGTTTAACTCTTTTTTAAAAGGAAAAGATTTTTGGGTAACTATTTCGGAAGACCCTTCTTGTATATTTAATTTCACCAATTTTCCATCTTCTCTTAGACAATATAGATAATTTTCAAAAACTGAAAAAGTGATTACCCTATCTTTTAAAAAAAGCATTGGGGGGGATGGCAAGTTAATTTCTTTTTGAAAAACCTGGTTTTCTTTTTGATAAAATATTCTATTCTCGTCTTTTGGAGAGAAGTATATATCTTTTGCCTTGTCGTCTAAAAATTCTAAGAGAAAAGGAGCTTCGCCTTCTTTGTTTTTAAGAAAGATAAGATAATATTGTATCTTGCGAGAATTTTTATTTTCCAGTTTGATTAACCCCCTTTTTAAACTAGGGGAAGGTATTAGCTCAACAAAATCTGAATTTTCCAAAAGAGAATTCGCTTCTTTCAATAGTGAAGACTCCTCTTTTGTATCAATATCCAGAAGGAGTAGGTCTTTTTGCTGTTTATCTTCGGTCTGAATAATTATTTTATTGCTGCCCTCCAAAATATAAAAATTTTTAACTTCCTTTTTTAATAAGCTGAAATTAAGATTTTGAGGGAATAAAATAATGTTTTTGGCATCAATAACTTTTTTTTCTTGAACCTCTAAAATTTTTTCCCAGGAGAAATATCCTTCTTTTTCTATTCTAATCTTATATTCTTCTGGTAAGAGATTTTGGATTAAAAGAGCGTTGCTAAATAGTTGAGTTTTATCTCTGAATCTTTCATTAAGGAAAACTTTGGCTTGAGGCGGTGTAACTTTAACATAAATTCCTCCGGTTTGAAAAAATTTCATTTTTTCAAAATCAAATCGATATCCTTGGGCATAAAAAATTGTCCCCGGGGCTATAAATAAGAATGAAATTGCCAAAATAGAAAATAAAATGGTACGGATTTTTTTGTTCATTTCCTTATTTTACTCCAAAAGAATTTTCTTGCCAATTTAAAAGTTTTGGGTTATCATTAATTTTGATGGAAGAAAGATTTATTATTAAAGGTGGAAAACAATTAAAAGGTACAGTAGAAATAGGGGGTTATAAAAATTCGGCAGGGCCTATTTTAAGCGCTGCTCTTTTAACCCAGAAGCCCTATCAAATTGATAATCTACCCTTAGTAGAAGATGTTTTCAGGATGTTAGAATTGCTTCAGGATATGGGAGTAGAGATTAAATGGGAAGGAAAAAGAAAAGTTAACATAAGGGCAGGTTCAAGGGTTGACCCTAACAAGATTAACCCAGATTTAATGAGCAAAACCAGAATTTCGGTCTTGCTGATAGGGGCATTACTTTCTCGGTTTAAACATTTTAAAATTGCTCGTCCTGGAGGGGATAGAATTGGCCTTCGTCCAATTTTTACCCATCTTCAAGCCCTCCAAGATTTAGGAGTAAAATTTTCTGAAAAAGATAATTTTTATTATTTTAAAAGAAAAGAAATTTTAGGAAGGGAAGTTATTTTAAAAGAGTTTTCAGTTACCGCAACTGAAAATTTACTTTTATCCACAGTGATGTCTCAAGGTAAAACCATTATCAAGGGGGCTGCTTGCGAGCCGCAAGCGCAGGATTTAGCTCAATTTTTAAAAGAGATGGGAGCTAAAATTCAAGGAGAGGGAACTCATACCATTAAAATTGAGGGGGTGAAAAAACTCCATGGAGCTTTACATAAGATTATTCCCGACCCAAGCGAAGCTGGAACATTTATTGCAGCTGGAGCAATTTGCCCAGGAAAAATTCTGGTAAAAAATGTAATCCCAGAACATTTAGACCTTTTTTTAGATAAAATCAAAGAAATGGGAGTAAAATTCAAAAAGGGTAAAAATTTTGTTGAAGTTTATTATTCTCCAAATTTATGTCCAGTAAAAATTCAAGCTCTTCCTTATCCTGGTTTTCCTACTGATTTATTACCGGTCGTCCTGCCTCTTTTAACCCAAGCTCCGGGCAAGAGTTTAGTTCATGACCCTTTATACGAAAATAGATTAAATTATACTCAAGAGTTAAGAAAGATGGGGGCAGACATAGAAATAGTTGACCCTCACCGGGCTATAATTTTTGGGAAAACTCCTTTAGCGGGGGTGAAAATTGAAAGTTGGGATATTAGGGCAGGAGCTTCTTTAGTGGTGGCTGGGCTGTTAGCTCAAGGTCAAACCACTATAGAAAATATTTATCAGATAGACAGAGGATATGAGAAAATAGAAGAAAAACTTCAAAAATTAGGAGCGGATATTAAAAGAGTAAACTTATAGCTTTTTAGGAATTAGCTACAAGCTAAGAAGCTGAAATATGAAGATTGGCATTGACTTAGGTACAAAAAATTCTTTAGTTTTCCTTTCCAAAAAGGGAATAGTTTTAGAAGAACCATCGGTAATAGCTGTTTCTATGGCTGAAAACAGAATTTTAGCCGTGGGACAAGACGCTAAAGATATGGTTGGCAGAACTCCCGATACTATTCAAGTATTTCGACCATTAAAAGACGGAGTAATCGCTGACCACAGGATTACTCAGGCAATGTTGAGATATTTTATTAATAAAGTATGCTCAGGTTTTTCTCGGTTTTTTAAACCAGAATTACTCATTGGAGTTCCGGCCGGTATTACTTCCACTGAAAAGCGCGCAGTTATTGAAGCTGGAATTTTAGCCGGAGCTAAAGAAGTTTTTGTGGCTAAAGAACCAATCTTGGCAGCGATCGGAGCTGGAATACCAATTAACTCTTGCTCTGGTCATTTAATTATGGATATTGGCGGAGGGACATCTGAGACAGCTGTAATATCTTTGGGTGGTATTGTCACTGTCCGCTCTATAAGAATAGCCGGGGACGAGTTAGACCTGGCAATTTCAGAATACATCAGAGATAAATATAATTTAGCCATAGGAGAGCAAACAGCAGAAGAAATAAAAATTAAAATTGGGACTGCTTTAGCTGACGAGGAACCAAAGTTTTTAGATGTCCGAGGAAGGGACTTATTTTTAGGATTACCTAAAACAATAAAGATTTCTTCTAATGAAATTTGTTTGGCTATCTCTGAAATTTTAAAAGAAATTATCCAATGCGTCAAAGATGTTTTGAGAAATACTCCGGCAGAGCTGGCAGCAGATATTATAGATAAAGGTATGATAATATCAGGCGGAGGAGCGATGCTTCGGAATATCGCTCCCTTGATATCTCAATCTGTTGGTGTTCCCTGTTTTGTAGCCGAAGAACCGCTACATTGTGTGGCTAAAGGCGCAGGTGTAGTCCTGGATAATTTAGAAGTGTATAAAAAGAGTACAATGACAAAAAAGTAGAGTTGTAAGTTGCCCGCCCGCTTCGCCTTGCGAAGCAAGGCGGGCAGGTAAGTTAATGTTAATTGGCCATCAAAAACAGTGGAATCTTTTAAGAAAAATAGTAAGGAGAGAAAAAATTTCTCATGCTCTTTTATTTTCAGGTCCTCAGAATATTGGCAAGATGACTTTGGCTATGGAGTTAGCTAAATTAATTTTTTGTGAAAAACAAAATTTTGAAGAAAAACCTTGCAATAATTGTCGGAGTTGCCGAGACGTCCAAAGGCTTTCTCATCCAGATTTAACTTTGCTACAACCCCAGGAGAAAGTTATTAAAATTTCTCAAATAAGAAATCTCCAAAGAAATCTATCCCTGAAGCCATATACTGCTCCGGTAAAAATAGGACTAATAGACGATGCTCACTTAATGCAAAAAAGCGCCCAGAATTGTCTTTTAAAAACCCTTGAAGAACCAAAAGGGAGAACCTTGTTAATTTTAATTACCCCCTATCCTCAAATGCTCTTTAAAACAGTGCTCTCCCGAGTTCAAATTTTAAAATTTTCTTTGCCCTCTCAAAAAGAGATAGAAAAATATCTTTCCTCTCAAGATATTTCAACTGCATTAGCTAAAGAAATGTCTTTATTTTCTTTTGGCAAACCGGGCAAAGTTGTAGAGTTTTTAAAAAACCCTCAAAAGTTAACCCAACAAAAGGAAACCATAAGGCAACTTTTGAACCTGTGTAGATCCGATATTGGCCAAAGATTTGATTATGTAAAAAAGATGGTAAATTCTTCTGGGCCGAGCAGTGAAATTTTAGAAACATGGGAAAGATATTTTAGAAAAATTTTACTTTCTAAAATTAAAGGACCTCAAAAAAATATTCTTACCAACCTACCTTCAGAAAAATTAAAAGATATTCTTAAAACCCTGGAAACTACTAATTTTTTAATTAAAACTACCAATATCAATCAGAGATTGGCTTTAGAAAATTTAATGTTAAAGTTATAATTATGTATGAACAAATTATTGATTTAATTAAACCAGAATTAGAAAAAGTAATCGATTTTGTCCAAAAAAGATTATCGTCAATCAGAGCAGGAAGAGCTTCCCCGGCTTTAGTAGAAAATATTCAGGTCGAGTGCTTTGGGCAAAAACTTCCCTTGAATCAGTTGGCAGCCATATCAGTTTTAAATCCCCAGCAACTTTTAATTCAGTCCTGGGATAAGTCTTATTTGGAATCAATAGAGAAAGCCATTGGGCGAGAACATCCGGATTTATCTTTCGCTGCGGATAAAGATGGAATAAAAATTAATCTTCCCCCTTTATCTGAGGAATTTCGCGGAGATTTATTAAAGGTGTTATCTCAAACAGAAAATGATGCTAAAAAGACTATTCGGTGCTTCAGAGACGAAGCTTGGTCTAAAATTCAGAAAGAAACCAGAAGTAGCAATATTCGGGAAGATGATAAATTTAAAGCCAAAGACGAACTTCAAGATTTAATTGATAATTTTAATGAAAAAATTGATAAATTAATAGAAAACAAAAAAAGAGAAATAGAGTCATAGTGAACAACTAACAACTTACAACTAACAACTAACAACTAATAACTTTAGACATTAATTAGAAATTAGACCAATTAGAAATTAGAAATTTTATGTTTTTAGCTCTTATCGTTTTTATTTTCATAATTAGTATTATTATATTTGTCCATGAATTTGGCCATTTTGCCGTTGCCAAACTTTCGGGAGTAAAAGTAGAAGAATTTAGCATTGGTTTTCCTCCCGTTATTTGGAAAAAGAAAAAAGGAGAGACGCAGTATAGCATTGGGGCTGTTCTTTTTGGGGGGTTTAATAAAATTTATGGAATGGATACCACTGATGAAAAAACACTTTCTGACCCCAGAAGTTTTGATAGCCAAAAAATAGGAGTCAAGCTTTTGATAATTCTGGGAGGGGTTTTGATGAATATTATTTTGGCAGCAATAATTTTTTATTTTCTTTTGGCTTCTTACGGTTTTAACTTTTATCAACCCTTGATTTTTTCAGATTATAAATTTCCCCTGGGGGAGCAAGAAAATTTCCCAGTGATTGCCGAGGTTATTCCGGATTCTCCCGCTCAAATTTGCGGCTTAAATCCAAATGATATTATCGTTGCGGCTAATTGGGTTAAGTTATCTGGTTCTAAGAGTTTTGCAGAATTTATAGACAATAATCTTGGCAAAGAAGTTGCCTTGAATGTCAAAAATATGCTAACCAGAGAAGAGAAGACAGTGAAAGTCGTCCCTCGAGTTGATACGCCTCAAGGAGAAGATCCCTTAGGAATTGCTATGGGAGATGTGGCTCTTTTAAGTTATAAAAGTTTGGGAGAAAAATCAGGAGCTGGATTTTTACACTCTTTCAATTTTATTCATTATTCATTCGTTTCTTTAGGCAGAATTATTGAATTTTCAATTCAGGAAAGAACTGCTGCCCCTTTGGCTTCTGCTTTTGTGGGACCGGTAGGAATTTTTGCAGTAACTAAAATAATAGCGGCTGAAGGGATTTACCAGATGATAAATCTTCTGGCTGTTATTTCTTTAGCTTTAGCTATAACTAATATTTTGCCGATTCCTGCCCTAGATGGGGCAAAAGGCATTTTTATCTTTCTGCAGGCAATAGATAAAAAAAGATTCTCTCAAAAATTACAACTTCAAATTGAACAGGCAGGTATGGTATTTATAATTTTGCTCGCCGTCTTTCTCGTTTTTAAAGATTTTTTTCAATTTAAAGATATAATTTTTTAGCTAAAGCAAAGATTATTATGGAGAAAACTTTTCCAAAAAAACAGCTTATTAAAAAATCGAAAGATTTTTCCGGATGGTATCAAGATGTAATAATTAAAGCTGGATTAGCTGATTATGCCCCAGTTAAGGGCTGTATGGTTTTTAAACCTTATGGCTATGCTATTTGGGAAAATATTCAAAATGTTTTGGACGCTAAGATTAAAGCAGCCGGAGTTAAAAACGCTTATTTTCCTATTTTTATACCAGAAAAATTCTTAAAGAAGGAAAAGGAGCACGTTAAAGGATTTTCTCCTGAATTGGCAATAGTAACCATTGGAGGCGGCAAAAAGCTTGAAGAAAAGCTTGTAGTTAGACCGACTTCTGAATCTATTATTTATCCAATGTATGCTAAATGGATTAAGTCCTGGAGAGATTTGCCTATTTTAATGAATCAATGGTGTAATGTTGTTCGCTGGGAGAAAAGAAGCCGCTTGTTCTTAAGAACAACCGAGTTTTTATGGCAGGAAGGGCACACTGTCCATTCGACTCACAAAGAATCATTAAAGGAAGTTAAAAGGGCATTAGATATGTATGTTGATTTTTTTAAAAATTTTTTGGCAATTGATGGAATTTCCGGGAAAAAATCAGAAGCAGAAAAGTTTCCTGGAGCAAAGGACACTTATACTTATGAAATGTTAATGCCAGATAATAAAGCCCTACAGGGATGTACTTCTCATGATTTAGGCCAAAATTTTGCCAAGGTTTTTAATATTAAATTTACAGCTCAAGATGGTAAAGAAAAAATACCCTGGCAAACCTCTTGGGGATTCACAACAAGAAGCATAGGAGCTTTAATTATGGTTCACGGCGATGATTCGGGCCTTATTATTCCTCCAAAATTAGCGCCGCTGCAAATTATTATCATCCCTATTTTACAGGGGAAACCAGCAGACAAAGATTTAGAAAAATCAGCAGAGAAAATTAAAGGCATTTTAAAAGATTTCAAGGTTGGAATAGACGCAAGGCGGGAATATTCGGTTGGCTGGAAATTCAATGAGTGGGAATTGAAGGGGGTTCCCTTAAGAATAGAAATTGGACAGAAAGAGATGAAAGAAAAAAAGGTAACTTTGGTAAGAAGAGACAACAGAGAGAAGAGTTTTGTTTCTTTTAATTCTCTCCAAGATGCGATTAAAAAAATTTTAGATTCAATTCAAAAAAATTTATTCGAAAAAAGTTCTCGGTTTCTTAAGGAAAACACAAAAGAGGTTTTTGATTATAGAGAATTTAAAAGCGCTATGAAAGAAAAAAAAGGCTTTTTAGCAGCTTATTGGTGCCAGAATTCACGATGTGAGGTAAAAATAAAAGAAGAAACAAAAGCAACCACCCGGGCTTTACTTCCGGATGCTAAAACCGAAAAAGGGGAATGCGTTTATTGCGGGAAGCCAGCAAAAAATAAATGGATTTTTGCTCAGGCATATTAATGAGAAATTTGTTTAAATATCAAAATATGTTTAATACGTTAAAGAGTAAAATTTCTCAAGACTTAGCTATTGACTTAGGCACAGCCAATTGCCTGGTTTATGTTCGAGGTAGGGGGATAGTTCTTGCTGAACCCTCGGTAGTGGCTATTAATAAAAAGACAGGCCAAGTTTTGGCCATTGGCAGAGAAGCTGAAAAGATGGTGGGTAGGACCCCGAGCTACATTATAGCTACCAGGCCCTTGATTGCCGGAGTTATTTCAGATTTTGAAGTTACTGAAAAAATGCTCAGATACTTAATAGAGAGGTCAAGTCAAAAAAGATTTATTTCGTATCCCTGGACCAGAGTAGTTATCGGTATTCCTTGTGGAGTAACTGAAGTTGAAAAAAAGTCAGTCAAAGACGCTGTCAAATCAGCTGGAGCCAGAGAAGTTTTTTTAATCGATGAGCCGATGGCAACTGCTATTGGAGCCAGACTTCCCGTGCAAGAAGCAGCAGGTAATTTTATTGTTGATATTGGCGGTGGAACTGCTGAAGTAGCAGTTATTTCTCTGGGAGGGATTGTGGTTTCCAAGAGTTTAAGAATAGCCGGAGACAAGTTAAATGAGGATATAATTAATTTTGCCCAAGAAGAATATAAACTTTTAATAGGAGTGAGAACTGCCGAGAATATTAAAATAAACATAGGAGCAGCTTATCTGGAGAGTGGTAAAAATAATAAGTTGCAGAAAAAGGAAATTTCCATGCGGGGAAGAAATTTAATTACCGGTCTTCCAGAAGAAATTGTAGTAAATCAGGGTGATATTAAAAAAGCGTTGGAGCGGTCGGTAAAACAAATTATAACCGAGATAAAAAACATAATAGAAATTACACCGCCTGAGCTTCTTTCTGATATAATGAAAAGAGGAATTCATTTAGCCGGGGGAGGAGCGCTTCTTAGAGGATTAGATAAGTTAATTGCTAAAGAAACGAAAATACCTGTATCCATTATTGAAGACCCAATGACAGCGGTAGTTAGAGGCGCAGGAGTAGTTTTAGAGAATTTAGATGAATTCCACGATGTCCTGGTTGAAACAGAAGATTTAGAACCCCCGAGGTGACTAAATAACTTTACAACTAACAAATATGGTTTCAAAAGAAACAGTAATCCATATTGCTAAATTAGCTCGACTTAAATTTTCTGAAAATGAGACTGAGAAATTTCAAGGAGAGTTCTCCTCGATTTTAGATTACGTTGAGAACCTGAAAGTGGTAGATGTATCCGGGGTTGAACCGACTTCCCACTCAATGGCGCTTGAGAATATAGAAAGAGAAGATTACCTTATATCTTATTCCAAAGATAAGCTCTCAAAAAAGTTATTAGATTTGGCGCCGGAAACTAAAAATGGTTATTTAAAAGTAAAATCAGTTTTTTAATTTATGGAATTAACCCAATTTACCATTAAGCAGGCTCATCAAGGTTTAGTAAAAAAGGATTTTTCAGCTTTAGAATTTACTGAAGCTTTTTTGGATAAACTCAAACAAGAAGATAAAAAAATTCATGCTTTTTTGACAGTAACTGAAGACTTGGCTATCTCCCAGGCAAAGAGAATAGATAATTTAATCGCTCAAAAAAAAGACATACCAATTTTGGCTGGTATTCCTTGTGTAGTTAAAGATAATATTTTGATTGAAGGAATTAAATGTACCTCTGCTTCCAAAATTTTGGAAAATTATATTGCTTCCTATGATGCTACTTGCATCAAAAAACTGAAAGAACAAGGAGTAGTCTTTTTGGGCAAGACAAACCTGGATGAGTTTGCCATGGGTTCATCTTGCGAGAATTCAGCTTTTGGGCCAACCCGCAATCCTTATGATTTAACTCGCGTTCCTGGAGGTTCCTCTGGGGGCTCAGCTGCTGCCGTAGCTGCAAATTTTTCTGTTTTTGGTTTAGGTTCTGACACTGGCGGGTCTATAAGGCAACCTTGTTCTTTTTGCGGGGTGGTAGGGCTAAAACCTACTTATGGAGCAGTATCAAGATACGGGTTAATTGCTTTCGCTTCTTCTTTAGACCAAATAGGGCCGATAACTAAGACCGTAGAAGATGCCAGGATTGTTTTTGATGCAATTAAAGGACAAGATGAGATGGACTCAACCAGCGTAGAAATGCCAAAAATTGAAAATTATAAATTGAAAATTGAAAATTTGCGTATAGGGGTTCCTAAAGAGTATTTTACTAAAGGAATGGACTCAGAGGTTGAAAAGGCAGTAAAAAGAGCGATAGAAATATACAAGAAGATGGGAACGAAAATCTTGGAAATCAGTTTACCTCATGCAGAATATGCCTTACCTTGCTATTATATAATTGCTCCTTCTGAAGCTAGCGCAAATTTAGCTCGGTATGACGGAATAAAATATGGCAAGACAACTAACGACAGGCAACAGGTAACTGGCGACTTAATTGATTATTATTTAAAGGTACGAGGAGAAGGATTTGGGCCTGAGGTAAAAAGAAGAATTATGCTGGGAACTTACGCTCTATCTGCTGGATATTACGAGGCTTATTATAAGAAAGCTCAAAAAGTAAGAACCTTAATCCAAAGAGATTTTAAAAAGGCATTCAATAAAGTGGATATTATTCTGGCCCCGACTTCTCCATCTTTGCCGTTTAAATTAGGAGAAAAGATTGATGACCCGCTTTCTATGTATCTTACTGACATCTACACTGTTTCTATTAATTTAGCTGGTATTCCCGCTATTTCTATACCTTGCGCTGAATCTAACAATTTACCTATTGGGATACAATTAATTGCTAATGCCTTTGAGGAAGATAAAATTTTTGAGGCAGCTTTAGCTTTTGAGAAATCATGAACTTAGATGAAATCATTTCATATCTTTTTTCTTCAGAATTTCAGAACTTTTTATTACCCTTTAAGATTGTTTTTATAGTTATTGCTTTAATTTTTCTGATAGCCATTATCTTTTTTGTGGCCAAGCAAGAGTTGTTGCTTGCGGAGAAAAAAACAAAATTCCTAGATTTTTTTACTTTCAAAGGTTTTAAAAAAGAAAAAGGAATTTCCGAGAAATGGAAAGAAATTTGTAGGCTCCTTGAGAAGAACCTTGAGCCGGAGTATAAATTAGCCCTCGTTGAGACTGACTCTCTATTTTTTGAGATTTTCCAGAAAATGGGATATTCAGGAAAAAACTTAGCCGAACAACTAAATTATATTCAGAAAGATGCTGTCGTGAATTTAGAAGAAATTAAGAAGCTGCCAGAACTCCGTAATAGTATTGTTTACGACCCTGATTATAAATTGAATTTAGAAGTTACCAAGAATATTTTAAAGAGTTGCCAAGAGGCTTTAAAAAATTTAGGAGCTTTATGATGTTATTTTCGAGCGAGACGAGAAAACAAGCCCCGTAGTAGAAATTTTACAACCATTTCGCCAAAAGCGAAATGTTATAAAATAGTAAAATTTCACTACGGGATTAGTCCCGCACCGTGCTTTGCTCTGGTGCGGGAGTTCTGCGAGCGAAGCGACGAATGGTTCTTAACATAATTAGAGATTAATTAAAAACCCACCTCGCCAAAGCAGGGTGGGTTTTTAATATCCTAGGAAGCCTGTAAGCCGAATTCTGTTTTAGATAATCATCTGTCTGGTCCCTTGATTGCTCTCGGGATCTTGCGGTCTACTTTTTCCAAGAGGTTCAAGATAAAACTCAAACTCTTGGCTTGACCTTGCTTCCGGGTAAGAATTTAGCCGTTTCACCCCAGATATTACTATCTGGACTCGTCCACCTTCGCTAAAGCTCCGGTGGGCGTCCCTTGACTTTCGTCTCGGGACGTCTCTGTTCGCATCTCTAGCTTTACAGCTGGTAGGTGTTACCTGCTACCCTTTTACCGAGCACATAAAATTTATGCGCTCGGTGAAAGTTCGGACTTTCCTCCCCGCCATTACATGTAATGGCGGGGCGATTATCTGACTTCCTAGGACATTTTATTTTAGAAAATTTAGATTATTTTGTCAAACTGCTTAATTTCAGGTAAAATGGAAATGATTACTCTATGAATTTTAATCGCTTTTTTAATTTTCAAAGCAAAACAGTTGGGTCAGCTGCTGGAATTTTAGCCTTCGCTGTTTTAATTAGTCATCTTTTGGGTTTAATCCGGGACAGGCTGTTGGCCGGCGCATTTGGAGCAGGCGCCCAACTTGATATTTATTTCGCTGCTTTTAGGATTCCGGACCTGGTTTATAATATTCTTTTCGCCGGAAGCATAATAGTCGCTTTCCTGCCTCTGTTCTCTGAATATTATACCAAAAATAAACAGGAAGGATGGGAGATGGCAAATTATGTTTTGAATTCTTTTTTATTCTTTTTCTTCTTAATAATTTTAATACTTTTCATTTTTACTCCTCAGTTAATAGAATTAATTGTGCCTGGTTTTAGTCTCGAATCCAAAGCTGCTGCAGTTGCTCTGACCCGGTTGATGTTTTTAAGTCCTTTATTTTTAGGATTGTCCTCTTTGTTCTCGGCAATTTTGCATTATTTTAATAGATTTTTAGTTTATTCTTTAGCTCCAATTTTATATAATCTGGGAATTATTTTTGGAATATTGGTTTTAGCTCCCAGATTTGGTGTCTTTGGGGTAGGATGGGGAGTGGTTCTGGGAGCTGCTTTCCATTTAATAGTTCAGATTCCTTCAGCTAAAGGTTGTGGTTTAAAATATAGACCCCTTTTTAATTTAAGAAATCCAGCAATTTGGCGTCTTTTTAAACTAGTTATCCCCCGAACTATCGCTGCAACTGCCTCTCAAATTAATTTCATCGTTATTACTATTTTGGCTTCAACCATAGGAGCAGGGGCGGTAGCTATTTTTAATCTTTCTAATAACTTACGTTATTTTCCCGTAGGGGTGCTCGGAGTTTCTTTTGCTACAGCCGCTTTTCCCTTACTCTCTAAGAATTGGACTTTAGGTAAAAAAGAGGAATTTTTTAAAAACTTTTCTTCCATATTCAGGCAAATTCTTTATTTGGCAATTCCGGTAAGTTTGCTGGTTTTTCTTTTAAAAACTCAAATAGTAAAGATAATTTTAGAAACTGGTCGGTTTAGCTTGGAAGATGTAAAATTGACTGCTGCCTGTCTCGGAATTTATTCTTTCAGTATTTTTGCTCAGTGTTTAGTGCCCTTAATACTCCGTGGATTTTTTAGCCTTCAAGATACCAAAACTCCGACCTTAATTGCCCTGGCCTTTTTAGTCCTGAATATCATTTTGTGTTTTTCTTTCATTCATCTTTTAAATTTTGAGAATCCTTTTTCTGAGTTTTTAAGAAACACTTTTTCTCTTGAAGGCATTGAGAGTTTTCCGGTCTTGGGGCTTTCTTTGGCTTTTAGTATAGGTTTATTGTTTGAGTTTTTGCTTCTTCTAATTTTCTTTTGTAAAAAAGTTGGTGATTTTGGCATAAAAGAGATTGGCAGTTCTTTCTCGAAAATTATTGCCGGGACATTATTTATGGGGCTTGGAGTTCATCTTGCTTTGAAGAAAACTATTTTTTTTCTTGATACCCAAACTCCGGGAGGGATTTTTTTGGAATTTCTTATAGTTTTTCTTTTAGCAATTTTTATTTATTTTTTAATTACTCTTTTTTTAAAATCCCCAGAAATTAAAGCTTTAAAGTCTTTTATTGCCAAACAATTTAAAAATTATGGAAGAAAATCAAATTAGGAATTTTGTAATCATCAGCCATATCGACCATGGAAAGTCAACTTTAGCTGATAGATTTTTGGAATTAACCGATACTATTAGCAAAGAAAAAATGCATCCTCAGTATTTAGATTCCATGGATTTAGAAAGAGAAAAGGGGATTACTATTAAAATGAAACCAGTAACTATGATTTATCGACCATTGCAAAGTCAAAAGTCAAGTTCAAAATTTATTTTGAACTTGATTGATACTCCAGGACATGTTGATTTTTCTTATGAGGTTTCTCGGTCTTTGGCAGCAGTTGAGGGAGCAATTTTATTGGTAGATGCTGTCAAAGGTATTCAAGCTCAAACCCTGGCTAATTTAGAGTTAGCCCAAAAAGAAAAATTAGTTCTTATTCCAGTAATCAATAAAATTGATTTGCCTCAAGCCAAAACAGAGGAAACGAAAAAAGAGTTAGCTAATTTGCTAAATATCAAAGAAGATGAAATTTTTTCTATTTCAGCAAAGACCGGAGAAAATGTAAAAAAACTTTTAGATTCGTTAATTTTAAAAATTCCGGGGCCCGAGATAAGATTGGAAAAACCATTTCGAGCTTTGATTTTTGATTCAAAATATGATTCATTCTTGGGAGTAGTAGCTTACGTGAGAGTGGTAGATGGTAAAATTAGAAAAGGAGAAGAAATTAGTTTTCTTGCCTCCCAAGACCGTGGCATAGTAAAAGAAGTGGGAATTTTTAAGCCAGATTTGACTCCGATAGAAGAACTGAAATCAGGCCAGATAGGTTTTATTACTACCGGGATTAAAGAGCCAGAGAAAATCCGTATAGGTGATACTATAACCAAAATTTTAGATTACAGAATAGAACCCTTGGCTGGCTATCGCGAACCTGAGCCTAAAGTTTTTGTTTCTTTATATCCAGAGAACCAGACTGATTTTGAACTTCTCAAAAATGCTTTTTTAAGACTGAAACTTAATGATTCCTCTTTATTTTTCCAACCTCAAAAATACCAACTTTTAGGGCGAGGTTTTCTTTGTGGGTTTTTGGGTTCTTTGCATGCTGAAATTACCATAGAAAGATTAAAAAGAGAATTTAATCTGAATTTAATAGTTGGAGCTCCCCAAGTTTGTTATAAGGTTTTAAACCAGCAGGGAAAGGAGACTTCGGTTTTTAACGCAGCCGATTGGCCGGAGAATCCGCAAAAAGTTTTTGAACCCTGGGTAGAACTTAAAGTTATTACTCCCCTCTTTTTCTTGTCAAAAGTTTTTGAACTTTTAAAGAGTTTTGGGGGGAAGTACCTTGATTCATCCGGCTTTTCAAAGGATAGATTCTTTTTGGTTTATCAGCTGCCATTAAGAAGTTTGATAGGGAATTTCTACCAGAAGCTTTTAAATGTCAGCCAGGGTTTTGCTTCTTTAACTTATAGAGAGATTGGTTTTGAAGAAGGGGATTTAGTAAAACTGGAAATTTTAATCGCTGGTAAAACCGAAGAACTACTTTCAAGAATTGTTCCTAAAACTCAAGTATTTTTAGAGGCAAGAAAAATGGTTAAAAAACTAAAAGAGCTCTTGCCCTCTCAGCTTTTTGCTGTTTCAATTCAAGCCAAGATTTCAGGGAAAATTATCGCCCGAGAAACTAAAAAAGCAAGAAGAAGAGACGTTATAGCGCCTCTTTATGGAGGAGATTATACCAGAAAAAGAAAATTATTAGAGAAGCAGAAAAAAGGAAAAGAAAAATTAAAAGAAAGGGGACAGCTTAAAATTCCCTCAGGGGTTTTCTTCAAGATGTTTACTTCTGATTGAAGATGACGCTAAAAATTGTTAAAGTTAAATTAAAAAATAGAGGGAGCTGCCAAGGAGAGTATTAGCGAGATAGCAACCAATGCTACCAGAATAATCCAGAATATTCTAATAAACTTTTGAGATTTTTTTCCTAACATATTTAATTTGTTGTATCCAGATTATAATTAAAAGTAACCGTTCACTTCGTTCACTGCTGTGTGTGAACAGTGGGCAATTACTTCGCATTTATGATAGCAAAAAAAAGAAAAAAGAAAAGGGGTTCCCGAAAATCAGAAAAAAGAAATTTAATTTTTGGAATTTTAATTTTTTCTTTAATAATATATCTGGTAATGTCTAATTTAAGAATTAACTGGCAAAGGACAGAACTTTCAGAAAAACTAACAACGCTGAAACAGACCTCTCAGTCTTTTTTAGAGGAAAAAGAAAAACTGAATTTACTTTTAAACCAAACTTTAAGCCAAGCTTTTTTGGAAAAAGTAGCCAGAGAAGACCTTAATTTAAAAAAACCAGGGGAGAAAGTGGTGGTAATTAAAAAAGAGGAACCAAGAATGGTTCCCTCCGAATCAGAAAAGAACCCCTTTTTTTTAAAAGCTCCGATAAATTGGCTAAAGGAGAAATTTCAAGCATTTTGGCGAGAGTAGTTATGCGAGTGTAGTATAACGGCATTATGCAACCTTCCCAAGGTTGAGACGAGGGTTCGACTCCCTTCACTCGCTTAAAATATTTCTTATTTCATTTGAATTTTTCTAAAATTTTAAAATCTTTTTCTAAGGCCTGTTTCATATTTTGGTTATAAACTACCACTGCCGGGTGATAAAGAGGAATAATTTTTACCCCGTTAAACTGTCCGTCTTTGCCAAAGGCCGAAAAAATTTTTCCATGGATTTTGCTTATTCCTTGAATTTCGTCTTCCAATCCATATTTTTTAAAGATATATTTAGTAGAATAATTTCCCAAAGTACAAACTATCTTCGGCTTTATAATTTTAATCTGCCTATCCAGGTAAGGACCGCAGGCTTTGATTTCTTCTGGTTTAGGAACCCGATTATTTGCTGGGCGGTCTTTTAAAATATTAGTAATATAGACCTCTTTTCTTTCAATAGCAACAGATTTCAAAAGCTGGCCTAAAATTTTTCCTGCTGCCCCACAAAAAGGATGACTGGTCCTTGCCTCGTTGAATCCCGGGGCTTCACCCACAAATATTATTTTAGCTTTATGATTCCCTTCCCCAATAACCGGATAGAATCCATTTTTAACCCTTTCCTTATAAAGAGAACACTTTTTGCAATTTAAAACTTCATTTTTTATCTTAAAAAGCGAGTCCATATTTTGAATTTTAACTTTAAACTAATCCTATTAGCCATTAAAATTTCAACTGTGCTTTTTCCGGTGCCGCCCCTTCCTCCTGTTAAATTATGTCATTTTCTATTGATTGTCAACGATTTTAAAGGTAATTTATTTTTTAGAATAAATTTGCTACAATTATACTATAAATTAGTTATACCGGAGTAACTCAGTGGTAGAGTACCCCGCCTTTTTTGCCGGGATAGCTCAGTGGTAGAGCAGGGTTTTCGTAAAACCAAGGTCGAGAGTTCAAGTCTCTCTCCCGGCTTACTTAAAAGGGCGGGGTAGGTCGTGAGTTCGAATCTTGCCTCCGGCTCTTTTCTCCCCGCGCCAAATTTTGGGATGGGGTTTTATTTTGGGGAATTTTATGCTATGCTAAAAAAATATGAAAGATACTTCTGAGAAAATTGAAGAATTAGAAAAAAGACTCCTTCAGCTCGAGGACTGTCTTTGACTTAGCTAAAAAGAGGGAAAAAGTCAGCCGATTGGAAAAAGAGACTCAAAAATCTGATTTTTGGAGAGGTAGAGAAAAAGCAATAAAAATTGCTCAGGAACTCTCCCAGCTAAGAGAAGAAATCAATAGTTTCGATAAATTGGAGGAAGAACTGGCAGGATTAAAAGATGAGAAAAAAGTTGGAGAATTCGAAGAAAAACTAAAGAAAGAGGAATGGAAAATTTTTCTTTCCGGAAAATACGACAGAAATAATGCCATCTTATCAATCTATGCCGGGGCCGGGGGTCAGGATGCTCAGGATTGGGCAGCGATGCTTTTGAGAATGTATGAGAGATACTCTCTGGCAAAAGGTTTTAAAACAGGAATATTGGCTCAGTCTTTTGGTCAGGGAATTGGGCCAGAGGGAAGAATTGGGATAAAATCAGTTACTTTGGAAATTAAGGGCCTCTTTGCTTATGGTTTTTTAAAGAAAGAAAATGGTGTTCATCGCTTGGTTAGAATTTCTCCTTTTTCAGCTCAAAAACTGCGTCATACCTCTTTTGCTTTAGTGGAAGTATTGCCAGAGATTACTCAGGATAAAGAAGTAGAAATTAAACCAGAGGAACTAAAGATTGAATTTTATAAGGCTTCTGGTCCCGGTGGTCAATATGTCAACAAAAGAGAAACAGCAGTAAGAATTACTCATTTACCCTCAGACATCATTGTTACCTGTCAATCAGAGAGATTACAAGCTCGAAATAGAGAAAAAGCAATGAATTTACTCCGGTCTAAACTTTATCAGTTAAAAATAGAAAGAGGACAGAAAGAGCTGTCAAAATTGAAAGGGGAGAAAACTTCTGTCAGTTGGGGAAACCAAATTAGGTCTTATGTTCTGCATCCCTATAAATTAGTTAAAGATTTACGTACCGATATAGAAACTTCAAATGTCCAGGCAGTTTTAGATGGATATTTAAATAAATTTATTGAAGCAGAAATTAAGTCTTGAATTAAAAATGATTAAAGTTCAAAACACTACTAAAATCTACCCTCCCAATTTGACCAAAACTACTAAAATTGCTCTAAGTGATGTTTCCTTTGAGGTAAAAGATGGAGAATTTTTGACTATTTCCGGGAGATCAGGGGCTGGCAAAACTACTATCCTGAAGATTATATCGGCTCAGGAGAAACCCACCAAGGGAAAAATTTTTTTTGATAACCAAAATATTTCTCAGTTCAAAGATAAAGACATTCATAAACTCCGCCAGAAAATTGGTTTTATTTTTCAGGATTACAAACTTTTATCTTACAAAACTGTTTTTGAGAATATTGCTTATTCCCTGGAGGTTACTGAATTTAAAGATGATTTAATTGAAAAAGAAGTGGGGGAGGTTTTAGAATTAGTGGGACTGGAAAATCAAGCTGACTATTTTCCCGGTGAACTTTCCGGTGGAGAAAAGCAGAGGACAGCTATAGCTAGGGCTTTAATTCATCGTCCTAAGGTTATTTTAGCCGATGAGCCTACTGGAAACTTAGACCCTTATCATTCCAGAGACATTCTTAAAATGTTATTGAAAATTAACCAACTTGGCGCAACAATAATTTTAGCTACCCATAGTAAAGAAATTATAAATTCCCTTCAAAAAAGGGTGATAACTTTACAAGACGGCAAGATTATCAAAGATGAACCAAGGGGCAGGTTTATATTATGAAACTTAAAACTATTAAGAAAATTTTTCAATCAGGATTGAATAATTTTCGTCGGCAGGGAAGTTTAACTCTTGCCACCTTGTTTGTTATTTTTATTGCCGTAATTTTAGGAAGCTCTCTTTTTATGTTTAAGGGCGCGGTTTCTTTTTTAACCGCAGAACTCCAAGAAAAAGTTGACCTCTCGGTTTTCTTCAAAGAAAATACCTCAAGAAGCGAGATTTTTAAACTGGAGCAAAAATTAACCCAATTTCCCGAAGTTAAAAAAGTAGAATACATCTCTCCCGAGACTGCCTATAAGAGTTTTGTTGAAACCCATGAAAATGACCCCTATTTAAAAGCTTTGGAGGCAATTGAAATAAACCCATTTTTAGCTTCAATTCATATTCAGGCTCATAGCGCTTCCCAGTACGGGGTAATTTCTATTTTTTTAAAACAGCCAGAGTTTCAAGATATTATTTACGAGGTTAATGATTCTAAAAGGGCGGTAATTATTGAGCGTCTTTCTGCTTTCACTTCTAATGTTAATACTTTAGGGATTGGTTTAATTATTTCCTTAGGTTTAATGGCTGTTTTAGTTACTTTCAACACTTTAAGATTAACTATCTTTTCTCAAAAAGAAGAAATCGGAATTATGAGATTAGTTGGAGCAAAAGATAGTTTTATTCAAGGGCCATTTTTAGTGCAAGGGGTTCTATGTGGATTCTTTGCTGCCTTACTCTCTTTCATTTTATTTTATGGAACACTCTTTTTTGTCCGAGGCCAGCTCCAAGATTTGTTTCTGGGATTCAATCTTTTTGAATTTTTCCAAACTAATCTTTTAGCTATAATTTCACTCCAGCTTACAATAGGCATTGGCTTAGGATTAATTTCCAGTATTTTTGCCATCAGAAAATATTTAAAAGCCTAATTCTTTGCCGGGTCGTCTAACGGTAGGACCATGGATTCTGGATCCATGTATCTTGGTTCGAATCCAAGCCCGGCAGCTTTGGAGATAAAGAAGCATAAATTTGGCGGGGTGAACAGAAAAAAATCATTGGAATTTTGGAAAATTACGTGAAAACGGTGTCAGGAACTGTTTCTTGTGATATACTAGTTGTGAAAACGGTGTCAGTGTGAAAACGGTGTCAGGAACCGTTTCTTGTGATATACTAGTTGTATGGGTAGAGCATTACGTATAGATGTAGGTAATGAAATATATCACGTTTTAAATCGTGCCAATGGTCGTATGGCTCTTTTTGAGAAAGAAAATGATTATCAAACCTTCGAGAAGATACTGGAAGAGGCAAAAAATCGTTGCTCAATACAAATATTTTCCTATCAAATAATGCCTAATCATTGGCATTTTTGTTTATGTTCTAAAAGCGATGGCGGTATGACAAAGTTTGTACAGTGGTTAACGCTCACTCATACTCAACGTTGGCATGCCTACCACCATTCAATAGGCTCTGGTCATTTATACCAAGGAAGATACAAGTCGTTTCTAGTCCAAAAAGATAATTATTTCTTGCAGCTCTGTCAATATATTGAAAGTAACGCCTTGCGTGCTAAACTAGTACAAAGAGCGGAAGATTGGAGATGGTCCAGTCTTTGGAGAAGAGAATATGGGGATGGCAAACAAAAAGAGCTCTTATCGCCTTGGCCGGTTGAAATTCCCCACGATTATCTAATACAAGTTAATAATCATTTAACTGAGAAAGAGTTGGAATTAATTAGAGAATCGATCTCAAAAAGTCGTCCTTACGGCAATAATAATTGGATAAGTGAAACGGTTAGAAAGTTCGGTCTTGGGATTACCTTGAGGCGACAGGGTAGGCCAAAAAAAGGTTCCTGACACCTTTTTCACACCTTTTTCATTTGGACAGGAAATGCGGGATTATTATCACAGCAAAGAAGTAGTTGAAATCACGGAAAGAGATGATGGCTATATTGGTGTGGGCGTCTACGGCGTCAAGTCATATTTTTCCGAATACAAAGATTGGTTCCCGATTGAAAAGGCAGCTATAAAGTTTGCCCGCGGTAAAGTGTTAGATATTGGCTGTGGCGCTGGCCGCCATTGCTTATATCTACAAAAGAAAGGACTTGATGTGTTGGGAATTGATAACTCGCCGCTAGCTATAGAAGTGTGTGAACTAAGAGGGGTCAAACAAGCGACTGTCTTACCTTTTGAGCAAGTCAACAAACTAAAACCTCAAAAGTTCGACACCATTCTTATGCTCGGTCATAATTTTGGCCTGTTTGGGAGTTTTAAGAAGGCAC
>Ga0210044_10002954_pt1 | contig 24659 bp, 27 predicted proteins | sample CryGey13umfilter_2_FD_183959 | JGI IMG/M metagenome (GOLD analysis project Ga0210044, IMG submission 183959) | Groundwater microbial communities from aquifer in Utah, USA - Crystal Geyser 4/9/14 3 um filter (SPAdes) (version 2) | ecosystem: Environmental > Aquatic > Deep subsurface >... | reverse complement strand
GATACCTGCCGTATAGCCACTGTTTTTGAAGCTCTGAAAGAGTTGCACTTACACCGGCTTTTGGGATGCGCTCGATGTACTTGTACTCTACCCAGAGATCGGCTTTAGAACCTGAGTACCAGCAGTCTGGTTGACCACCCGCATAGGGGTTGTTGTTTTTGATTCGGTACAAGCTCTTAGGTAAGTGCTTGTGAACCGAATTAATGAACACACTTTCAGGCTTGCGACTCACGCTTGATGCCTTCGAGTGCTTCTTTTTAAAACCGTGTTGCTGTTCATCCTAAGTTCGCTCACGCCCTTGTCGAAGGGCGTGAGAGTCTTATTAGAACTGAAAAGCGGCAGCTTTCTCAGCGGCTTTTTTTGCCACTTTCTTGAGCGTAATCAACTCTTTCTCAGCAGCGGCCATTGCCTTGCTGTGTACCCTTGCAGAACTCTTGCTTGCTTTAGCAAAAGCCTTTTCGGCGGCCTCTTTGGCCTTGGCTGCGGCGGTGGCGGCGGTGGCTGCGGCCTTAGCCTCGGTCTTGGCGGTTGCGAGAGCTGCTTTTTTGTCAGCGGGTGAGAGAACTGCGGATTGTGTGCGTGCCATGTGAAAACTCCAGGTTGTTGTAAAAAAATGGCCGTCTTTCCGACCTGTCACCAATTTGTTCGCCGCGACCTAAAGGCCGTAGCACGGAGATTGGTAACTCCAAGCTCTTACCGACGTGCTGGCGCAGCCTTCTTGGCTGGCGCACGACGCAGCGACGAGCCGCCCGTCTCGGCCTTGGCACCGGATACGTCAGGTTCAGTCATCAGGCGAGTCATTGCAGACTCCTTGAGACTCTGAGCCACGGCGAGCAGCGGGTCTTTGGGAGACAGCTTCTCGACTACTGAGAAACGCAGCGAGGCGTACTCTTCTTCGCTCATCGTAACCTTGGTGATTACGCCGCGCACGGGTATGCCGTACTTTGCAGCGACGTTACCCACGTGGCGGTCGAACGAGGTCAGCCCGGTGCTGGACACCTTGAGGATTTGGATAGGGGTATCCGCGTCCGCGTCGAGCGGGAGCACCGCCAGTAGGCGCACGTTGCCGCAAGCCTTGCCGCGCTTGTTCTTGGCGCTCTTGAACTGGTTGGCCCAGCAGCCTGCGCAGCTCTCGCATTGCTTGTTCGGGCTGTTGTCCGAGGGCACGAGGCCTGCGGGTTCCAGTCCGATGGCAAAGCAGTCGGGAGGTACGATGCTGTTGCGGTCGTAGTCCACCGAGTAGTAGAACGACGCTGCGACGAAGTCCACGATCACGCACTCGATCTCGTCGACTTCCAGGCCGTTGGGCAGCTTGAACGTCTTGGCTTGAGTGACGGTGATGCGGTCACCGCTGGGCGCACTGATGCGCTTTTGCAGTGCTGCGACCTCGGCGGCAAACTGCGCTTGAATGTCTACGGGGAGGTTGACCTTGGTTTTGGCCAGGGCGGTGCCCGGTGCTTGATTCGCGGTGGTTTTGGTAGCTTTGGTAGCCATAATTTTCCTTGCAAGGTTGGTGAATGATTCGCGTTGATGGACTCAGAGATCGCGCAGGCCGATCTTTCTCTCTTCAAACGGTGTGAGTCCGGGCACCGCACCTTTCAAGTCCCACAACTCACGCACGGCTGGTACCGAGATGCGTCGTTGGACAAGGTCTGGTCGTTTGATTTTGGAGGCGTAAGCAAAGAAGGCCTCGAAGCCGCCTTCCTTGATGAAGCTGAAGTTGCGTGTGGTGGTGAGCGAAGCTGTGGCGGTTTTGCCAGTGCTCTTGGTGACACCCTCGGCATCCATGAGCTCGAGCAGTTGCAGCTCGACAGCGTCGTACTTTGCGTTGAGCTCTTTCTCGCGTACAGCCAAGTCACGCTTTTGAGCTCTAATGTTTTGCAGAGAGTCGATTAGATAACCGACGGTGATTTTGGTTTTTCGCAATGTAGTAGTGGTCGCCATGATGTTTCCTTTGGGGTTGAGAGAATAACAGAATTCGTTATAGTTGCACACCGAGAGCCGCAAGAATTTCGTACGTCTCCTTGATGTACCACTGCTTGTTGAGGTCTTTGGGCAGCTTGTCAGGTAGCGTCATGCAGACACGGGCACCTTCAGTCTTGGGAACAAGGTTGCCGCTAGTGATGTAGGTGATTGGGGGCAGATTTTGTGTGGTCATGTACCAACGACAAACTCTGCCTACGTTTTTACCGCCCACACCCACGTCAGCGGCTGGTGGGCGCGACTTGCGTCGAATCGAGGCTTTCATAGTTGGCCAGTCAGGACGCCGCCACACGCCTGGCTCAGCCTCGAACCAGTCGTCAACTTTCTTGTAGCTATCGAACTGAATACCTCCACCCTTGACGTTGCGGATAGCCACAAAGTCCTTCATGTCGGTGTACCGGCCGATGCTGTGCTCAGGCATGATGCCTTCACGCAGGTAGTCGATGGCCATCAGGCTGCAGACTTCCATCGTTGGGTTCTTCATCAGGTACAACGGGTTGAGCTTCGGGTCCGTCGAGGTGTACAACCCCTTGGTCTTGGCCTTGCCATCGGGCTTGATGGCGATGTAGTTGTTGACGTCCTTGGCTGCATACTTCGTGTACGGCGTTTCCTCGTACTCGAAGCCGGTGCGCTTGGCGTTCTTGGCAAACACCTTGAGCACCTTATCGCGCGCACCGGGCTTGTAGGCCACCAGCATGCCGTCGGTGTTGGCCGAGCGGACGTTGACACCCTTGATCTTCTCGAGCTCGTGGATGATGCACAGTAGGTTGAGCTGCCCAGTCAGGGTCACGGCCAGCATCAGCTCAGGTGCGTAGAAGCTGCAGTACAGACTGCCTAGCTTGCCGAACGTGCCGTTGAGGGTAATCTTGAGGGCGTTGGCCACCTTCTTGTTACCCGCGTGTTTGGCAGCCATGCGCGCCTCGTAGATGTGCCGGTACTCGTCGAGGAACTTCTTGCCCTTGTCACCGCCCAGCTTGGGGGCCAGGCCTGCCTTGAGCATGATGTTCGGGTAGTAGCTCGCCACGTCAAAGTCGCTGAGCAGCAGCTCGTCCGACGCCTCCAGGTACATACCCTTGTCGTGTGTGCTGTGCAGGCCACCCACACCGCACTGGTACGTGCCGCTGCCGACGATGACCGGCTCGTCCAGAAACCGTGGTGCCGTCGGGCTGCCGTTGCCTCGGTTGAGCACGAACGGGAACCGGCTGAGCAGGTCCGCCAGCTCGTTGATCACCGGGCTGTCTGTGACGATGAAGTCCGGTGCCTGGTAGTTGACGCTGTGTGGTACCTGCTTGGAGCCAGCCCCGATGCCCACGCGCTTCTTGAGGATGGCCTCAGCGATCTGTGCGTCGCTCTTGGAGCGCAGGTCGATGCCGTATTCCTCGCTCATCTCGGCACGCAGCGTCAGCTCTGTAGCCTGGGTCTTGAACAGCGCCTCGGTGACACCCAGGTCGTTGAGGCAGTAGCTCTCGAGCACCTTGCACTGGGCTGGTGTCAGGTCCGTGTCGTGATGGTAGGGCAGGTCGACCATTGTCGGGTAGCCGATGCGCCCGGCGTAGGTCTTCAGGCTGATCATGACGCCCGGTACGACCTCGAACAGGTCGATGTGGTCGTACTCGATGAAGTCGATGTTGAACTGCCTGTAAGACTGCCAAGACTTCATGCCATCTTGCACGATGATTGTGGCCAGGTCCTTGATACTGAACACATCGAACGACGGACTCATGGCCAGGGCGATGAGAGGGCGGTCAAAGTTCTCACTGTTGAAGCCTACCCAGGTGTAGTCCGGGTTGTTGAGCATCTTAGCAAAGGCGTTCATGTGACCACGCTTGTGGTACCAGAAGGCCTTCGTCTCGCCGGTCTCGACGATTTTGGTACCAATCATGAAGACCGGCTTGTCCTTGCCGATGATCTCCGTGTCGAAAATTATCGTGCGTTTGTTAGACACTTGTATTCCTCACTGGAGTTGTGAAAACTTTGCCAACGGTCACAAACTTTTATGCCGCGACCACTGTAGTATTCCCAAAATGTATTTTTGGGGTTTTAACAACGGGCTTTCATGTTTTGCCAAATTCTGTAGCTGCGCGTTTGTCTATTCGGATTTGGGACCCGGTTTACTCATACTGTTGCTGGCGCTGGCAGCGCCATCAGTGGCGAGAGGTATTTCTGGATCAGGTCTGAGAACGGCACGACCATGTTGTTGTTGGGCAGCTTGTACTCGTCAGAGACGAACGGAGCGATCTCAGGCCAGGTCTTGAGCACACGAGCGTAGGTCTTGCCTACGATGTCTTGCTTGATCCGAGTTTGAAACTCGTCGCGGGCTTTTGCAACAGGCTCCAGTTTGGCAAAGGCGAGCATCAGGTTCTCAGAGACTTCTTTGGGAACTCTTAGCTGGTGGCACACGAATATCTCTGGCAGGTCGTAGCCGCGATCTCCGAGCGTGACGATGTTTTTGTCGTATGGCTTTTCGTCCTCGTTGTCCAAGAAGGACACGGTCAGGTTGCAATATGTGGTCTTATTAATCACACCAATGCTCTCCAGGTTGGAGATGTTGGAATAGGTCAGACCTGCGTCAGACAGCACTCGGTCATAAGCCTTCTGTCCCTCGGCCTTTAGCGCTTCGTTCAGCGGTGTGTATAGATGCTCAAAGGCCTTGTCGGCAATCTGTGTGCTTAGCTGTTTAGCTTCGTAATGCCCAATTTTCTTTGAACTCATAGTAAATATTCCTTTAGTCGCGTTGTAAATTCGTTGCTGCGTATCACCTTACCAGTCAAGCGCTCCCAGGCAATCTCGTCGTAGGTGTCGGCCGCGACGATGGTGATGGTCTCGGTCTTCTCTTTCTGACCGATGCGGTAGATGCGCTTAAGGCCCTGTGCATACCACTCAAGGTTGTCCACAGGGCTGGCCCAGATCGTGCGTGTGCCTTTGACCCAAGTAAGTCCGTGAGCGGCGCTCTTTGGGTGGGCGAAGATGCAGTCGTAGGCCCCTTTCTGAAAGTTCTCAGTGATGGAGGCACGCTCCTTGTCGCTGGTCTTGCCGTCGAACACGGCGAAGTTCAGACCTCGCTTCTCGGCTTCCTTGACGAGCTCGTCGCGTTGGTGGCTCCATTGGAAAAACACGACGCTGTGGGCACATTCCTGAACTAGATCGAGTACAAGCTCGTAGCGGTCCGTATCAAAGCGCGTGTAGCCGGACTCTTCGCTGTTGTAGACCGCGCCAGATGCAATTTGTAGCAGCTTGGTGCGAAGTACAGCCTTATTGACAGCCGTAAGAACCTTACCCTTAGCCATCGTGACCATCTCGTCCTGCATCTCGCAATAGTGTTTTGCATGCTTGCCAACCAGCTTGACCGCTCGTGTGTATTCATGGTTCGGTGGGATGTCGACGCACTCCTTGAACAAGTGCTTGATGGTGATGTCTTTGATCAACGCTGCGACGATGTTGGCTACACCCTCACGCTCCACCCACTTGACCATGTTTGGCATGGGGCCGACCTGCTCGGGTATACAGACTGCTGAGCGAAAGCCGAAGAAGCTCTTGCCCAGGCGCTTGCCCTCATCGAGCAGGAAGTATTGATGCCAAAGGTCCGTGATGCCGTTGGGGTCAGCCAGCCCACTCATCATGCGCCGCCACTCGAAGTGCTTGGTAATTTTGGCCAGGTTCTTCGAGCGCTGGCTGGTGTTGTGCTTGAATGCGGTGCAGTTGTGAACTAATTTTCCGGCAACAGAATAGTTATGCGGTCCGTCGACTTGAATGTTGTATACCACGCATGGACTTGTGCGTTTGTCACGCGAAACACGCACCACCCGAGCGTAGCCAGACAAGAATCTTTCTTCGCATCTAAGTGTTTGCGCGCTATGTGCGAGTTGCCGTCTACCTCCAAGCCCCACTTCTTGAACGGTAGTGCAAAGTCCAGTTTGTAGGCTGTCGGGTACCCGCTGGTGCGTGGCAACTTCGTTGGCACTGCGTACTGGGCAATCCAATATGGTTGAAGCATCTCCCGAAGCATCTGTTCGCATGGAGCTATTCGTCCATTGCCACCTTGAATCTTCGGCTTGTGCCCCGATGCTTTGTGTGCTGCACTGATCTTCTGTTTGGTTTCGGTTGATACCGGACGGCCCTTGTTCCATGAGGGTCGACTCAATAATTTTGATGCCGTCTTGTCCGATATTGCTTTGCGTTCTGTCGCTGTTTTGTTGGCCCACATCGCTTTGCGACTGCAACTGCGCCCGCAATAAATCTGGCCCCTGTTGGTTGAGCTGATGAATGTCGAGCTGCAGCACTTGCATACCCCTTGTTCGCCTTGCTTCCATCCAACCGTTTTCGGTTGCGAAGGGGTGGTCTTCGGTGCAGTTGATTTTGGTTCCATCGTCAAACTCCAAGACAACTAGGTTGGTCGATTCACGCTTAAAAATGCGTGTAATCGGTAGTGCGCCAGAGGTAGTATGCACTAAAGTACCGCATTCAAGCATTTCAATTGGAGTCGGGCCGTCAGGTGTGTCTACAAGTGTTCTGGCAGGGAAGCATTCGTCAACGATCAGAGTGCCTCCTTCGAAGGGTTTCCAGAACGCCTTGCCTTGCTTGACCAGCCAGTTCACAGCATCGTGATTTGTGATGTAAACGTCTGCGCTCTGGGCGAAGGCTTTCTCTCGATTGCTCGCGTAGGCTACAGCGACTTTGATGTTTGGGGCGTACTTTTGAAAGTCGTCTGCCCAGGCTGACTCCAGCGTGGAGCGTGTGGCAAGGACAAGACCTGGTTTACCGCCACGAGCACGACGTTCGGCGAAGTCTTCGATCTGAACGCGAGTCTTGCCTGTGCCAGGTTCAGACTGGTCAAAGAATCGTGTGGCATTTTTGAGAGCTTTCTTGGTGGCAGTTTGATGCTTAAAGAGCGGGGGAGCTTTGTTCATCTAACACCTCTACTTGGACATTTTTTGAAATCCATGGCACCTGGTCTGCCCTCGAAGGGACGCAGCTCCTTCCCGTCGTAAAACTCTTTGGGATATGGCGTGCAAGATGGACCGGCACGCGTGGGTATGGCTATAGGCTTTGGAATGAAGTACGCAAGCTCGGTTTTGGGGTTGACACGGTGTGCGCGCTTGACGGCGTTCTCAGGCTTGGCGTAGGTTGTCATGCTTGGTTAGCTATTGCTACTAAATGTTTGGCTTGATGCACTGCGTCAAACAGCGCGTTGTGTGGAATACCTTGAAAACTAGGCTGTTCAACAGGGAACAAGTTTTTGATGGTTCGGTAGCAGCGGTGTGCGGTGTATTTCCACGGTGGTTTCACGTTGATAGCTTTGTAAGCGTTGTCGAGAATCACGTTGTCGAACGTCGCACCGTTACCCCAGAGGCATGCACCTTTGGGGTACCAGACTGAGAGTTCGTTGAGTGCCTGCATGAGATTGACGCCTGGCTGACAAACTGCGTCGCGGGCTTCAGGGCTTTGTTTGAGCCACCACATTACGGTTGAAGTGTCCATACTTAGACCTGCTTTGACGCAAGATTCTGGATCGACAACTTTGTAGATGGTGGTAAGCATTTCAGTTTGTGTAAATGCCACTGCGCCTATTGCAACGATGACTGCGTTGTTACTGTTGCCCAGAGTTTCTAAGTCAATCATAACGTGTGTGCCGTCTAGTTTGAATGTCATACAGGTTTCCTTTGAGGTGTTGTTAAAGTTTTGAATCAACCGTTTGTGAAGCGTTTTTTCGGTTGTTTGGTCAGGATTTACCGAAGTATTCGAGTGACTTAACACTGCGTCATTCGGTCTATGGTTCGCTGATTTATCCCGGTGCGGTTGCCGCTTCTCAGTTCATCTGGGGAGCTACCCCGGCATCATGCGTATTTCTTACGGTAGTCAGAGATGCTCATAAATGCAGACGTCATACCGTGTGGGCACTGCTTACCTTTGTTTGGTCCGTAAGGACACCATTGGCAAGTGAATACGTTGGGATTTGGTTCAAAGACTCCTGTCTTGTGAGCCTTGTCGATGCGTGCTGCGCGTTTATCAAACGGCTTGATGAGTGCAAGGGCACGCGCACGGGTGTAATTGACCGTGGTTAGCTCGTCTTTGTCGAGATACCAGAGCTCAACTGTGATGTTTTGCAAGCGAGGCTCACGAATCATAGCGGCCAGGGCATAGAGCTGAACTTGTTCACCATGCTTGACTTCGTTGCCAAAGCGCTTGCCGCTCTTGTAGTCGATGACGATTGCGTGGTCCATAGCCTTGTTGTAAGCTACGGCGTCTGCCTTCATGCGCAGCCAGGCTGTCTTGTAGTTCGTTGGTAGCCAGGCTGTATCAAAGCCCCACTCGCCTTCGCAAGATACGAGTCCCTCTTTGAAGCGTTCACGCAGGGCTATGAAGTCGTCAGAAAACTTTAAAAGCGAATTGTCGAGGGAGTTGGTACGGTGCATCACGAAGTCTTCAGCGTGTGCGTGCATCAGCGTGCCGCGATCAGCTGCGGGGTTCTTCTCTTCCGGTACACGGTCGACGTGTTTGAGTTTGTAGCGTAGCTTACATTGCTCAAAGTCGAGCAGTTTGGAATATGACCAGCTCATGCTTTTTTCCTCAGAAGTGATTGACTGCGTTAAGTCCTGTGAGAACTTGTTCGTCGCTTATCGTATTGAAGATAACTGTTACAACGCGGCTGGCGTTCATCAAGTTGTACGTTTAACACTTTTGTTTTGTGTGGCTGACATGTTTGCCTTAATTAGAGAGTTTTAGAGTGTATTAGAGTCTGGAATAAATACTGATTGATTAGTTTTTGTTGTAGACAAATGTGGATAGTTGTGAGCTATCGTTGAACTAAAGTAGCAACTACCAACTTCCTGATAGCTCTGACATAGCAGGTAGCTGTTTTGTGCCAGAATTCTTGAAAGCCAGGGTTAGATGAGCTTAAGTAATGGTTCCAGACCATACCTTCTGGATACTCTGACGCTGACCAGTAAAAGCCTTCTGGACTGATCATGTCGCCGATATTTGCTCCAATTAGCGCTATTTCAAACTGGTTTGGAAGTCTCGCACCGTCGCCAAGACTTGCAGCCCAGGCCACTCCATCTTTCCAGGTCATTCTCTTTTTTGGTGGCATCTCATCCAGTAGCACGATATGGCTGTCAGGCTCATCGTCAAACCCACGGGCTATACCTGCATAAATGCCATTTTGTTCTGGCCAATGTTGGCCAATTTTTGGAATTGTTGCCTGATATAGCTTCATTGCTTTTCTCCGTTTTGCTTAAATCTTGTTCTCGGATTGCTGCGTGGGTGTTTGCTAAGGTATTCGAGTAGTTTTACTCAACCTGGTTTACAGGGTTGATGCGCTTTAATTTTGTTTAGTGCGCGGTATCGGTGGATGACAGGTTGTCCGGGGCTAGGTTAAGTCCGTATTACGATAGGTGCTCAATGCAAATCTCGTACATGATGATGAAGAACCATGCAGCGACGTAGCCTGTGATTGCCCAGACAAATAGCGTAGCCACGGCGTTGCAGTTGTCGAGCCACTTGTCTGTTGGTGTGAGTACTGCGCTTGTTGTTTTTTTAGGCTGGTTTAACCTACCCTGCTTACTCGTATTAAATTTGTTGCTGTTGCTGTTGATCAGTGCCGTTTGGAGGGTGAGCATGTCACCTTCGATGTGAGGGCGCGTGTCAGGGTGGTAGTTACTACCTATCTTGACCTTGCCAGTGCAGTAGGCAGGTGTCATATCACTCTCCTTAGTCTTTGTGTTTTGGGTTTAGCGGCTTCGATTTCTTGCATGGTTTCGTCGAGCCATGAGCGTGGTGCTTTCCACTCGACTTTGAGACCGTACTGAGCGGCTCCGTTCATCCAAATTCTTTCAGTCTTGATGTTTCGATGCTTGAGCAGGCTAGTGATTTTGTTCGGTGTCTTGGGCATGTTCCCCACGCAGTGTTCGAATATCACCAGCAGTTCATCTCTGCTAAGTTTTGACTCGGTTGTAACGATGGTGTCTTGCTTGCGGGCTTTGGCTATGCGTGTTCTGTAACTTCCGTTGTTGGGGCTTGTAGCGAGAACTTCGACCTCACGTTTGATGATGTCGTAATACATCTGTGCAAACCCTGCGTTACCACCTGTGATCTGTATAGCCATGTTTAGGTCCATGCGCATCTCCCACAGGGCCATGAGGTCGCCGTTAATTAGTTGTCCTGCAGTGATGTCTAGACTGGTTTTATTGTTTTCAACAAGGTCTTTGTGTGCTTGGTTTTTCAGAGGTGTCACTGCTTGTTGCACGTCGGCAGTGCGTGTCATGATGTAGCTCATGAATGCTTCGAGCTCGGTGGGTATGACGTTATCTAACTCGTTCTGCGTGACTACGAGTTTTGTTTTCTGAAAGAATCCCACGTTGTAACGACGATCACCTGAACTGATGATGACAGGGTTTGGTTTGTTCGAGCTCATGATCAGGCCCGTGTAGTTCTGTGTTTGCACGGCTGCACGATTCATGTGCCTGATGGTGACTACGTCCTCCGTGATGAAGGAGCGCAGGTCACCTGAGATCGTGTCTTTCTTCTGAGAGGCTGACACTTCGATCTCATCAATAAATGCTATTAGGGCTCGTTCAAGCCATCCAGTAAATTTTTCGTCAAGTTCACTTGCACGTTTTTGGACTACATATTCAGCACCTAGGAGCGGTGTGAGTATGCGACTGATGATTACACCCTTGCCCGTGCCTTCTTCACCATGAAGTATCCAGGCGGTCTTTGGCTTGCGTTTGTGTTGGAAGATCACAGCCAGCCAGTTGAGCCAGTGCTCGAAGGTTTCATCTTCTTGGCCACCACTGACGGCATGAAGCATGATGCGCTTGATCAGTGGGCATTTATTGAGTGAGGCTTTTGGGTCGTAATCCATGCGGAAGAACCGCGTTGGTACGTATGTGTTGATCGTGTGTGTGTCTTCGTTAATGATTACTGTGGACTGCGGATTGAATTGCATGTCCCACACGGGGATTACTTCGAACGGTGGTAGTTGGTGATTTTGCATCCAGTGATTGAGTTGCAGTTCACTTTTGGCAGGGTACAGGTCTAGCGTTTGTGTGCTGTCTGTCCAGGTGCCGTTCCAATACTGCGCAGTGCGTTTGTCACGGAAGGCAAGCACCAGTTCGCCACCTTCTGTTGGCTGGGATTGTTGGATGCGTTGCGAGATTCGCTGGTCTTTGTAATAGTCAGGCAGTAGCTCTTTGGTGAGGAAGCTGATCCCGTCGTCTTTGAAACAGTGGATGAATTCGTGATTTCCGACAGGGTGGTAATAACTCCAAGAATCGCCACCATTAAGGTTGAAATATACAAAGCCACGATCTTCCTTTCTACCTGTGATGGTCGCCACACCGGGTTTTGTCTGCACCTCATGTTCACCCACCCACTTTGTGCCTGAGCGCAGGGGAGGGAGCTTGGCCTCTTTGCGTAGCCCATCACGCAGTGTTTTGGCCTCATCCTTGACTTGCTCAAGGGTTTGTTTGTTGATCAGATTTTTGACGGACAGGGTGGCATGTTTGCCTGGAACCAGCTGGATTCTTTCAGAGTCCTTCAGAGTACAGATGACACCCGGCTTGATGGTCGGTGGTGCGATGTACAGGAGCTTGTCGTTCTGGCATGCAGTCACGTCCAGTGGCCAGTGCAGCGTAGCACCGATACGGCTCAAGGTGATGCCCTTGCGCAGGCCGTTGGTGTCAGCCAGGTTCTTGTTCATCAGCCAGGTCTTGATGTTCGTGGCTGGTACTTCACCATCCAACAACATGAAGATGTGGCAGCTTAGTTTGGTGTTGCCTTGAACACCATAGCTGGCGCTGTACTGCACAACGTGCGAGACATCTTTGAACTCTGGTATGGAGTCCATAAACTCTTTGGCTGATTTGTAGGGAGCACCGTCCAGATCCAGGCAGACCCAAGATGTTGTGTCGTCGGACTTGGTTGTACCTGCGCGTGACTCTGAAGATAGGACACGAGTGAGCTTGCCTTTTAACAAGCACATGCCTTGCTTAGCGTGCTTTATGAGCGCCGCATGGAACTCTTTGATTGAGTTGCAGGGGACTGTGTACGACGTGAAGTCGCGCACATTTGGATAGCTTGATTTGCAAAGTTCGCCTTGACTGTCCAGCCAGAATGACTTGCCGAGTGACACGTCAGACGCCAGAAAATTGATAGCAGTCGCATTCATGTTTCTACCGATCTTTTGGAAGGAACTGGTGATTGAGTCCGTTGTGACGAAAAAGGACATTAGAGCACGTTAGAGCCAAAGTGCTAAATTGATTGAAACTATGGAAGGTTTTGCAGCAATAGGAATGCAATTGGAATGCACATTGGAATGTACAGCTTCCCTCTGAGACAGCCCTATTTCCTTCCATTCTTCCAATATTTATAAACAATATAGATAAAAAATAAATAATGAAGAGGGATGTAAATATTGTATGTAGGATAGGCTAAACACGTTTCGGAAGGTCGGAATGGAAGGACTGTAAAACACACCATGAACGGCCTGGGCCACGTCGGTGAACGCACGTGAACACGTCGTTGCGAAGCAACTAATTATTTTGTTGCGAAGCAAAAACAAAAAAGGTCACCGCCCGTGAGAGCGATGACCTTATTGTTTATACTGTATAAACAGTTTATACCGTTTCGCTGCGCGTGACCTTGAAGCCGTTGGGCTCAACCGTTGTCACGGCGTTAGCCTGTGTTGGCTTCGGTGCACGAGTGACCTTGGGTGCAGCAGCTTTGCGTACGCGCTTAGCAGCTTTGGGTTTCGCCACGCCGGTCATCGCATCCATTAGCTGAGGAATTAGCTTCTGCGCAATCATGTAGTCAGCCACGCCGATGACGTTGTCACCCGTGCGTCCGAACAACGTGTTGTTGACGGCATTGGTCATTGCCTTGTTCAAAGACACTACCAGCTTGTTGGCCAGATACTCCTTTACGTCAGAGTCGAGCTGAGAGTAGCTCTCGTCGTGACCGTCGTCGTATTTACTGTCAGTCGAAGCAAACAGGTTGTCGATGATGTACTCAATCATCCCTGCACGTTGACGGCGCATCGTGGCGAAGTGGTTGTCATCCATGAGACGTTGTTTCTTAGCGTTAGCAATTTGCTCCGGTGTAACGACGATGCCCAGTGATGCGAGCTTCGGCACCGCGTCGTTGTTGATGTCACGTTCCTTTTGAGGGCCGGTCATCATCGTGATGGTGGACGAGATGCTGCCCAGTGTGTCATCAGCCTTGCGGCCGGTGGACACGGCGGACGTGTGGAGCAGTTCGTCACGCCACTCTGCGTGCACGTCGTACAACTTGCGTGCAGCAGCGAGCGTGTCCTTGGATGGCCCAGTCTCCGGGCCAGAGCACAAGGCCTTGATCTCGCGCACACTGAGTTCCTTGAAGTCAGCAGGGTCGATACCTTCAGCGACGAGCTTCTGCGCGATGGCATCAGCTGCGCCGAACAACGAGGCGTTGACCGAACCCACGAGGCTGAGCCATGCAGCTTTGCGCAGCGCCAGCGATGGGATGTCTTTGACGAATTGTGTGAGATTGAATGAACGATTGAACATGATGAAAACTCCTTAGTACGATTGATTGGATTGACGGATAGCTGTGTATGCCTGAGCAGCCAACAGGTTGGACTCGCGCTCATCAGAGATCGCAGCAAATTCGATTTCGTCTTCGACGTCCTCGCATTCAGCCGCCATCAAGATCAGCAACGGGTCAAGTGCGAGCGTGTACAGCTCGCCAGAATTAAGTTCCATGTGAACTCCTATAAAGCGCAGCGCAATTCGGCTGCACAATAAAAAGTCTTAAGGTCGAGCCTGCGAGGCCCAACCCTAAGACTAACTAACCCAGCGCACGAAGCGCTTGAATGCAAGCCCTACGATGAGGGCGCAGATAGCGGCGGACATGCCGCCAGTGAGTGTTCCCTTGTGCATTGAGAACACGATGTAGAACACGGACACCTCAACAGCCAGTGTGAGCCACTGACCGCGCATGAACTTGAGGATCATGCTGAAGATGCCGATAGCGAGCAGCAGACCGTAGAACAACGGTGCTGCGTCGACGTGGCCAAAAAAGCCGTTCATAGCGAGTACGCCTTGCGCCATGCGTGCGCCGGGCTATAGCCCATGGCACGCAGCGCGTTGTAAATGTGTTGCCGAATAATGTTCATGATGTTCTCCTAGAGTTGGTGGCATAGACCATGCGTGGTTGCCTAACGCAAAAGGGCCGAAGCCCAATTGCTTATTGCACACGGTGGAACTTGTAAGCTGCCGCAGTGTTGGTGCCAAAGTTGCTGAAGTCAGCGCCGAACTTGCCAACGCGTTCCGCCCAAGTGGTGTCAGGCTCTTTAGCTTTGACGGACTGGGTAGCTGCGCGGTAATAGGCCAAGCGTTCTGCTGCGGACATGCTGGCGAGAGATTTGGTGGAAGATTTGGTGGAAGATGTAGCCATGATGAAACTCCTAAGTTATGCAGACAAGCCAATCTCATCTACACAACGCAAGGTCTTCGAGCGAGCTTGCGAGCTGGTATTAAGGGACTCCTACCGTCCAGTGAAATCCGAATCCGAAGTGGGGTGGGCCGTTTCAGTGGACTGGGAGGGTTGTTAGCGCGACTAAATCTACAAAGTTTCACAGACCTCAGCTACTAAATTCATAGCTACGAAAAACTCCCACCCCCACCCCCGTCTTTTCGCTACGACATTTCTCCATAAAAATATTATTTTTCTCACAGGCATCGCTACTAAATTCATAGCACTTGCAACAATCGAACTAACTCTAATACAATCTCACGCAATCATGGCCCGTCGACCCTCAGCACTCTCACCGCAGCAGTCAACATTTGTTGACGGAGTCATGTCGGGCAAGTCACGTCACTCATCGGCCATCGCAGCTGGATACCCGAACTCAAGTGCACCGGACAAGTCAGCCTTGATCAAGTTCGAGATCGAGCAAGCCCGTGAAAAGCTCACCGACCTCACCACCATCAAGCGTGCTGACGTGATCGACGGAATCATGGACGGCATCGCCTGCGCCAGGATGCAGGGTGACTCAGCCAACATGATCAAGGGGTGGACAGAGGTGGCAAAAATCCTCGGTCATTACGCACCAGAGGTCAAGACGCTCAACCTGAATCTCAACCAGCGGCGCCAGCGCTCCAAGTTCGAGGCGCTCAGCGACGAAGAGCTGCTGGCACTGATCATAGATGTCGACTCCAAAACGATCAACTAAATACACGTGCAAACTCTGCGGTCAGCCCAAGGCCCCGACGCTGTTTCCACGTGATGACGCATACCAGTGCAGTGATTGCCTAGCCAAACAGGCGGCAGACGCTGAAAACGAGGCTCTACCGGCACCAGAGCCGCTGAAAAAGCGCATTCCGAACCTCAAAGTCACCTCAACACCGCCCGACGACACACCGATTGCCGGTGAGTTGTTCATCTCGCCTGGAACAAACGTCAACGTAGCCAAGGAGATGGCTGCCAGAACCCTCGCACGGCGTCGCCTGCTGCCGTTTATCAAGCGTTTTCGGCCCAAGTACGACGCTGGCTGGGTCCACGAGGACATTTGCAGGCGTCTGGAGCAGTTTGTCACGGACGTCGAGACTGGTTTGGAGCCTCGGCTGCTGCTGATGATGCCCGTGCGCCACGGCAAGAGCGAGATTGCCTCCAGACACTTCGCTCCATGGGTACTGGGGCGTCATCCTGACTGGGAAATCATCGCCGCCAGCGGTGCGCAGAGCCTGGCCATGAGCTTCAGCCGGTATATTCGTGACCTCGTGCGCGACCCGGCGTACCAGAGTGTCTTCGAGCAGATGCGTCTAGACCCATCGAGCCAGTCCGTCGAGAACTGGAACACGACATACGGGGGAGGGTACCTCGCAGCGGGTATCGGCACCATGATTACGGGCCGTGGTGCCCACATCCTGGTCATCGACGATCCCGTAAAGGACGCCGAGGCAGCAGACAGCCAGGTTATCCGCGACGCCGTGTGGGAGTGGTACATGTCCACCGCCGTGACGCGCTTGGCACCCGGTGGCGGCGTGCTGGGCATCATGTGTATGACCGGCGACACGCCGGTTTTAATGGCTGACGGCTCTCAGCGCAGGCTCGACACTCTAAAGCCGTCGGACGAGATCGCCACGTACGCTCGCGGCACGCTTGCCAGCACGACGGTCTCTGCTGTCAAGTCAAATGGTCTTGATTCGGTGTTGAAAATTAGGACGAGTTCAGGTAAAATCGTTAGAGTCAATCAGAGACACCCGTTTCTGACAGTAGCGCCTAGCGGGGAAATATCATGGACACGAACGAGAGACTTGACTACAGCGCTGAAAATCGTAACCGTGAAGGGCAGTGGGGTAAATGGCGAGGCCTTACCTGCGCTGCCGAGGGGTGCGAGCTGCCTGCCACGTGTCGGGGACTTTGCACAAGTCACTATGCCAAGAAGCGCTGGGCCGACGGGCACCGTTCAGGGTCAGACAAGGCAGAACCTCGCCGCAACGCCCGAATCAAACACCGCTACGGCATCACTTCAGCAGACTACGACGCCATGTACGACAAGCAGGGCGGTTGTTGCGCTATTTGCAAGAAGCCTGCGCAAGCTGGCAACGCTCCTGTACATTGGAAAGACAAGCTCGCCATCGACCACTGCCACGAAACAGGCAGAGTCCGAGGGCTCCTATGCAACGACTGCAACGCAGGGGTCGGGCACCTTGCCACTGAGTCAGTGGCACTTGCCGCCGCTCGGTATCTCAGACTTCACGCTGGAGAGCGTAGTAAGCGTCGAGCCTGACGGCGTAGAAGAGGTCTTCGACGTTCAGGTCGCAGACACAGAGAACTTTATTGCCAACGGCTTGGTTTCCCACAATACGTGGTGGAACGAGGACGACTGGGCCGGGCGCGTACAGCAGGTCATGGCCACCGGCGACGGTGACAAGTTCGAGATTGTGAAGTACCCGGCTGTCAACGACCTGGGTGACGAGTACGTCCTGCCCGACGACACCATCAGCCAGCTTCCGCAGGGCAGCACACCGCCCGAGGGTTCCCGGCTCACCCGGCTGATGAACAGCGCACTGCACCCAGCACGCTACACGCTTGAGATGCTCTTGAAGCGCAAGGCGAACTACTACGCTCTCGGTCAGCAGCGCTGGTGGGCGGCGCTCTACCAGCAGAATCCGACGCCCGAGGACGGCATGTTCTTCACGAAGGACATGTTCATCGAGTACGGGCACGCTCCGCAGCGCCAGGGCCGCGTCGTGTACCAGGCATGGGACTTTGCCATCACCGAAAAGCAGAAGAGTGACTACACGGTGGCCATCACCGGCCTGGTCGACGAGTACGACAACATGTACGTGCTTGACGTGTGGCGGTTCAAGACGGACGACGGTATCGAGCTCGGTACCGCCGTGATGCAGTACAGCAAGACATGGGGTGCGGACCTGATCGCCGTCGAGGACGGGCAGATTTGGAAGTCGATCAAGAGCAACTTCGACAAGGCGTGCGAGGTCGCCAAGCACTACCCGTCGTACGAGGTGATCGTGCCTCTGACAGACAAGCGCACCCGCGCCCAGCCCGCGCGCGGTCGTATGCAGCAGAAGAAAATACAGTTTCCGGCCCGCGCCCCGTGGTACGCAGAGTTCAAGGCTGAGCTGCTGCGCTTCCAGGCTGGCGGTCGCCATGACGACCAGGTCGACGCCCTGGCCCACCTCGTGCGTCTGGTCACGACCCAGGCGGCTCCCAAGGGACCACCGCAGCCGAAGCTGCCCAAGAGCTGGAAGACAGAGCTCATGGCGCAGCTGCGCGGCTCTGGGGGCTCGCACATGGCCGCGTAGTCTGATAAACTCGCACGTCATCTAACACACTCGGAGCCACCCATGGCAGTCAACGACACACTAGCCTCGGACATGTGGTATCGCTTCAGGTGGTGCCTCGAGCGCGGCCATTACGATTTTCTAGCCAAGGCCGACAAATGTGATCGTTTCTTTGCCGGTGAGCAATGGACAGCAGAAGACCTCAACGCCCTGCAGCTCGCCCGACGACCGGCGCTCACGATCAACAAGATCATCAGCACGGTCTCCACGATCATGGGGCAGCAGATCTACAACCGCAACGAGGTTACGTTCAGGCCTGCGGGCGAGGGTGGCACGTCCGCTGTAGCCGACGCGCTGCAGAAGGTCTGGATGCAGATCGCTGCCAACAACCAGCTCAACTGGCTGCGCTCCGACGTGTTTGCCGACGGCATCATCAGGTCTCGCGGGTTCTACGACGTGCGCCTTGACTTCAACGACGCTATGAAGGGGGAGGTGCGTATTGCGAACCTCAACAGCAAGAACGTGGTCATCGACCCGGACGCCGAGCAGTGCGACCCCGACGAGTGGAACGACTGCTTCGTGACGAAGTGGTTGACGTACCAGGACATCGCCATACTCTACAACCAGGACGACGCGGACTACCTCAAGAACCGCGAGGAAAGCCTGTTTCCCTACGCCTACGACAGTATCGAGAGGGTGCGCGACCGCTACGCCGGTGCGAACCTGGCAGGCAGCTACTACGGCCTGCTCGACACCGCCCACGTGCGCCGGAACATCCGTGTGCTCGAGCGCCAGTACCGCAAGCTGACCTCGCAGAAGCACTTTGTGGACATCAAGACGGGCGACACCCGTCCCGTGCCAGAGGGCTGGGACCGCGAGCGCATCGCAGCTCTCATGGAGCGCGTAGGTGGCGAGCTGAGCATCATCAACAAGAAGGTTAAGCGCATCCGCTGGACGGTGAGTGCAGACAACGTGGTACTGCACGACGACTGGTCACCCTACAAGCACTTCACGGTGGTGCCGTACTTCCCACACTTCCACCACGGTCGCACCATCGGTCTGGTGGAGAACCTGCTGGGCTCCCAGGAGCTGCTCAACAAGACCTCCAGCCAGGAGCTGCACGTGATCAACACCAGCGCCAACAGCGGCTGGAAGGTCAAGAGCGGGAACCTCATCAACATGGAGATCGAGGACCTGGCCCAGACTGGCGCTCAGACCGGCCTGGTACTGGAGGTCAAGGAGATCGACGGCATCGAGAAGATCACGCCGAACGCCACCCCGCAGGGCATGGACCGCATCAGCTACAAGGCTGAAGAGCACATGAAGAGCATCAGCGGCGTGAGCGACAGCATGCAGGGCTTCGACCGCGAGGACGTGGCCGCCAAGGCCATCACGGCCAAGCGCCAGAGCGGCGCTGCGAACCTCGTGCGCGTGCTCGACAACCTCGAGCGCAGCGACTACTTTCTGGCTCGAAACGTGCTCGACATCGTGCAGGAGTATTACACCGAGGAACGCCTCGTCCACATCACGCACTCGGACCTGGCCAACGAGTCCGAGACCGTCGAGATCAACAAGTACGACCCAGCCATCGACGAGATCGTCAACGACCTCACTATGGGTGAGTACGACATCATCGTCACCGCCACACCGGACAGGGCCACCCTCGAGGACAGTCAGTTCGAGCAGGCCAAGAGCCTCAAGGAGCTCGGTATCGCCCTGCCAGACGAGGTGCTCATCGAGAACAGCCGCCTCATGCGCCGCACAGAGATCGTCAAGCAGATGCAGGCCCAGGCCCAGAGCGAGGAACAGCAGCAGAAGAACGCGCTCGAGATGCGGGCCATGGAGGCCAACGTCTCCAAGCTCGAGGGCGAGGCGGTCGAAAAGCACACGAAGAGCGCGCTCGACGGAGCGCGGGCCAAGAAGGAGAGCGTCGAGGCCGACCAGCTCGCGTCAGGGCAGGGCGACGCAGCCGAGATGGCCAAGGCCCAGGCCGAGATGGCGCTGGAGCGCGAGCGTATGGACATGGAGCGTGAGAAGCACGCCATGGACCTGGACTTCAAGCGCCAGGAGATGGCGCAGAAGATCCAGTTCGAGCAGGAGAAGCATGCCCTGGACATGCAGCTCAAGCAGCAGGCGGCGGCGCAGCAGCGCCAGCAGATCGAGCAGCAGGCATACGCCCAGCGTGTGCAGGCTGAGAGTTCACCCACAACAAAGGAGTAATCATGGCAGGCACAGAAGGCACAGAAGACACCATCGACCGTGGCGACACGTTCAACGCAGTAGACGCAGACGACGACAAGCTGCCACCGGACACGCTGGGTACCACGCTCGAAGACGAGCTGATGGCGGCCCAGGACAAGGCCGCCCCAGAGGCTGAGACCGCCGAGCCGGTGCGCGACGACAAGGGCCGCTTCATACCGAAGGCACGGTTTGACGAGGCGGTCACGAAGGAGCGCGAGCGCCGCGAGACGGCTGAGCGCGAGGTGGCCGAGCTGCGCCAGCAGATGCAGAGCGTCAACCGGGCTGCCGACACCACCGCTCTTGAGGCCCAGCTCGTCGAGCTGCGCAAGGCCGACCGCCGCGCCATCATGGACGGCGACGAGGACAAGAGCATCGAGCTGGCGGCGCAGATTGACCGCATCAACAGGCAGATCGTCATCCAGGAGAGCCAGAGCATGTCAGCTCAGGCCCAGGAGGGTGCGCGCGAGGGTATCCGTGTCGAGATGGCCATCGAGAAGCTCGAGAGTATCTACCCGGTGCTCAAGGAGGGCAGCGAGACGTTCGACCAGGGCCTGGTGGACTTGGTGCTGGCTGCGCAGAACCAGCTCATCAGCCGCGACCGCATGGCACCCTCACAGGCGCTTACCAAGGCGGCTACGGACATCATGAGCCGGTTCCAGCCCGCTACGAAGGCTGACGACAAGCCTGCCGGTGGCCTGGCCAGTGCCAAGGGCGCAGACCGGGCGCAAGCGGCCAAGACGAAGAGCGTCGACGCAGCGCTGCGCACCCCGGCGGACACACGCGACATCGGTCTCGACACGGACAAGGCAGGTATGCGCGACGGGGTGCCTGTGCCCACGTCGGTCGACGACCTCAAGGCCATACCGCTGGCTACGCTCAAGCGCATGCGTGGAGATTTAGGATGAACCACATCACATCACCCCGCACCTGTGACGCAGGCATCGAGCAGGAGATTCAAGCCAAGGGCCTGACCGCCCCGCGTGTGACGCCTGCTGACATTGAGGCGAACATTGCTGTAGAACACTACTTCCGCGCATCTGACGCTGTGTTTCACAATGGCGGTGGCCCTACGGTGTACCCGGAGCCGGAACTTGCTCTCCTCACCTTCTGCGTTCTGATCTTGAAGAACGGCTTCACCGTGACCGGCGAGTCAGCCTGCGCCAGCCGTGAGAACTTCGACGCCGAGATTGGTCGCAAGATCGCCAAGCAAAACGCAGTGCAGAAGATCTGGCCGCTGATGGGCTATGCGCTCAAAGAGCGCTTGAACTCTAACGAAATCTGATGTAATATCGCGGCGTCGCACCTTAGAGTGCGGCGTCTCGCAAGCCAGGGCGACATCTGGCACTGCCAGGGGCGGCATACAGCCCCCGACGCGACTCCGTAAGAGCCGAACAACTCGCAGCTCACCGCGACAACGTGGCCTGAGATTGAGCACAGATTGCTCTAGACCTTGTTCGATTCACTTTTACTCATAGGAGTCCACTATGCAAACCAATTTTGCCAATCTCACCAGCGAGCAGAAGACCATCTGGTCGCTCGATTTCTGGAAGCAGGCGCGTAACCTGTCTTTCGTCAACAAGTTTCTCGGCTCTGACGAGAACAGCTTGATTCAGCACGTCACCGAGCTGAAGAAGACCCAGAAGGGCGCACGAGCTGTGATGACCCTGCTGACGGACCTCGAAGGCGACGGTATCGTCGGGGATCGCACCTTGCGCGGCAATGAAGAGCAGCTCAAGAGCTACGACAAGGTGATCCGCATCGACCAGATGCGTAACGCCAACATCAACGAAGGCCGCATGGCTGACCAGAAGACCGTGGTGATGTTCCGTGAGAACAGCCGCGACAAGCTGGCCTACTGGGCTTCGGACCGCATCGACCAACTCGCTTTCTTGACGATGGCTGGCCTGGACTACAGCACCAAGCTCAGCGCAGTCGGTGCCACCATCGGCCGCGTCGGCTCAGACCTGCCCTTCCTGGAGTTTGCCGCTGACGTCGCAGCTCCTTCAAGCAAGCGCTTCGGTCGTTGGAACGGTACCAGCGCCACCAAGGTGATCGAGTGGGGCACCGGTAACGGCTCTGTGGTCGCTACCGACACGCCTACCTACGGCATGCTGGTTCAGGCCAAGGCCTACGCCAAGGACAACTACATCCGTGGTTGCCGCGACAAGGGTGGCGAAGAGGTCTACCACGTGTTCCTCAGCCCACAGGCCATGTCCAAGCTGAAGCTCGACCCTGACTACCTGGCCAACATCCGTTGGGCACGTCAGCGCGGCGAGGACAACCCGCTGTTCACTGGCGACGTGGTCCGCGTCGACGGCATGTACCTGCATGAGTACCGCCATGTGCCCAACACCCGCCTGACCCCCTCGAGCCAGAAGTACGGTGCTGGTGGTTTGGTCGACGGTTGCCAGATTCTGTTTGCAGGCGCACAGGCACTCGGCATGGCTGACCTCGGTGCACCGTCGTGGACAGAAGAGGGCTTCGACTACGAGAACCAGCAGGGTATCTCGGTGGCTAAGACCTTGGGCTTCCTGAAGCCTCAGTTCTACACCCAGTACAGCGGTGGCACTACCGAAGACTTCGGTGTGTTGAGCATCTACACGGCCCAGTGATAGGTACGCGGCGCTCTCGGGCGCTGCACCTCCACACCTTCATCTTTAGGAGTAATCATCATGTCAGTTATCAAACGCACTCGTGGCGCTCAGTACCCTCTGGTTGCTGAGTATGTCTTCAACTACAACGACGGCGCAGCCTTCCTGTCGGCCCTGGCCGGTCCCGCTGTCGACAACGTGCCCAAGGCCAACGTGACGGATTTCGGTTCGGGCGTTGCCCCCACCGACCTCCTGTCGGGCGTGGCCTACGTCACTGGCGGCGGCGGCAAGACCAGCTACTTTGAAGTCTTGTCACTGCCTGTCGGTGCCCAGATCATCGGTGGCGACGTCCATGTTGAGAACGCCTACGTTGGTCCCGTTACAGCCACGGTGTCTCTGGGCACTTCGGCTGCAGGCACTCTGCTGGCTAACGCGGTGGACGTCAAGACCGCCGCTCGCACCGCTCTGACCGTACCGTTGGAAGACTCCGACGCAGCGCCCGCAGGTGCCTACACCGGCCTGGACGTACGCATGACGCTCGTTCTGGGCGCAGGCAACGCTACAGCCGGTCGTGTTCGTGTTCGTGTCATGTACACGATTGACGGACGTGTCAACGAGGTAAGCGCTTCCTAAGTGCTGCCTTGAACCGGGCTGCGGCCCGGTTCTTTTTTTAACCACTGGAGACTCTCATGCCCGACTACGTGCTCAACCGCACCTACACACACCGCTCTACTTTGGGCCACATCGTCAACTTCGTCAAAGGGCAGCCTGTGTGGGTACCCCCGGCCTTGGAGAAAGAGGTCACGCTGTTCGGCGCTGAGCCGGTCGACGGCCCGAAGCTCGACGTGCTGGACCCTGATGCGCCGCCGCTGCCAATAGCACCTGTGGGTGACGAGCGCAAGGAACAGATTCTGGCGGTGTTTGCCAAGCTGGAAGAGCGCAACCAGCGCGGTGACTTTACCGGCCAAGGTCGTCCGAACCTGGCCATCATGAAGGAGCTGCTTGGCTTCGAGGTCATCACGCGCGAGCGCGACGCGGTCTGGGAAGAGTACACCAAGGCTAAGGCAGAGTAACCATGCTGGCCGACGACCTGTTCAGCCTGTTCAGAAGCGACGTCGTCGACGTCGAGGCTCCGTACCTCTGGTCAGACACCGAGGTGTGGACCTACATGAACGACGCGTACAGGATGTTCGCCCGGCTCACCGGGGGCATCCCCGACACAACGTCAACCCTCACCCGGTTGACCCTTACACCCGGCGAGGCGACCAACAAGGTCAGCCCGCTTATTCTCCGGTTCCGCAGCGCGTACCTGCTGTCTGACGGTACCGAGCTCAAGATCATCAACGAGGCCGAGCTACCGCGCCAGGGCAGTGCTGACTACGGCCAGACGAATACCCAGCGCCGCAACATGCTGCAGGGCAAGGTCGAGTACATGGTCACCGGCATGGACCGCAACGCGTCGAACGGCACGGTGCGCTGGCTGCGCATCCCGGAGGTGACTGACACAGTGCAGCTCAGCATACAGCGCATGCCGCTCGACACCGTCGAGGCGGGCTTCGAGTTCTCCGAGATCGGCGAGGAACACCATGAGCACCTCATGCTCTGGATGAAGGCGCGTGCCTACGGCAAGCAGGACGCAGAGACCTTCGACCGTGGCAGGCGCGACGACTACACACAGCAGTTCAAGGACTATTGTGCATCGGCCAAGGCCGAGTGGAACCGCTACAGGAGTCACAACATGTCTGTGGCCTACGGAGGGATATGATGGCCCCCATCCTCCAACTCCTAGTCAAGCTAGACATCACAGCACACGCCATCCTGTCCTTGGCCGCCAGCAAGCACAACGAGACCATGCCAACGGGGTTTGCCGATGTTGAACCTGATCTACCTGTTTTGGTGTGGCCGTTATGATTTACCTGATCACACTCATCGCCACAGCCGTGCTTTTGCGTGAGACAACCACGCTGGAGCACTGGATAGCCTTTGACGCTTGGGTGCTGCGGGTGCTGACGCTAGGCAAGTCAAAGCCTGGCGAAACCATCAGCGCGGCAGCGTGGGA
>Ga0210044_10002952_pt1 | contig 24680 bp, 20 predicted proteins | sample CryGey13umfilter_2_FD_183959 | JGI IMG/M metagenome (GOLD analysis project Ga0210044, IMG submission 183959) | Groundwater microbial communities from aquifer in Utah, USA - Crystal Geyser 4/9/14 3 um filter (SPAdes) (version 2) | ecosystem: Environmental > Aquatic > Deep subsurface >... | reverse complement strand
AATCGCAGTCACTTCCACGTCGCGACAATCGATAAAAGGCGCCGTGGTGCCCGGATCGGTTACACTTGCGATTTGAACGGTGTATCGGCAATTATTCCCCAGTGTTACTTCATCATAGAGGGTGGAATCGACAGCATCTTCCAGCCAGCTATACATATCGACCATAGGGGCTACATTTTCGTCCATGAAATTGGTGATAATATACTCATTGACAGCGCGTTCCAACCCTGCTTCCGCCACGTAAAATGTTTGCTTCGATCGCTTCTCATTTCCTGATATCCCTATGTCGGTATTTGAAGTCACTACCGCTGAAATACCAATGAGCGAAAGCAAAACCAGCACCGATAGAGTTACTACCAGCGCGCTTCCCCTCTGATTTACTATTGGATTTTTCACCATATATATCTCCTCCTAATGATAATTTTGTTAATCCTGTTCCCAAGCGACGGTGACTACCGCCTTGACCCGCGACAGGAATATCGAATAATCAGTCCCACCGCTTCCCCAGTTGGTCAGCCGCTCGTCATGATTCATCGTAATTTTGGTGCCATAAACAACCATAGATTCATTTCGGGCTACCAAAGAACCGTTGGTTTTGCCATTATCTGTGAAACAACCTGCCAAAGCGTGATTGGTATATACAACCCCATCAATGCCGGCGATATAGTTATCAGCAAATTCGGCAAAAGTATCAAGGTCCGGGGTGGTCGGGCAATTTAGAAAATTCGATGAGTTCCAGGACGCTGACAGTTCGAAATTGCTGTATTCGTATGGTTTATCATAATTACCGTCACCATCGACATCCTCCCCCGAGCCTGGAACAACCACGAAGTCCGACGGTATAGTGACGCTTCCAGAGCTTATGGCAAGATCTGCTCTTGCACGTTCGCCGGTGCTCGTATTTAGAAGGTCCACTGTCCAATAACCATCACGTTCCTTCGACGAACCACCATACGGATTGCTGCTTGAAGTCTGATTCCCAAACACGCCGTCAATTCCAACATCTTCACTGCCATCATTACGGTAATCTCTAAGCCATCCACCGCTGTCGGTTATATATCTCTTCCAAGTAGTTTGGGTGTAATCGGCCAAAACCACGCTCTCCCTCGTTTGGAAACTTACCAAGTCCTTGCCACTATTGGCATCGATCCAATCATTTACACGGTCGGAGTATTCTGCGGGCGTTTCACTCCCATAATTATAGGTTGGCCTTTCACTGGGGGCATTGGCATACTGAATTGTGCCGGCAACATACGTATTTCTGCCAACATAGAAAGCCCCCTGCCCCCCTATCTCACCCTTTATGACCAAATCACCGGAAACAACCACGGGGCCATCGATGATAATTGGCTTCGAACTTGTCCCCGATAATACTACATTCCCATTCTCACCGGTGCTATCTCCCCAGGCACCTGTGAACAAAACCTCCGAATCCTGAAGAATCCCATCGCCATTATTATCTATCCCCACTCGCCCTTCATCATTGCCCAGCTCTCCGCGGGCCAGCTGCTCATAATATGGATTAAGTTCCTGGACATCACCGTCATTATCTGCATCGGTTGGATCATTCAAATTGGGCATGGGGATCGTGGCTGGGTCCCATGTGTCGTTATCCACGCCGGCATAGCTGTGGCGGTTATCGGAATACTGCGCCATCCCCTGATAACGGGAGCCATTGGTGGGAAATACATATCCACCGGCATATACACCCCCCGAACTGGCTAAATTGCCGCTGAAGGGATTATACATCGGATTCCCATTACCGGTCATATAGCCGCTCAAGACATCGAAATGGCCATTGGCGCGAACATTCCCATTGGCTGTCGCTCCTCCCGATGGGAAACCTGCCCACCATCCAAAGTGATTGATAAAATAGGAATAATCGAAAATGCCGGATGGACCAATTCCCACCCTGACAGTTGCGGTTATGGTCGCCTTCTCAGAACGTTCGGAATATTCGCCGGTGCTAATGACGGCCACATCACGGCATACAATAAATGGAGAAGCCGTTCCGGGATCGGTAACATCGCCGATCTGGACCGAATATGCACAACCACTGCCGAAATTGACGGTATTGTATATAGTGGAATCGGAGGCATCATCCAACCAGCCAAATAAATCGATCATTGGCGCAATATTCTCATCCATAAAGTTGGTGATAATATACTCATTGACGGCGCGTTCCAACCCCGCCTCTGCCACATAAAACGCCTGCCTGGAACGCTTCTCATTCCCTGAAATCCCTATGTCGGTATTTGAAGTCACTACCGCTGAAATACCAATGAGCGAAAGCAAAACCAGCACCGATAGAGTTACTACCAATGCGCTTCCCCTCTGATTTGTAATTGAGCTTAACATAATCTATCTCCGTCTCCCCTCAGTCAAATCATCTTCACTACAAACTGATCGCCCTATAAGTATTATAATTCACCGAACGGGCTATCCCCTGTTTATCTGTCCAACTCACCGTCACCTGTATCCAATATAATCCGCCCGGCACACTGCCATCGGAATTGCTATCATCGATTCTGGTCTGACGAGTGAATTTGGTCTGGATATTATTAGTGGTCTCGATGAATGGTATCGCCGCAAAATTCGTCACCGTTTTCAAATTCTCGATATAGTCGGAAGCGATCATATTGGCCGCCGTCAATTCGTTGGCAAAACTGTTGCCGGACATCGATGTCACCATCATGGGCGCCATGCCCAACAGCCCGATGGTCAACAGTATGATCGCCACCAAAACTTCGATTATCGTAAATCCTTTTTCTTTGCTACCAATGTTGCGTCTCATTTCATCCCCCCGACTGCTATATATTCCTCAACTGGACTCTCATCGTGTAGGTGCGGCGGCGGTAATCATTCCCGGTCTTCTCGTCCACCTTGTTGGTGCGCGCCACTATGCTTATTTGCACAAGATTCGTTCCCATCGAGGTCACTTCAAAGCCTTCGATATCATCCGCAAAAATCTGCGGTGTCCCATTCACATCCTTCATGAAATTAGGATTGGCGGTATCGCTCTCATCAACATAATAAGTGATATTGTTGCTATGATGATTGATCGCCAAAGTGTCCGGCCCTCCGTTATTCGCGCCAATTGTGAATGCCGAAATGGAATCCGGCGTGCCGAAACCGCTCTGACGAAGATCAAAAGCGATCTCATCCAACGCCGCCCGCCCTCTTTGCTGCATATCCGAAACCTGCTCCTGAATAATAAACTGCTGATGCTGATTCAAATAGACATCCAGCGCCGCGAAGGTCACTACTCCCGCCAGTACCGATGCGATCAATAGTTCTATGAGCGTAAACCCAGATTCATTCTTTATTTGCAATTTCATTTGTTTGCTCCCGATTAATTCCACGATCCACAATCGCAAAGGATATGCCCTCCCTAACTTTACTAATTATTTTACCCTCGATTGATAACTGCTTGAATGATAATGGAATTGGGGCGGGCGGGATAATCCGCGCCTTACGATTTAGAATTCCGTACGGATAACTGGCCTAGGACAATGGGGAGAATCCCATATTTTAGCCCCCGGACTCCTACATCCACATTGATTTCAACCCGATGAAAAATTGCCCCCTTCTATAAAAATCCTTGCCTTAGAACAAGTAATGTTATAAATTTCTAATCGTCATAATTTGACAAGATGTAATGCGCCCATAGCTCAAATGGATAGAGCGTCTGACTACGGATCAGAAGGTTGGGGGTTCAACTCCTCCTGGGCGTATTTTTTTTGGAGCGCTGAAGCACAGATTTAGCCTTTGGCGGAGGCCGTCGCTCCCTCATTCCCATATTATCCCCATAAATTTCGTATTACATCAGCTTGACATTACTTATCCAAGAGAATATATTCACAAAGGAATCTGTGACGAACTGCACGGAAGCTAATTAGAAGCGATAATACAATAACCTTTGATTAGGAGTCGAAATGAAAGGTAATGCCAAAATACTCGCCACCCTCAATGCCCTGTTGATGGATGAGCTTACTGCTATCAATCAATATATGGTTCACTCTGAAATGTGCAACAATTGGGGCTACGGCAAGTTGCACGAGAAAATTGAGAAGCGCGCCATCGATGAAATGAAGCACGCCGAGAAACTCATAGCGCGGATCATCTTTTTTGAGGGGACACCGACAGTCAACAAACTCAAAGAAGTGCACATCGGTAAGGACGTTGCCGAGCAAATAAATAACGATTATGTCGGGGAGCAGGAAGCAGTTGCCGCTTATAATGCCGCCGTGGGCGAGGCCGCCGACCTCAACGATAATGGCACCCGCGAGATGTTGGAATCAATCTTAAAAGATGAAGAAGCCCATATCGATTGGCTGGAAGCGCAATTGGACCAAGTCGCCCAGATGGGGATACAGATTTATCTGAATGAACAGAGAAGCTGATTGGCCAGTGAAAGAGTGATCTTCAACCGTTATGGGTGGCGTGGTCAAAATCGAGTCGCGCAAAGCAATTCGATCTTGGCCACGTATTATGCAACAGCATCGAACATGGCCAAAATGCCCCGTTGAATCGGGGAATTTTGGCCATGCCACCCCAGTCTTCAAATAGTGATACTGCGAGGATTGAGGTGACGAAGCGATTTCTCATAGTCTTTCTTAAAATCATATAACCAGAAGTCAAAAGGCTAGCCAACGGTTATTCCCAAGAAATACGACCTTCCATCTTGTCGGGAATTGTAACTCAGGAGATTTACGAGCGTCGGCTGCATGGCATGGTCGGCCTCAATGTCCCCCTGATTTTCCACTACCTGGAATCGGAGTGTTCTTCTGATGCTCCTGTTGCTTGTCCTGCTTCTTTCTTGTTTTTTGTTCCTGATTGCTTTTCTTCTGTTTCTGACTCTTGTCCTTATCCTTTTTCCCGCCCTTGTCTCCCATTGTGTGACTCCCTTCCATCTGCCATTTACCCTCTCGCTTTGAGAGGCGCCGCTACACCGCGGATTCCCGGACTATTCATCTTCATTGTGCTCAAGGCTAACATATTATTATGCAACAGTATTTCACAATAGTATAGCCTACCAAATAATCTATGTCAACAAGAATCAAGGTAAACACTCAGGTCCCCGAGGTGCGCAGGGGTGTGGTCACCCTGTTTTTTCCGGTGGTATGCAGGACGCATATCCCACTTCACGGGCAATTTTAGCCAAGTACGTCCAGCCCACTTGGGCTTGACTCCTTAAAAATATGCGTCAAGACACGGACGTCTTGACCTACGGAACTCAATCCGCAGTCGGTTTGGTTTAGTCCATTTGTGCTTTCTGCAGGGCGCCGGAAAAATCGATATAAACCGCTTTCCACTCCGAGAATACGTCCAACGCCTGCTTGCCTGCTTCGCGATGGCCATTGCCGGTGGATTTCGTGCCGCCGAATGGCAATGAAATTTCTGCTCCGATGGTCGGCGCATTCACATAGAATATGCCGGTATAGACATCGCGCATGGCAACGAATGCCTTATTGACATCTCTGGTATAAATAGACGATGATAAGCCATAGATCACATTATTAAGCTTGCTGATCCCATCTTCCAGTGAATCACAAGTAGTAATGGAAGTAACCGAGCCGAAAATTTCCTCTTGGAAGATGCGCATTTTTTCGGTCACATCGCCGAATAATGTCGGCTGAGTGAACCATCCATAATTGTGGTCTCCGCCGGTAACTCTTCCACCGCCGCAAAGAAGCTTGGCGCCCTCTTTCTTGCCGATTTCCATATACTCAAGGACAGTGTTCATCTGGGATTCCGAAACTGCCGGTCCAACATCTATGGATTCGTCCAGACCATTGCCGACTTTCAGCTTCTTGGCGCGCTCCACAAATCTCTCGGTGAATTTCTTGACGATATCCTTATGCGCTATAATTCTGCTAGTGGCGGTGCAACGTTGGCCTGTGGTTCCGAATGCTCCCCAAAGAGCGCCCTCGATTGCCAAATCCAAATCGGCGTCATCCATCACTAATTGGCCGTTCTTGCCGCCCATCTCCAACATACAATGCTTGAAATCTGGAGCGCAGGCCGAGCTGATTCGGCTGCCGATTTCGGTCGAGCCGGTGAAACTGACCAATTTAACCCGTTTATCGTGCATTAATGGCTCGCCGACTCCGCCGCCAGTGCCGGTTACCATATTGACCACACCCGCGGGGATTCCGCATTCTTCGAAAACTTCCATAAAATGGACAACAGATAGCGGAGTATAGGTAGCCGGTTTTATCACCACAGTATTGCCGCAAATTAAGGCGGGGAATATTTTCCATGATGGAATAGCAATCGGGAAATTCCAGGGAGTAATCATGGCGCAAACGCCCATAGGCTGACGGATTGACATCTGGAATTTATTGCGCAATTCCGATGGTGTGGTGTCGCCGAACAATCGCCGTCCTTCACCTGCCATATAGAAACCCATATCGATGGCCTCTTGTGTATCGCCGCGAGTTTCCTTGATAACCTTCCCCATCTCACGAGTCATATCGCGCGAAATTTCTTCTTTGCGTTCCATAAGCCGCTGGGCCACTTTGAACATAAGTTCACCGCGCTTAGGAGCGGGAACCAGCCGCCATTTTTTATATGCGGATTCCGCAGCGGAGATAGCGGAATCGACATCTTTGGCATTTGATTTTTGGAATAGACCTATAAGCTCCCGATCATCCGCCGGATTGCGATTTTCGTATGTGTGCCCTGAGACCGAATCTACCCATTCGCCATTGATGAAATTTTTGTAAACTTTTGCCTTATCCAATATTATCCTCCTTAACGTACTAAAATAAAAGGAACATTTCACAAACCATGCCTTAATTTCAGCCCAAAATAGCGATTTCGGCGCAGGAAGCAAGTGAAAAAGGTAGGCAGAGGAAGGCCGAATACCCTTAGAACCGGCACCAATAAGGTCGATTGGAAATCTAATGATGCGATTCCCATAATGCTGGAAGGGCTCCACTGAACCAGCCGGAGAAGGTCCGGCCGAGAAAGCCAAGCGGAAAGGAGTTGGGACAGTCAGAAAGGAGACAAAAAGGGATGTTTAACGCCACGCATGAGCCTATGCCAGCGCGCCACTGCCTCGCCGCGGTGTTCCATGCGCTTGTTCGGTGTTCATCAATTTGCGAAGTCCAGGAGTTGAGCCAAACGCGGTTCATCGATTCTATAATCAGCAATCGACTTTAGGGCTTCATTTGAGGAGCACAGCGATACTCCAATACCTGCTATCCGAACCATACATATGTCGTTCTCGCTATCGCCCACCGCCACAACGCTTCGCAAATCAATATTGTGCGCTACCGTTGCATGAAGCAAAGCATTGCTTTTACAGAAATTGTGATTACAGCGGCTTGTGTCAGACCGGCAGAAATAGGAAGGCACTTTGACTTCGCCTGTTACAATACTCTGGGAAAACTCAAGTTCATTCGCCATTACGAAATCTGCACCTATCTTGATCTTGATGTGGTTGGCGATACAGTCATAGCTGTCTGTTATTATGCCCACAACATATCCGCGTTCCTTCAACACTTTTGTTACATGTGCGGCATCATCGACGAGCGGGATAGCGTCGGCAACCGAAAGAAGATCTGCAATGTTTTTGTCCTTGAGTAGTTTTGCAATATGTTTTGTTATCAGGTAGGAGTCCTGGTTCCTTGTGACGATGTCGATTAGGTCTTTGTGAAATCCGAAGGACTTCGCAGCCAATTCAATAAAGCGGCCTTGAAGCAGAGTATTATCCATATCAAAGACAGCCATTTTACGGAGCTGTCGGATAGTGTCACGGATGGCATCATCCATGTAGTCGCGAATAACTGATATGGTTTCCAAGTCATCAAGACTGGTGCGCGACAACTTCATGGCTCTGGCCAGAATAGCTCGCGAAACTTCTTTTGACATTCGCGTCAATTGGTGCCAGGGCTTCATATTATGTACAATTTCACCAATTTCAACTTCAATGATCCTTGCCCCCAGAAGGTGCATGTCGATGAGAAGGGCGATGTCTACACCATAGTCGTCCTCGAAAGAAACCTTTTGAAGAAATGTGCGGCGCCCAGCAATAATGCCACCCAATGGCTGTGCAAATTGAGATAAATCGGGGAATAAGAGGCTCAATAGAGGTCTTGCGACCAATTCCGTCACTCGTCCGGCCTCGCGGGAAAATCTCGCCTTTACGAAGTCGGCCTGTTCATTGACGAGAGGCTCCGTGAGGATGTTGATGGCGTCAGCGTTAAGTTTCCCCAAATCCGCATCCAGATAAACAACAATTTCCTGAGATGAGACGAGAAGGCCATCGCGCATTGATGCGCCTTTGCCGATTTTAGTGCTAGTGATAACGGTTGCTCCCGCCAGTTTAGCCTCACTCACCGTATTGTCGAAAGACTTGTCATCAACCACAATCACTTCCGTTACACGGGGGTTTGCCTTCGCGATCGTGACGACTGATCCTATGGTCTTCTCCTCGTTTATAGCCGGGATGATGACGCTAATCATTATCTTCCATATCTTCCATTTCTTTCCACCAAACGCCGCAAAATAGCGATTTCGGCGCAGGAAGCAAGTGAAAAAGGTAGGCAGAGGAAGGCAGAATGGGATTAGAACGAGCGTAACCAAGAATGGTGGCTCCAGTCTCGCAGATAGCACTCTGGACTGATGCTTTAATTTTTTGATTCTTGATTCCGCCTTCGCGTCTCCGCAGCTTTCTTGCCCGCCAACCTCCATTTGCGCTTGAGCGCCGCCTTCTGCCCCGCATCCTTCATACGAACCGCCCAATTGACTGCTTTAGGACGATCACGCATCTGAATAATTATTTCCATGGAAATGAGGTCAAGGTCATACATCTTGTGGCAATTGGGGCACAGAATGACCAGGTTGCTAACCTGGTTGTTGTGACGGTTTCGATCGATGTGGGCAACCTCAAGTACAGCGGGAATACCAAATCCGCAGTGTGCACAAACTGGATCATATTGTTCGAAGGCCAGTTTGCGGTAATTGATTCGTTTGGGCTTTTCAGCCACTTGAGTATTCACGTTGAGTTGTTCGCACCCATCGGGTAACCCACAGCTTGCTGTGGGAGATTCTATTTTCCGCATATAAGAAACCCACTCCACCCGGTAACCCACCCCGCTTGGGCGGGGCTGTGGGGAACTGCTTGGGGTATGTATTCCAATTCCCATTAAATAAAGAGAACCGTTTCTTTTGTGCAAAACATTTGATTGCAGAAAAGTCATCCCATTATCGATAGTCATTTCTTTCTCTCCTTCTCCCATTAATTGGGAGAAGGAGTCGAAGGATGAGGGAGCTTATGGGGGTGTACGCAAATCCGTCCGCACTCCCATTTCCTGCCCCGATATCGAATATAATCGAAAAAATAATTCTCTTTGTGAAACCCAATAGTTAAATTATAATAGTATGAATCTATGGAAATTAGGAGTCGGGTAGCATGGAACCATTGATGGAATTTGAAATCCCAGTTGATCAGCTTCGCTGGAGATGTCGGGCTGAAAGTGAAGATATTTGTTCTACGGGCGATATCGAACCATGCGGGGAGATTATCGGGCAGGAAAGGGCTCTTGATGCCATAAAGCTTGGCCTTCAAATTCAACAGCCCGGTTATAACGTATTCGTGGTAGGTTACACCGGCACCGGCCGCACCACCACTATCAAGAAGATGCTGGAGGAGTTGGAGCTTGAGGATGGCAAAGTGCTCAAAGATCTTTGCTATGTGAATAATTTTGAAAATCCGGACAGGCCAAGGTCGCTTCAGTTTCCAGCGGGACAGGGAGCCAAATTCCGCCGCGAGATGAAAAGGATTGTGGAACATCTTCGCGAAACCATTCCCGGGATGATGGAATCCGATGAACTTCGCAGCCGCCGCAAAATGATAATCGAGGAATTCGAGGAAAAGCAGAAGGATCTAATCCGAAATTTCGAAAAAGGGGTCAAGGAGAAAGATTTTGCTATGACCCAGGTGCAGATGGGCCAGATGATTCGACCGGATGTCAATCCCATCATAAGTGGAAAGCCCACCCCCCTGGCAGAGCTGGAAGCTAAAACCGAAGCTGGTGAATTCCCAAAGGAAAGATATGACCTTATCAAGGCTACTTATGATGAGCTGTCCGAGGATATGGTGCAGGTTTTCAAGCAAACCCGCGAGAATCAAAAACTGCTCAGCGACCGTTTGGAGCGGCTCCATAAAGATGCCATCAGCCCCGTAGTCTCCGAAAACATTACCGCCCTCAGGACTGAGTTCACCGCCACTGGCCTTGATGATTACCTTTCGGAAGTGCAAGAAAGCATTATCAAAAACCTCGATAGATTCCAGCGCCGGGATGAATCCCAGGACCAGGAAGATTCAACCTCCCAACCCAATCCATCAGACCAATTCTTTGAATATTCCGTGAACCTTCTGGTCGATAATGGAAAAGCCACGACCAAGCCGATCATTACAGAAATTAATCCTAATTTTAAGAACATCTTCGGTTCCATTGAACGAGTGGTTGACCGTCAGGGCTTTGGACGGACCGACTTCACTCGCATAAAACCCGGAGCCTTGCATTGTGCTAACGGCGGTTACTTGGTGCTTGATGCTTATGATACTCTGATTGAACCCGGGGTTTGGCAGGGGCTCAAGAGAACCTTGCGTTCCGGAAAATTTGAAATCCAAGCTTACGATCCCTACTTTATGTCCGGCAGCAGCGCCTTAAAGCCCGAACCGGTCGAGCTCGACCTCAAGGTTATACTGATCGGGATGCCCGAGATCTATAACCTGCTATTTAATCTCGATACCGATTTCACCAAAGTCTTCAAAGTGAAAGCGAATTTCGACACCGTGATGGACCGCAGTAAGGATAATATTTTCCGATATAACGCCTTCGCCAGCAAAATGGTCGAGGAACATCATCTGCTCCCATTCGATAAAGATGGCATTGCCGCTCTGATCGAATATGGAATGAGACTGGCAGGCCGTCAGGATAAACTATCCACCAGATTTAATCTCATCACTGATGTTATGCGCGAGGCCAGCTATTGGGCACAACAAGATGGCTCCGGAAGCGTTCGAGAAAAACACGTCGATAACGCGATCGATCAGTGGATTCGCCGGGTATCGCTGGTGGAAGACAAAATTGGTGAAATGATCGAGCAGGGCATCATTCTGATCGACAGCGATGGAACCGCAATTGGCCAGATTAATGGCCTATCGGTTTACAGCGTCGGCGAATACAGCTTCGGCAAACCAACCCGCATCACCGCCAAAACCTCAATGGGGACTAAGGGTATAATCAATGTTGAAAAGGAAGCCCAGCTTTCCGGCGCCACCCACAGCAAAGGAGTCCTGATTATCAGCGGTTACCTTCAAAGCAAATTCGCCCAAAAACGCCCGCTCTCGATGAATGCCAACTTATGTTTTGAGCAATCCTACGGAGGAGTTGATGGCGATAGCGCTTCTTCCACCGAAATTTATGCCATCCTTTCGTCTCTGGCAGAAGTTCCTATTCGCCAGGATATAGCTGTTACCGGCAGTGTCAATCAGAATGGCGTCATCCAAGCCATTGGCGGCGTAAATCAAAAGATAGAAGGATTTTTCGGTGTCTGTAAAGATAGAGGATTTACCGGTAGCCAAGCCGTTATGATTCCGGAATCAAATAAATCCGATTTGATGCTCCGTAAAGAAGTAATCAAAACTGTGGAAGAAGGTAAATTCCATATTTATGCGGTCAAGACAATTGAAGAAGGGATCAAGATCCTTACCGGAATGGAAGCCGGTGTAATGCAAGCGGATGGAAGCTATCCCAATGGAACATTATTTAATCTGGCAGAAGCAAAACTGGAAAAGTATGCAGAGGCCTATCGAAAATATACAGCCTCTGCTAATGATGCAAAATAAGCCACAATTTATGCCAATCCTAAAATTAGGTGCTGCCGTCCTTGAATTTACATGTCAAATTGAGATTAATGTAAGGAATTTAATCCTGCCCGATTCTGCCGATAATTATGTTCAGATGATAATAAACGTCACTTAATGTGAAGGGGGCAAAATATGAAAACGGCCAAAGAAACTGATAAATTTCGCGTCTGTAGCCTGTGCAATCGCGAATGGAAAGATAGGGAGAGTTTTATTAATGATATTCTTCTGTATCTAAATGGATATCAAGCCAATTTCGATCAGCTCGAACTTGGGTGGTTTCTATTCACGCACCACGAGGAGAGTTGCGGCTCCACCCTTGCGATACCGGCTGGCAAATTCTTTGATTTATACAAAGGGGAAAAATATACCGAGCGAAAAACGGGTTCCGAAGATTGCCCCGGGTATTGCTTCGAAGAGACGAATCTGGAACGTTGCCCCACCAAATGCGCCTGCGCTTTTGTGAGGGAAATTTTGGTCGCCTTGCGGAAAATGAAGGAAGCCCAAAATCCCGCCCCCCAAAAGAGTTAGCTTAGTCCCATTCTGCATCCAAATTCATCAGGGATTCTGCACCGCATCGGCGATAATGTCACCTATCTCGGTAGTGGATAAGCCGCGAGAGGCAGACAAATCGGGAATCTTGCCGCCATTCAAGCATCGCTGGATAGCGGAGTTTATTAATTCGGCTCCAATTCGCTCGCCCAAATAGTCGAGCATCATCGCCACTGCAGAAATCGCCGCAATTGGGATAGCTTTGTTTTGTCCTTTATATTTGGGTGCGGAGCCATGTATCGGTTCAAACATCGAGACTTTGCCGGGGTGGATATTTCCTGAGGCGGCCACACCCATTCCGCCCTGAAGCATTGCGCCCAAATCGGTTATGATGTCTCCAAAAATATTATTAGCTACCAGAACATCGAAATCTTCCGGGTTTTTTATCATCCACATACAGCAGGCATCAACATAAGCATGGTCTTTTTCAATATCAGGATACTCTTCGCCCACTTCCGCAAAAGTGCGCGTCCAGATATCCATCGCCCGGATGGCATTAGCCTTGTCAACCAGAGTCAGTTTCTTTCTTCCATCCCGTTTCCTTGCCAACTCAAATGCATATCTCACAGCACGTTCCACGCCCCGCCGTGTGAAAATCATTTGTGCTAAAGCCACTTCATCTTGAGTGCCCTTCTTAAAAATACCTCCCAGGTTGGTATAGAGGTCTTCGGTATTTTCGCGAACCACGACAAAATCGATATCCTTGGCAAGCTTATTCTTTAAGGGGACCAGATGATCGGCATACGGATTAATGGGACGTAAATTTATGTATAAATCCAGCTTGAATCGGATGCTGGAAATTATGCCATGCTCCACTAACCCGGGCTCGCATCTTGGATCACCGAGTGCTCCGAGATAAATGGCATCGAATGTTTTCAATTCAGCCAGAGCCGCCTCCGGTAAAAGCTCGCCGGTTTCCAAATAATGATCCGAACCATACGGAAATTCTTTGGTTAGAAAGTTGAATCCGATGGCTTCGGATGCCGCCCGCAATACTTTCAACCCTTCCCTGATTACCTCCGGACCTATGCCATCGCCCCCGATTACCGCGATTTTATGATTTTTCTTCTCTACCATCATCCTTCTGAATTCCTATTGTCCAAATTATCTCAAAGTGCCGATAGCTCGCTCCAATAATGTAATCCTGCGTCCATGTGCGATATCATTACTAATTAGACATAAATTTACTTTTCGTCAAGTATATTCTGAATTTATCATTCCGATCTCTTCCCCTATTAGTGGTGTGGCATCAAAACATTTGCCCTGCAAGGGATTTTGCCTTAATATTATTGCCTGATTCATTTGATATTTGCGCGTACCCGAAAAGAAACGATATGTTAAAAAAAATACTAATCGCCAACCGTGGCGAAATAGCGGTCCGCATAGCTTCCGCCTGCCGGCAATTGGGGATTTTGTCCGTGGGAATCTTTTCCGAGCCAGATAGGACCTCCAAACATATTCAGCATACCGATGAAGCCTACTTAATCGGCCCTGCGGCTCCATTGGCAAGCTATCTCAACATCGATAAAATCATCCAAACCGCCAAAGATGCCGGCTGTGATGCCATCCATCCCGGCTATGGTTTTCTTGCCGAAAATGCCGGCTTCGCTAGAAGCTGTGAAAACGCCGGAATTGTTTTTATTGGGCCGCATTCCGAAAGCATCCGTCTTCTGGGCTCCAAAATTGAATCACGTCGGTTAGCGGCACAAGCCGGCGCCCCCATAATTCCGGGAATGGAAATTATTCCAGGGGATCTGGACAATAGCCGTCAGGCGGCTCTTAAAATCGGCTATCCAATTCTCGTCAAAGCCTCTGCTGGTGGTGGTGGAAAAGGGATGCGCATTGTGGATGATGAAGGCGGGTTATCAGAAGCTTTGAGTTCTGCGTCTCGTGAAGCGCTTTCGGCTTTCGGTGATGGAACCGTTTATATCGAAAAATTATTAAAAAAACCGCGCCATGTTGAAATCCAGATTTTGGCTGACTCCACGGGCAATACGATTTATCTTTTTGAACGGGAATGCTCAATTCAGCGCCGTCACCAGAAGATAGTCGAAGAGACACCATCACCGGCGCTCAATTCTGAGCTTCGCCGCAAAATGGGCGAGGCGGCGGTGAAAATCGCCAAAGCCGCCCATTATCTTAACGCCGGAACTGTTGAATTCCTTCTGGATGAGGATAGAATCTTTTACTTTCTGGAAGTCAACACCCGCATCCAGGTAGAGCATCCGATTACTGAAATGGTTACCGGAATCGATCTGGTCGCCCATCAGATCGAAATAGCCGCAGGCGCAAAACTCCACTTTAGACAGGAAGACCTGCGGCAACGGGGTCATGCGGTGGAATGCCGCATTTATGCCGAGGACCCCGCCAACAATTTCTTTCCCGCCTCAGGGAAAATCCTGCTCTACTCGGAACCGTCCGGCCCCGGCCTGCGATGCGATTCGGGAATCTATTCGGGATACGAAGTTACCGTGCATTATGATCCCATCCTTTCAAAATTGATTGCTTATGGGGAGAACCGCAATCAGGCCCTGGACCGAATGTCGAATGCACTCAATGATTATGTGCTTCTGGGAATCCGCAATAATATCCATTTCCTGGGCGAAGTAATTAATCACCCAGAATTTCGCCGCGGAAATACCGACACCGCTTTTCTGTCGAGACACTTCCCGGAATATTCGCTTTTTGCAAGCAATAGCACGAAGCTAAACTACGCTATGGCCGCCGCGGCTTATCATAGCGGAAAGTCCGCCGCGGATATTAGTAACAAAATTGTAGGCGAAGAGCATCCGACTCCATGGAATACGCTTGGCTATTACCGGATGTTCTAAAAGGAATTATTGTCTGCATTGAATTGCGGTAGCCGAAGGCTCGTCCTTCGGTATCCTGTCTCATTCTTAGGATAGACATATATGGAACTGATCTACAATTCTGAAAAAATCATTGCCGAAATCAGCAAGAGTGAGAATGGATATCGTTTGAGTGCGATGAATGGTAATCTTGATTTTGACATCCAGGTTCTATCTGCCGGCATCTATTCGCTGATGGTGGGAAATAAATCGCTCAAGGCCTATATTGCTGGAAATGGCGACACATTATTTGTGCATATCGATGGCGAAACCTTTGAATTCGGTCTCCCCAAAGACGATAGCGACCTTCGTGCAGGCGCCGACTCGGCAACCAGCGCCGATGATTATCTCATTTTGCCGCCAATGCCCAGCAAAGTCGTGAAAATACTGGTAGAAAGAGGTCAAAAGGTTGCTGTGGGGACAAACCTGGTGATCCTGGAATCGATGAAGATGGAGAATTTGATAAAATCGAAAGTAGATGCGATCGTCGAGGCGGTCAACTTTTCCGCAGGCGATTTGGTCGATACCGGACAGGTGATCATCCAGATGATTCCCCCGACCAAATCCGCAACCTCTTGATATGGCCTTATGAAGGGTTGGGCTCGGGCATTTCCATTTGTAGAATTATGTTGACTTGCGGTGTATACGAATGTTAGTTTGCTTTTCAAAGGTCGTATTCGCATAAGTGATGCAATGGAGCCTAGTGTAGGTGTAGCTGTCGCCTTTCAGCATTTAATTCGTTGGGCAAAAGTCAGCTATAAAATCATAATTATCGTTTTGAAGTGGTGGTGTCTATGGTCGATTTCAATTTTCCTCAATGCCAGAAATGCTCGATTGGGCAATTACTGCCCCTCTCTGATTATGGGCGCGACGGCGCACCGATTACTTACAAGGCTTGGGTATGCTCAAATCCCGATTGCGGATTTTCAGTACGGATCGATAATGGGGAGGTTTCTTTCGGAAAGACGATCAATCAATCGTCCAAGTAAGTTTGGTTTACTCCTTCGGCGCTGGGGAAACCAGACCGCCGCGCCGATTAGATATTAAGGGCCCTGAATGCTTCAGATAGGCAAAAGACTACTCCATAACCTGCCGCTCAAAATCGGGGCTCTCTTCTTTGCCGCTCTTTTGTGGTTTCACACCGTTACCGACAAGACCTACGAGTACAATTTCGAAATAGTTAACTCGAGTGTGAAGTTACCTTCCGGGTATCGCCTCGAGGATTCCGAAATTCCAACGATTATGGTGAAGCTCAATGGCAAGGGAAAGGGATTGTTGGAATGTTTCGACAAGAAAAGTCTCACTCTTGATGTCGATTTGACTGGGTATCACGCCGGCAGTTTCGAGTATCCGGTCGATGCCTCCCGCATTATCCTCCCCAAAAGCGGCAACATCCTCGTAGCGGAGGTCATCTTCCCCAAATTCATAAGGCTGAAATTAGTCAAGAATACTTAGCCGTCATTCCCACGCCTGAAGCGGGGACGGATGAGGATGCAACCCCATAAGTTCCCTCATCCTCCGACTCCTTCTCCCAATTAATGGGAGAAGCAGAGAAAGAAAAGAATTTTCTTGACATTGCTTATTTTATTCCATATTGTTATTTACAAAATTGGCCTTTTAATCCGGCACGGTGAGGCTGGCAAGGGTTGCGCAGAGTGAAGTATATAATCTAAATCGAATTCCGTTCCCACTATCAGGAGCGGTTTTTTTTACCCCGAGAATTGGTGAGAGTGATGAGTGAGAAGAAAAAACTAATTGAGGTGATGGACGGCCCGTCTCTTACCAGAACCATCACACGCATCGCGCACGAGATCATCGAGCGCAACCGTGGCGCAGAGGATATGGCGGTCATCGGTGTGCGCACCCGTGGCGCCCTTCTGGCCGAAAGGCTGGTGGCCACGATCGAAGAGATCGAAAAAATCTCTCTTCCTCTTGGCCTTCTGGACATTACCCTTTATCGCGATGATGTCCACACGAGGCTGGAACAGCCCATTGTTCAAAAAACCGAAATCATCTTCCGCGTCAGCAACAAAGTTGTCATCTTAGTCGATGACGTGCTTTTCACGGGAAGAACTGCACGCGCCGCTCTGGATGCCATCATTGATTTTGGAAGGCCGAAATGCATTCAATTTGCAGTGTTAATCGATCGTGGCCACCGTGAGCTTCCCATACGCGCCGATTATGTCGGCAAGAACATCCCCACTTCGTTCAATGAACGAGTAGTGGTTAAAATGCAGGAGCAGGATGAAGTTGATGGGGTTTACATTGAAAAACCAGTGGAGGAATAATGACATTAAAGAGAGGCCATCTCCTTGACCTCGAAAGTCTAACTGCTGAAGAAATCACTTTGATACTGGATACCGCGCGATCATTTCGCGAAGTCATCGATCGGGATATCAAGAAGGTTCCTACTTTGCGTGGCATCACCGTAGTGAACCTTTTTTTTGAGCCTTCGACTCGCACCCGCATCTCGTTCGAACTTGCCGAAAAGCGGTTGTCCGCCGACACAATCAATTTTTCCAAAGCTACATCATCGGTTCAGAAGGGGGAATCACTGAAAGATACCATTCAGAACATTGAAGCGATGCGGACTGATATGGTAGTCATCCGACACTCTTCGCCCGGCGCCGCCTATTTCCTCACTCAGTGCTGCAATTCCAAAGTAATCAATGCCGGAGATGGGGCTCATTCCCATCCTACTCAGGGATTGCTGGACCTTTTTACGATAAGAGAAAAATATAATATCATAAAGGGGTTGAGAGTGCTGATCATCGGCGATATCAAGCACAGCCGGGTGGCCCGCTCCAATATATGGGGCTTTCGGAAACTGGGCGCCCAGGTTGCCATCTGTGGGCCTTCTACTCTTCTCCCCTACGAAGTCGAGAAAATGGGAGTGGATGTTTTCACCGATCTCGATGAAGCTCTGGAAGGAATCGATGTCCTCAATATCCTCCGCATCCAGACCGAAAGGCAGGATGCCGGCTATTTCCCGACTTTGCGCGAATACACTGAGCTTTATGGCATTAATTCCGAGCGGCTCAAGCGCCTCAATGTCGGTTTTACCATTATGCATCCGGGCCCGATGAACCGCGGAGTCGAAATCACTGTCGATGTGGCCGAATCCACGGACTCGGTAATTCTCGAGCAAGTTACCAATGGGGTAGCTATCCGGATGGCGGCGCTTTATTTATTAATGGCAAACGAGCCCATCCCCTCCAGAGAAGGAGTATTATCGTGATGGCCGAATTAATCATAACAGGAAACAGGGTGATCGACCCCTACAATGGCTATTCGGGACCTGGTACTATTCATATTTCCGGCGAATCGATCGAAAGATTCGATCCGGAATTCATCAGCGACCTCGGCGAATTTGAAAATAACGTCAGGCTGATAAATGCGGGCGATAAAATAGTTTCTCCCGGCCTTATAGATATGCATGTTCACCTGCGCGAGCCGGGGCGTGAGGATGAAGAAACTATCATCAGTGGTTGCGAAGCGGCGGCCGCCGGCGGTTTCACCGCCATTTGCTGTATGCCCAACACCCGTCCCGTCATTGACTCGCAGGAAGTGGTTCGCTTCATTCGCAGTCGGGCGCAGTACGCCGCCGCCCGGGTCTTTGTCATCGGCGCTATCTCCAGGGGCATCGCCGGCCAGCAACTCGCCGAGATAGGCGACATGGTCGATGCGGGCATAGTGGCCATCACCGATGACGGCAAAAGCGTGATGGATGCTCAATTGATGCGTAATGGGATGGAATATGCCAAGATGTTCGGCATACCGGTTATTTCCCACGCCGAAGATATGAACCTCTCCAGGGGCGGGAAAGTCAATGAAGGCTACCAGGCCACTGTGCTGGGCATCAAAGGCATTCCGTCCGTCGCGGAGGATATCATTGTAGCCAGAGACATCTATCTTTCCAAGTTTACCGGCACTCCTTTGCATATTGCCCATATTTCGACCGAAGGCTCAGTGAAATTGGTTCGTCAGGCCAAGGAAGAGGGCTTAAGAATCACGGCGGAAGCCACTCCTCACCATTTTACCCTGACTGATGACCTGCTCAAAACGTTCAATACCAACCTGATCGTGAATCCGCCTATCAGGACGCAAAGAGATATTGATGCAGTCAAGGAAGGTCTGAGAGATGGCACCATAGATTGTATCGCCTCCGATCATGCCCCCCATTCTCCGGAGGAAAAGGATGTCGAGTTTATGGAAGCCCCCTTTGGAATGATCGGTTTGGAAACATCGCTGGGACTGTCGCTCACCAACTTGGTCCACACCGGCCTCCTACCTATCGAGACATTATTAAAGAAGATGACTGCACAGCCCGCCAAAATCCTTAGCCTTCCCTATCAAGGATTCAAATCGGGCGCTCCTGCTGACATCACCATCATCGACCTCAATCTCGAATGGAAGGTTGATAAGGCCGAATTCAAAAGCAAATCCCGCAACTCACCCTTCATCGGTTATGAATTGAAAGGGAAAGCAGTTTATACCATCTGCAAAGGGGAAGTAGTATATGCCGAAAGCCATATTACTTGATTGAGTTAGCTTAAAGATGGGAAAGCTCAATATATTTGAAGGGCATTTAGAAATAATTTGTTATGCGTGTATCCCAATAGAGGCAACCCATTTTGTGACTATTATCTGCCGCATTTTTTATACACAAACCAATTAGTGAATATTCTATTGTATATAAGCTCGTTTGCGCCTCAATTTCCTCGGGCATTTTGAACATAAATTCATTGATTTATTGCCCTTTCGCAGGTGACATTTATTTTTTAATCGAACTCTGACCAAGGGATTGAAGTATATAAGAGTATGGCCAAGTTCATATTACATAGCGATTACAAACCTGATGGTGATCAACCCAATGCCATTCGAGAACTTACGGAAGGGCTAAAACGAGGCGATAAGTTTCAGACCCTTCTGGGGGTTACCGGCTCTGGAAAGACCTTTACGATGGCAAATGCCATTGCCAACTATGGTAAGCCAACGTTGGTAATTTCCCATAATAAGACGCTTGCCGCACAATTATATGGCGAGCTTAAAGGTTTTTTCCCGGAGAATGCGGTTGAATTTTTTATCAGCTATTACGACTATTATCAGCCTGAAGCTTATCTTCCGTCCACCGACACTTATATCGAAAAAGACACTTCCATAAACGAAGATATCGATCGCCTTCGCCTGCGGGCAACTTCCTCGCTGATGGAGCGTGACGATGTCATTATCATAGCCTCTGTGTCCTGTATCTATGGGCTTGGTTCTCCCTCAGATTGGCAAGAAATGATGATTGTTCTGGAGGCCGGCGCGGAGATCGAGCGCAATCAGCTCCTGCGCCGATTGGTCGAGATTCATTATTCCCGGAATGATATTGAATTTGGACGCGGTGCGTTCCGGGTAAGAGGAGATGTTGTTGAAATCCATCCCGCCTACGAGGAGACAGCCATCCGCATCGAGTTGTTTGGCGATACCATTGATCGCATTTCCACGATTGACATACTGACTGGAGAAGTGTTAAGCGAAAAGAAGAAGGTGGGCATTTTCCCCGCCAAGCATTTCGTCACCACCCGCGCTAATCTCGAGCGCGCCATCGAATTTATCGAAGCTGAACTGGAAGAAAGGCTGTCATATTTCCGAGAGCAAAATATGCTCCTTGAAGCCCAACGTCTGGCATCAAGGACCAAGTACGACATTGAGATGATGACTGAAATCGGTTATTGCACAGGAATCGAAAATTATAGCCGTCATTTGTCTGCAAGAAGAGAAGGTGAACGTCCTTATACCCTCATTGATTTTTTCCCCAAAGAATTCCTGACCATTATTGATGAGTCCCATCAGACCATCCCTCAAATCAGGGGAATGTATAACGGCGACCGTTCCCGCAAAGAAACATTGGTCCGATTTGGTTTTCGCCTTCCCTCGGCGCTGGATAATCGCCCGCTGTTTTTCGACGAATTTGAATCACTACAACATCAGATTATATTCGTTTCCGCCACTCCCGGCGATTTCGAGATGGGAAAATCCAATGGAGTGATTGTCGAGCAAATCATTAGGCCAACCGGCTTGTTGGATCCAGCCATCACTGTCAAACCTTCCAGCAATCAAGTCGATGACCTTGTGGCCCAGATAAGGACACGTGTCGCTTCCAAAGAGCGGGTCCTGGTTACCACTTTGACCAAAAGGATGGCCGAAGACCTCTCCGACTATCTGGCTAAACTCGGCATCAGGGTTAAATACCTCCATTCCGAGATTGATGCTATCGATCGGGTCGAAATCCTCCGCGGCCTCCGTTTAGCGGAATTCGATGTCCTCGTGGGCATCAACCTTCTCCGCGAGGGTTTGGATCTGCCTGAAGTTTCCCTGGTGGCCATTCTCGATGCCGACAAGGAAGGTTTTCTACGCTCGGAGCGCTCGCTTATCCAAACCGCCGGACGAGCCGCCAGAAACCTTTCTGGCGAAGTTGTCCTCTACGCCGATAAGATTACCGACTCCATCCGCAAAACCATCCAGGAAACCGAACGGCGCCGCCAACTGCAACAGGAATACAACGAGAAGCACAACATTACACCGCAGACTATTTTCAAGACCCGGCAGGAAATATTAAGGGCCACTACCTTTGCAGATTCTAAAACCATAAAAGAGGATGAATTTGTCGATTTTAGAAAATATGAAAGCTACTCTTCTGCCGAAAAATTGCTTATATTGCAGGAGGAAATGGAAAATGCCGCCAACAACCTCGAGTTCGAAAAGGCGGCGGCTATTCGTGATGAAGTGTCGCGTTTGAAAAAGCTCAAATCGGTAAAATAAAATGAGATACCTGATTATTTTCGCACTTCTGGCGGCATCACTCACTTCCTGCAACGAGAATCCTACCTATGTCCCTTATGACGACCGCACCGCGATAGTCGATATCGTTGCCAAGGACTATCCAAACCTTTTTCAGACCTTGGTGGTCAATGCCGATGTTCCCGACACCACATTACATCTTACATCAGGAAGCTACAAGCCGCTTTTCTATTGGCGTGAAATAATCGACCACGGCAGAAAATATGACATAAATGCCATCTACCCGGATAGTTTGGGAATAGTCCCTTACGCCACAGTAACCGTTACCGAATCTATCAGGATAAATTTCCATGTAATTGCCAGCGACACTACCGCTATCCCGGACTCCATCGTTAGGATTGTCAAGCCGGCGACAGAATTGATTCGAGTCGCCGCCAGGATGGAACAGTGGGGAAATCAATACGACGCTCGAAACGGCTGGCTGCTCCAGAAAGCTTCCCCTGTCTTTGGCTCCTCCACTATACTTCCCTATGGCATATTGAAGGTGACATTATCATCTCTCAGCATCGGAGAAAAACTATATTCATCTTCTGATTACCTTCGACTCGACTCGCTGAACCAAATTCCCATAGTCCGCAAGAACGAAACCATCAACGTTACCGTCCAGGTAAGCGATCCTTCGGATATCATCACTTTCCACATCGGCAAGGATGTTTTCGCCCAGACATCACCAACCCCGATCGATTCGAACAGATTCCAGGCAATCCTGGTGTCGCCGGACCAAGTGGGCTATTTTCACATCACCATCGATTTGATTGATGATGTTGCCATTCCCGATACTGCCAATTATCAATTCCAGCGGTGGTCCCTTCCACTCCACATCTTGAATAATTAACCACGATGAGGGTGAATGTCGTCCGAAATATTGATCCCAGAATTTTCCTGAATTCAAATCACTTTTCGCCAAAATCGCGATTCCCCGGGAACCGTTTTTATTATCCGAAAGTTTTCTTATCAGAACTAACATTGGCTTAAAATCAAGCCTGAATGCGGCATACAGAGCTACCGCACTACAGGGGAAGGCTGAATGCTTGGTAGCGCAGACATTCCCGTCTGTGATTTATGGTGGTGCCGGACAGGAATGTCCGGCCTACCATTCCCAGAGGGCCTCTGTGCCCGCCCTTTTTTGTTCCAATTCGTAGGGATTGTGTAAAAATTCGTTTTAGAATGAAATCATGTCATTACTATTCTGATGCTGTAATGACACATCACTTTACGCCACTATCCTTCACGTTGTATTCAATCATAATCAAGAGACTTGATTTGCTTGCTCTCCTTGGTTTAGTGCAAGCCTCCCCGTATCACCAATTAGCAGGCCATCAAATAATGGCGATTACAGTATTATTATATGTGGGTAGTATTATTTCGGCGTCAAAGCGCAAAAAACACTTGACAACACTGGTTAAAGGATTATATTTAAATACTATTAAGTATGGCGTAAAATAGTTATTCCGAATTACTCTTCTTCTACTATAAGGTTCGAAAGCAATTAGGAGAAATCATAAGCCTTGATTTTCAAGCCCAGCTAACAATGGCTGTTGGTTTGACAGCGATCAAGAGATCTTACTCCGCACAAGCTAATTGTGAAGGCTTTGTGAACATTAACTCTTAATAGAAGGAGGTTATTATGAAACACATCGGCGCAACAGTGCTGGTGGTTTGACACGCCCTGGGTCAACATTGTCTTCGCCGAGCTACCATTCGTTGAAAAAACCTTGCGAAAAAAGGTCTCGATGTCATTCACAATTCTAAATGATGGAGTTTAAGAATTATGTCAAAAATTATTCTAACTTTATTGCTTGCCTCGCTATTTCTTTGCAGTAGTGCTTTTGCGGTTAGCTTAAGTAGCAAAGCCCCGTCAAATCAATCCAGCACTCCTATTAGTCCCACTCCAGTCGGCACTGGCATCACCGTTGTATGCCCTCCTGGGGGGATACTTGAAGGCGAGCCGGATTGCTATGTCGGATATGTCGATCACTACAATGGCGGTTGCAACAGCTCTCCGTTTGTATTCCAGCCCATCGCCAGCGGCGACACGATTTGCGGCACCTCTGGTGTGTTCGGCAACTATCGTGACACCGATTGGTACACGATTGATGTGACCGAGAACTGCGATCTGAGCTGGTGCGGCGTGGCTGATTTCGGTCTATTGCTGTTCATCATCGATGCCGGTTCTGGCAGCTGCTCGGATTATAGCATCCTGACTTATGGCATTGCTAATCCAGGCGAGACTATATGTCTTAGCTGGGCGGTCACTCCGGGCACCTATTGGCTTTGGGCTGGCCCATCCGCTTGGGATCCGAACTGGCCATGTCCGATCGACTACGTAGCTTGGGTAGATGGTTGTGTTCCTGTGCCGCCGACCTGCACTGAAGTAAGCATGGTTCCGGACACTTATCCGATCTTTGTTCCGCCCGGCGGAACTTTCGGGTACACCGGTTATCTCAATAACCCTCTGCCTGATCCAGTTGCGCATGACGTCTGGGTGGGAGTCAACTATCAGAATGTCTTCCACCAACTCTGGTTCTTCCAAAATGTTTTGCTGG
>Ga0210044_10002949_pt1 | contig 24689 bp, 14 predicted proteins | sample CryGey13umfilter_2_FD_183959 | JGI IMG/M metagenome (GOLD analysis project Ga0210044, IMG submission 183959) | Groundwater microbial communities from aquifer in Utah, USA - Crystal Geyser 4/9/14 3 um filter (SPAdes) (version 2) | ecosystem: Environmental > Aquatic > Deep subsurface >... | reverse complement strand
ACGCCGCCCGCCTCGCCCCAGTACTGCGCGGGCGCGCCCCGCTTCGACATCTCCCTGGGCGGCCACATCGCCCTGGATGTCTACGGCCGGCTGTACGTGGCGCAGACCAGGTGCGACCAGATCCTGCGGCTGGATTCGAACGGGATCACGCTCGTGGCGGGCGGAAAGACCGAGTGGCTGGGACAGCGCTACCGCCCCGGTGACTCGGTGGACGCGGCCGGGTTCAGCCAGCTGGGTGGGATCACCCTCGGCCCCAAGGGCGAGGTGTACGTCGCCGAGCTGGGGATGATCCGCGTCGTCGAGAACCAGACGATCCGCGTCCTCGCCGGATCGGTCACGCCCGGCTTCGAGGACGGGCCGGCGTTGCAGGCCGGCTTCGTGGTCCCGGGCGCCCTCACGCTGGATACGGCGGAAGCGCTCTACGTGGCGGACGACCAGAGCCGGATCCGGCTGGTCGCCGGCGACCAGGTGACGACCCTGGCCGGCAGCCGGCAGTCGGGCCATGCCGACGGCCCGGCGGATACCGCCCGGTACGGGGATCTGCTCGGACTGGCGCGCGCGGGCGACGCGGTCTACGTCAGCGACGGCAACACCATTCGTCGGCTGCAGGACGGCCTGGTCACCACAGTGGCCGGTCAGGACGGCTCCAGCGATCTGTATCGCGACGGGCCTGTGGCCGACGCACGTTTCAACAACCCGCGGGGGTTGACCGTCGACCCCCGCACGGGAGAGCTGCTGGTGGCCGACACCGGCAATAGGCGCCTTCGGGCCATCGACCTGAAGCAAGGCACCGTCCGGACATTGAACCTGTACGCGGGGACGTTCCTCGCTCCAACCGAGGTGGCCGTCGCCCGGGACGGCCAGATCTATGTCATGGACCTGGGCTGTGTCCGGGTGCTTCGACGCTGACCGGTGACGAAAGGGGGCAAGCTGTGGGGGTCAAGGTCAGACACGCGAGGCACAGGGGCGGGCCGAGGGCTCCGCCGATGGCGCCGTGGCGTTTAGGGCTGTCTTCAGCGGGACGACAACAACAAATCAAAACGACAACGAACGGGGGATTGCGTGCCCAACAATCGAAGGTGCGACAGTATTGTCATCATGTGGCTGATGTTCAGCGGATGCTCCCCAACGAACCTCGACGGTGCGAACTGTCGGCAGCGACCGTTGCTGGCTCCTGGTGCCAGTGCGCAGTTCGTGGTCAAAGCGTCGACCAAGGAGCAGTCGATGATCACGCCCCATCTCAAGCCGGACGATCTCGTGGTGAACGTGGGACGACAGGTGCTGCGGGAGTCCGACCACGTGCTCGTCGACGTCAAGATCCTGGACAAGGGGACCCGCCAGATGCGGCGGCTGTCTCTGGAGTGGAAGACCGGCCAGGTGGTGAACGGGCCGTCGCTCGAGCGTGCCGAGGCCAGTCTCTATCAGTCGAAGTACCACAAGCCACAAGCTTTCGCTCGGTGACTTCGCGATGCTCAAGTCGAGCGGCACCCAGCCCATCGGCGTCTGGGTCACGACGCCCAGTGTGTCGTCCAAGGGGGTCACGTTGGCGGGGCTGAAGACGGCCCTGGCGCAGGACAAGAAGGGGCTGCTCGCGCAGCTGGCCCAGATGCCCGGCATCACGGTCACGGGCAACAGCTCACAGCTGCCGCTGATCCAAGTCGAGGCCACGACCGCGGCGCTGAAGACGCTGAGCAAACACCCGTCAGTGGCCTCCCTGCACATCCTGCGTCCGTCCGGTGCGACGACGATGGGGACGACGACGGCAGAGCAGCAGAACATGTACTGGTCGGACGTGCTGGAATCGTTCCCGGCGGTCACCAACGATGTCAACGTGGCGATGTTCGACACGTGCCACCCCTCGACGATGCTGCGGATGTACCAGGATTTGCCCGGTGACGCGAACGATTCGATGGCCTACATGCCGGGCATCTCGGAGACGTCGCCAGACTACTGCTCCTGGTTGCCCCTGGAGGATCGCGAACACAACGTCTCGCACGCCGACAAGACGCACAGCATCCTGTACGCCCGGCCCGACGGACACTACAGTCCAGCGCGCGGCAAGAACGGAATGCTTCACGCATTGTCTTCGCAGGTCAGGAGCCTCGCGCTGTACGGGATCAAGGGGTCGAAGAAGGCCCCCGGTGCGACATGTGCGAGTGACCCGGAGTGCTGCAGCGGCATGTGCTCCAGCGCACACTGCACGGGGCCGTGTATGCCCGATTCGGCCGACGTCGCCAGCGCCCTGTTCGGTCTGCTCAGCAGCAGCCCTGCGCCTGATGTGCTATCCATCTCGGTCTGGGGTAGGTTCGGCGTCGACCCTGTGACGGGGGCGTCCATTCCGCCGGACTGCGACTCCGAGCCGGACCTGGCCATGCGGTCGCTGGACTGGCAGGCGACGATGCTGCCGGGAAAGACCAACATCGTCTTCGCGGCCGGCAACGCCGGCTACGAGGCGACGTCGATGTACTATTACTGTTGTGATATCGGTGGCGTTTGCGGGTCGGTGGGGAATGTTGGCACCACAGATGAGGCCCATGGGGGCGGATGTTCTGATCTGCGGGACAACGACGGGGACGGCAAAATCGACTGCGACGACGAGGACTGCAACGATCCCGATGGCAGCCACCACGGGGGTGTCCCGACGGTCCACTCATTTTGTCGCCAGCGGCACCATGTGCTGCCCAAGCTGCGCAACGCGATCATCGTCGGAGGGTACGACTCCGATGGCCGCGAGAATGGCGAGCATCCAGAAGCAGACCACATGGGGGACTACGTCGAGAGCGTTGGTAACGCCTTTTCGAGTTGGCGCGCCGGCGTGTCGCCGCACCACGATCGCATCTTGCCGCACGTGGTGGCGGCGGGCCGGTCGGTGCAGGCCGCGGACCATCACAAGGACAGCTTCTTCTCGTCCGATGGGTTTCGCTGGTGGGGCGTCTACGAGAACGAGATCGGCGTCGACGCGACAGGGACCAGCTTCGCGGCGCCCCAGGTCGCGGCGCTGGCGAGCTATGTTCGACGCAAGGCGAACCAGGAGTTCCCATCCAATGCCCGCGTGGCGCAGCAGGCCACGCGGGCCGTGATCATGGCGTCGGCGCGACACAACCCGAAGAGCTTCTACTGGAACTACGACGTGTTTCAGAATGGGCACTGGGAGTTTGCCCGTTCGCTGCTTCGGACAGGCGCGGCCGATGCCCGTACGGGCAGCCGGAAACATCGCGATGGCGCGGGCGCCGTGGGTGGACGGGCGCTGGCGCACCTGCTGCCGGCGGGGCCGTCGAGTGGCAGTGTGAGCTCGAAGTGGGGCGGTGGGGACATCGAGATCCCCGAGGGAGGACAGCCGCCGCCGGTCAAGGTGCCATTCGTCTGGCCTGAGGAGCACACGAGCTCGGGCTACGGCCGTGTTCGCATCGCCCTCACGTGGAACCCGACGGTTCAGTGTACAGAGCCCGATCAGTGCACCCCTCAGAACTGGACTCAGGGCCACGACCTGGATCTGTGTTTCTACGAGGAGGCGGGGCAACAGGACATCCTGGTCGGCTGCGCAAACTCGTGGGACAATAACTACGAGCTCATGGACACCCAGATGAAGAAGGACGGAACTGGATACTACATCCTGATCTCGGTCTATTCCGGGCAGCCGCTCTCGACGGTGTCCTATGGAGTGGCGGTGTACTGCGATGCGTATCACGATGGCATTCCATAGCGGGCGCACGCTGCTGCTGCTGGCCGGGGTGCTGTCGTGCCAGGGGCGCCCGGCCGTCGTTGAGGACGGCGGGGGGGCCGAGCCATGGGTCCGCGTCGAGGGCCCAGGCGTCGGCGCTTCCTGGCACACCGCAACCCTGCTCGAGGACGGTACAGTGCTGATCGCGGGAACCACGATGCCGGACCAGCGTGGTGCACTCCGCTACTTTCCGGGCGACAACCGGATGGTCGCAGCAGGTGTGATGGCCACCAAACATGGCCACCACGGTGCCGTCCGCCTCGTTGATGGGAGAGTTCTGATTGCTGCGGGAGGGACGGATTGGTCCAATGACCCTGTCCAGGGCACGGATCTGTTCGATCCGGTATCGCCGGCATCGTGGAGCGTCTGGCCAACCACTGTGATGCCCATACGCAGCGATCCCGCCATGATCCAGGTTCCAGGTGGTGATGTCTTCTTGATTGGCGGAATGGTCTTTGGTGCGCCGCAACAGGGGCCGGTCATGCAACCCTTTGTCTCCGGCGAGCAGGTGGAACGCTACCAGGCCTCAACGGGTAAGTGCGGGTAAGTGGGAGTACGTCGCTGATCTGCTTCGGTCATCGGGGTCGGTGGGGTGGGGCATCGTGCGCCTCACGCCAACCCGCGTGCTGGTCGTTGGTGGCGGTGCCACGGAGGGGGCCGACGCACGGCTGGAGCTGTTCGATGCGGCGACGCTGCATTCAGAGTTCCTGGCCCAGACGTTGCTGGAGGCACGGGACAATCCAACGGCGTCGCTTTTGCCCGATGGCCGCGTGCTGGTTGTGGGCGGCGGTTTCACTCACAACATGGTCCACCAGACCCGACGCACCGCGGAGGTGCAGGACCTGCAACGTGGCAGTTCGACACTCATCGCGCTGCCCCACGGTCTGGACTTTCACACCACAACGGTGCTGCCTGACGGTCGCGCGGTTGTCGTCGGAGGCTGCGAGACGGGACCCGACCCGATGCACACTCTCGATCAGGTGCTCCTGCTGGACCCTGTAGCCGGAACAGTGAAGCAGATCGCGACCCTCCCGCAGCCGCTGGCCGGTCATACGGCCACGTTGCTGTCGGATGGATCGATACTCATTGCCGGAGGGACCGGTGATGTGGCCATGGCCAGCGTGGACTACCGCTTCTACCCCGCGGTCGCCGAGCGCATGCAGTCCAATTGATCCCGCGATGCGTACCGAACAGGGCGCGGTCGAGTACCTGCCACAGAGTCCCGTGCCAGCTGGCACACATTCCTCAGGAATCTGATGCGTCGGCAGGCAAACCGGTGAGAATCACACCCGGGACGCCGGGCAAGCTTCTTGCTATCCGTGCCACCACCACACCCAAAGGAGTCATCGATGCGCGTCTGTCTGCTGGGAGCTGATCACGAGGAGAACCTGGGCCTGGGTATGGTCGCCGCGGCCGCGGAGGCGGCGGGGCACGATGTCGAGGTCCTGCCGTTCAACGATCCGCGTCAGATGGAGACGCTGGCGCGGCGGGCGGCCGACGCGGACGTGGTGGGGCTGAGCATCCAGTTTCAGCACCGGGCCCGGGAGTTCCTGATACTGGCGCGCCGTCTGCGGCAGGTGGGGTTCTCGGGCCACCTGACCTGCGGCGGGCAGTTTCCCACCATGGCGTGGCGCGACGTGCTCGAAGGGAGGTGGGGCGTGGACTCGGTGGTGCTGCACGAGGGAGAGCGCAGCTTCGTCGAGCTGCTGGCGGCGCTGAGCGGTGGTCGACCGCTCTCCAGCGTGGCGGGGCTCGCCCTGCCGCAGTCCGGTCGCACTGCACCGCGTCGTCTGGAGGACGATCTCGATCGTCTGCCGTTTGCCCGACGGTACCGTTCGCACAGCCGACACGTGGGGATCCCCTTCATCCCGGTGATGGGCAGCCGTGGCTGCTGGGGCCGGTGTTCGTACTGTTCCATCACCACGCTGTACCGGGACGCGCGGCAGCACGGCGGCGCGCGCCTGATGCGGCACCGCAGCCCGCACAACATCGCCGAGGAGATGGCGCTGCTGAGCCACGGTGCGGGTGGTCCCGCGGTGTTCTGTTTCCACGACGACAACTTCCTCATGCCCCGCCCCGCGGACTCGCTCCGGCGGATCCAGGCCATCCGCCAGTGCCTCGACGAATTCGGCGTCGGCCCCGTGGGGCTGGTGGGCAAGTGTCGACCCGACAGCCTGACGCCGGAGCTGGCGCGGCAGCTGCGTGCGCTGGGTGTGGTGCGGCTGTACGTCGGGGTGGAGAACGTGTCGCAGGCCGGATCCGATCACCTGAATCGACGGGTCCAGGTGGCGCAGGTGGATCGAGCGCTCGAGGCCTGCCGCGAGGCGGGGATCTTCGGCTGCTACAACCTGCTGCTGTTCGAGCCCGACGCGACGCTGCAGGATGTGGCGCAGAACGTCCGCTTCATCCGCGAGCACGCCTCCCATCCGGTGAACTTCTGCCGGGTGGAGCCCTACTGCGGGACACCACTGCAGCGGCGGCTGGCGCGGGAGCAGAACCTGTCCGGCAACTTCCTGGGCTACGACTACCGGATCCACGACGACCAGGTGGAGCTGCTGTTCCGCATCTGCGCCGCCGCGTTTCGTCCGCGCAACTTCGCCGAGAACGGGGTGCACAACCGCTACATGGGGCTGGGGTACTACGTCAGCCTGCTGGACCGGTTCTACGACGAGCCGGCGCAGGTGGCGGCGCTGGCGCGAGAGGCCGAGGCCCTGACCCGCAGGATCACGCTCGAGACCGCCGGCTTCCTCGACGAGGCGATGCGCATCGTCGAGCGTGCCGACGGTGACCCCGACCGGATCGAGCGCGAGGCGAGCCACCTCGGGCTGCGGATCGCCGAGGCCGACCGCGTGCAGCACGCCCGGCTGGACGAGGTGTACGCCGTGCTGAACGGGTTCGCCGCCAGCGCGCCCCGACCCGAGATCCGGGCCAACCCCCGCCTGCTGCGGCTGGTGCGGCGCGTGGCGCAGGGGGCCTCCGTGGGCGCCTGGCTCGCCAGCTGCGTCATCGGCGGCCAGGGCTGCGACAGCCGCTCGGTGGCACCGGACTCGGGAACGGACATCATGGTGCTGGACCCGCCGCCGGTGGACATGGGGGACACGATGATCCTCGATCCGCTGCCCGAGGACATGGGACAGGACATCCTGATCGTCGATCCGCTACCGGCGGACATGGGCCAGGACAACATGATCATCGATCCGCCGCCCATCGATGCCACGGTGGTGGACATGCTGCCCCCCGACGCCGGCGTCCAGCTGATGCCCGACACGGATCTGGTGGATGCAGTGGCCGGACAGTGGCGCGACACCGCTCCGGTGCGGGTCAGACGGTCGTCGGACCTGCCGCTGTGGGCGCCGCCGGGTGTGCGGCTGCGGGCCTCGCGGGTCGAACAGGGCGTGGAGGTGGCGCTGGAGGGCGGCCCGGCCGCGGTCAGCCTGCGCTGGCAGAGCGACGGACGAATCGAGGGCGAGGGTCGTCGTGTGCTGTGGATTCCAGGATCCGCCATGGACCAGATCAGCGTCGGCGTGCGATCCCGGGGCGGCATCGCGGTGGTGTCCATGCGGCTGAAGGATGTGGTGTAGGCTCACGAATCGCTTGAACTCGACGGCCCATTCCGGCAACCATTGCCAGGACGTGTACGGCACAGCGCGCAGGAGAGACGATGACCAGGGCGATTGGTTCGAGCGTGGTGGGTCTGGCGGGCCTGGTGCTCGCGGCGTGCAGCTCGGGTGAGACGAACACGAGCTGTCGGGACTACACCGACTGTTTCACCGGACAGTACTGTGGTCCGAATAACACCTGCATCCAGGACTGCAAGAGCGGCGGCGAATGCCAAAGCGGTGTCTGCAACTCCATCGGGAAGTGTGAGCCGGTGAAGCAGGACGGCGGGTTGGACGGCCGGGTGGGGGAGGGCAGTGTGCCCGACGCGGGTCCGCCGGACCAGCTGGCCCCTGATGGCCAGCCGGACCAGGGGCCCCAGCCGGACCAGGGGCCGCAGCCGGACCAGGGGCCTCAGCCGGACAATGGGGTGCCGGACCTCTTCGTCGCGGACATCTCGAAGGTGGATGCCCCGCCGGATGGGCCGCCATCAGATCTCACGTCGTCGGACGGAATCCTCGTGCCCGACGGGTTGCCCGTCATCCCCTGTGCCACCGTGATCGGGCAGCCCTGCACCCAGGCGGGCTTCGAGTGTGGTGCCACGGCCAGCTGTCTGCTCACCAGCAACGACGGTCTGAAGGGGGTCTGCACCTGCAGCTGCATCCCGGACGACCCCCAGACCGTGCTGGTCAACGAGGACAACTGCCCCTTCGGGGGGCGTTGCGGGAAGGTGGCGCTCAGCGGAGGGACGACGGCCACCTTCTGCTTCAAGACCTGCAACCCGAAGATCGGCAGCAACGACTGTCAGGGCGGCCTGGCGTGTGATCCCCGATCGGGATCATCGGTCGGGTTGTTCGACGAGGCCGTCTGCATGTTCTATGGCTGCACCGCCGGGACGGACTGCCCCGTGACCACCAGCACCCAGTGCGTCACCACCAGCCCCACGGCCTGCAGCACGGGGGAGCAGTGCATCGCCGTGACCAGCGGCACCACCGATGGGTACTGCGCCAAGGCCGGTCAGTGCGACCTGGCCAGCCACCTGTGCAACGCTCACACGCTGGGCAAGGCCACGGCCAAGGTCGGGGACCCGTGCACGGACGACACGCAGTGCGGCAACGCCATGGAGTGTCTGATGCAGATCGACTGGAGCAAGTACCGCAAGAAGGGCGGGCAGATCTGCACCGACGACGCCCAGTGCTGCAGCGGAAGCTGCCAGCTGGGCCAGTGCACCAGCGGGCTGTGCACGGTGGACAACCGCAACGGGTATTGCACCATCTCGGGCTGCAACTTCGCCGCGACGTTGTCGATCCGCGCCTGCCCCGCGGGTTCCCAGTGCAACATCCTGTACGGTGGCGGTCTGTGTCAGAAGAGCTGCACCCTGGCCACGGCCTCGGACTGCCGGGGCCACGTGGCGGATCTGCTGGGCGACTACGAGTGTCGGGCCTGGAACAACCTCGCCATCGGTGGGACGGCCATCACCACCTCGCCGGTGTGCGACTTTGGGCCGTCCATCGCCTGCGACATCTTCGGCGCCTCGTCGGTGCTGGACTGCACGGCGCTGGGCGAGACGAACAACCCGACCAACATGACCTGCCGCGGGCTGAACAACGGGATCAAGGTCAACAGCCACGACCCGCTGGGGTACTGCCTGGACAACACCGCCTCGGGGACGCAGCTGCGCAGCCCGATGCCCACGCCCTGACGGGTCTCCCTGGTACTTGATGGTTGGGCTCCGGCAACGCCCCTGGCGCTCGCCTGGCCTGCGCCCCTGCTGCGCAGGGGCTTGCCTCGGAACCCCACTCGCGCCTGGGGCGTCGCCCTCGCCCAACCCCGATCGATCCAACAGGCCCTATCGGGCGCACGCGTGCGAGGTCGGTGGGGTGCGCACCACCGGGGCCCGCTTCTCCCACACCACCGGGACCTCGCGCCACACCTGGCGCAGGAGCTCGCAGTAGGGCAGGTGGAGCGTCGAGAGGTCGAGCACCATGTGATCGCCCAGCGCGGTTGCGGCGTACAGTCGCGACCCCTGCACGCGGATGTGGATCACCGGGCCATGCAGCTTGGAGTGGTCGAGCAGCGCCCCGTTGCCCGTGTGCCAGATGTTGAGCAGGCCGTTGGCGTGGCCCGCGATCATCGTGTCACGTGGGCCCGCGACGATGCGAACGGCGGGACTGGACGGCAGCGACTCGAAGGACAGGCCGACCTGGCTTGTGGGGTGCGTCAGCTCGATGTTGCCGTCGGCGAACCCCATGGCGATGCGATCCCCGAGGTCGCCCAGCGAAGTGATGCCCTCCTCTGCTGGTATCGTCGAGAGCGTGTCGCCGACGGGAGACAGCGCGAGGATCTCGCCGCCGGAGGCGACGAGCAGCCGCCCCCGGCCCCACGTGGCGGCCGTCGCGGGCCGACGCTGCAGCAGGGCCGTGCGAGAGAAGATCTGCAGATTGCGGTGGCCCAGCGTGGCACAGCCGCGGTCCAGGGCCAGAGCTTGCCGCAGACCGGGGACACGCGCCTGCAGCAGTCGACGGTCATCGAGTCGATCCCAGATCTCCAGATCCTCGTCGAGGGTGGCGAGGCAGATCGTGCGATGATCGTCCGCCTCCTGGCCCGCCAGCACTCTGTCCTCGATGGCGGCCCGCAGGAGATGACCGACGGCTGGCTTGGCGGGGCGGCCACTTCCAGGCTCGATCCACCCGTTGTGCGTCGACAGCCGGGGCGGCGAGCCCAGCATCACCGGCCCGCGCCAGTACGGCATTCCGTCGCGCACCCACCAGAGACGGACCGTGCCGTCGTCGGACGAGGTGGCGGCCAGGCGGCCGTCGTGGCTGAAGCGCAGCCGGTTGACCTCGCCGTGGTGCCCTCGAAGGATCCGGGTGGCACCGGGATAGAGCGGGATCAGCGCCGCCGTGCGATTGGAGTAGGGTACGCCCACCAGCTGGCCCCCGGGATGGAACGCGAGGAAGTAGGCCCGGGCGTCGCGCCGGTCCAGCACCACGCCTCGGCCGGTTGCGATGTCCCACAGCCGCACCGAACCGTCGTCGCTGGCGCTGGCGAGTTGGGTCCCGTCGGGGTGGAAGTCCACCCCGTTCACGCCGGCGCTGTGCCCTTGCAGCACCCGCAGCAGCCGCTTCGATGCGGTGTCCCACAGATGGACGGTGCGATCGCGTCCCGCCGAGGCGAGGATGCGTCCCGCCGAGGCATGGTCGCGGCCAGCCGAGGCGAGGATACTGCCGTCGGGGCGGAAGGCCAGGCCGTAGACGCCGGATCGATGACCGGCCAGCACCTCGTGCTGGGCCCCCTGGTCGATGGACCACAGCCGGACGCGCTTGTCGTTGCCCGCGCTCGCCAGCAGCTGGCCATCGGAGGAGAACGCCAGCTCGTACACCGGGCTCCAGTGGCTGCCCAGCACGCGGTACTCCAGCGCCCGCCTTCGGTTCCACAGCCGCACGGTGCGGTCTGTGCTGGCCGTGGCGAGGAACCGGCCGTCGGGGCTGAACCGGACGCCGGTGACGCGCGCGGCGTGGCCGTGGAGCACCTGGAGCTCGCTACCCGAGGTGGTGTCCCACAGGCGGATCGTTCCGTCCATGCCGCCGCTGGCCAGCACCCGATCATCGGGGCTGAAGTCGATGCCCTGGACCGATCGGTCGTGGCCCCGTACCACTGGCAGCTCGACCCGCCCGGTGACGCGCCACAGTCCGATGGTGCTGTCCTGGCCGCTGGAGAGCAGCAGCTTGCCGTCCGGGCTGAAGCCCAAACCGAGGACTGGCCCGTGATGCGCCAGGAACTGATGGATCATGCGGGGAGCGACGTGTGATCGGGTGGGTACACGCCACAGCCGGATGGTCCCGTCATCGCTGCCCCCGGCCAGACCACGCCCGTCGGGAGTGAAGCAGATGCTGTTGGTCCCTTCGGTGTCGATGGTCACGCTGCCGCGTCGTGTGTCCTCGAGGCGCCACAGCCGCACGCGGCGGTCGGTGCCGGCGGAGGCCAAAAGCCTACCATCGGGACTGAAGCCGACGGTGGTCACGGGGCCCTGGTGCCCGTGGAGCACAAGGGGCGGCGCCAGGTTTCCCGGGACCACGTGCCAGATCCGGATCCTTCGGTCGACGCTGCCGGTGGCCAGCGACTGCCCGTCGGGGCTGAAGGCGGTCCCCATCACACGGGACGGAGTGGGGATGGCATGGCCGACGATCTGTCGTCCGATGTCCCAGACCCGCACCCCATCGTGGCTGACCGAGGCCAGGCGCTGGCCGTCGGGGCTGAAGGCCAGGCGCACCACGGGAGCCACGTGTCCCCTCAGCTGTCGGACGCGGTTGCCGTCGAGCTGTCGGATGGTGACCAGACCGGACCACGTACCGGCCGCGATCTGATGGCCCGTGGGCGAGAAGGCCACCGACAGCACCTGGTCGCGAAACCCCCGCAGCGTTCGCATCTGACGCGTCTGGACGTCGAACAGGTATACCTGGCGATCCTGGCACGCGGCGGCGACCAGCCGGCCGTCGGGCGAGAAGGCGACATCGTAGGCCACCGAGCCCAGGTCGCGGCGCCACACCAATGGATTCCGGCCCAGCCGCCACCACAGCGTCCGGGCCAGCGAGGAATCCTCGGTCTCCAGCGATCCGCGGAGCTTGGCCCGGGCCTCCAGCAGCTCCTCTCGAGCCGCGGCGGCCCGGGCCGCCTCCCGTTGCGACTCGGCCCAGCGGTGGCGTGCCTCCCGCCGCTGCTCGTCGGCGCTGTGCTTCTGCACCGCGAAGACGACAGCCACCGCCATGACCAGCGAAACAGCGAGGGCCGTGATGCCCCGGCGACGTAGCATCCGCCGACGCAGGCGGTGCTGGCTCGCCTGCACGAACTGCCGCACCTCGTCGGGGACCGGGGCCGAACAGCGCTCCAGGGCCACCACCGCCTCGCGCAACGTGTCGCCGTGCAGCAGGTCGTCGTCGCGCCGCCCTCGATTGCTCCATCGACGGGTGGCCTGTCCAATCTCCTCCAGGAACGCCAGGTCCTCGCGGCCCCGATCGATCCAGCGGGCGAGGCGGCCCCAGTGGTGGATCAGCGACTCGTGGGCCAGCTCCACATCGGGAGCGGCTCCCTCCTGCGAGCTTCGCACCGACAGTAGACGGGCCGCCACCAGCCGATGGAGCAGCTGCTCGGCCGCCGCCGCATGGGGCAGCCCCTCCAGCATTCGGTCCAGCGGGACCACCCGGCGGGTCCGCTGGGGGGTCACCAGCCGCAGCAGCAGGTCTCGCACTGTCCGCACCCCGTCGGGCGCCAGTCCGTCCAGCACCCGGTCGGCGTGGGTCGCCATGGCGCCCGCCACCCCTCCCAGTTCCTCGTAGGCCGCCCGCGTGAGCTGGCGTCGACCGCGGTCCCGACGCTCCCACAGCAGGTGTGCGGTGAACTGCAGCAGCGACAGGGCGGTGGTGCCGTCGCCGGCGGCGGCGATCATCTCCGGCACCAGGGTCGGGTCGTCGTAGTGGTAGCCCATGGCCTTCACCGGCTCGACCAGCGTTTGCGTCAGCGCCGTCGGCTGCGGAGGACCCACCACCATCACCTGATTCAAGGAGTCACGCACGCGATCCGATCCGGCCAACCGGCCGAGGAAGTCCTCGCGCAGGGTGAAGACAACCCGCATCGGCTCCCGGGGATCATCTGCGGCGGAGCAGATCGCGTTCAGGAAGCTGTGGCTCAGCTCGTCGTCCTGCCCCAGGGTGAACAGCTCCTCGAGCTGATCGACGAACAGCAGCACCCGGGTCTGGCGAACGTTGGCGATCCACTCCATCAACAGCGAGAGCAGCTGGGGGCTCTTGATCAGCTGGGGCGCCAGCTGGTCGGGGGAGGGAAAGGTGCCGCCCTGGAACTGGTTGGGGACGCCAGGCGGCGTCTGCGCCGCGAGACACAGCCGGCTGGCGAGCGTGTCGAACGGAGCGCGCCCGGGCCGGAGGGCGACGACGGTCCACGGGCCCTGATCGCGCAGCCGGGGCACGAGGCCAGCCTGGACCAGGGAGCTCTTGCCCGCACCGGACGGCCCCACCACGGGCAGGACCGCCACCTCCCGCAGGCGTTCGACGAACGCTGCCAGCTCGGCGTCTCGGCCGTGGAACAGGTGGGCATGGTCCTCATCGAAGCTCTGAAGCCCGCGGAACGGGCCGTGTTCGCCGGCCGGTACGCCCCGGGCGCTGGCCAGCAACTCGCGCAGCGTCTCCAGGACCTCCGGAGCGGATGGGCGCAGATTGGGCGCCTTCTCCAGGCAGCGCTGGACCAGGTCGGCGAAGGGCTGAGCGATGCCCGGCAGGCCCCGCAGCGACGGGGCGGGCAGCTTGTTGACCACCAGCGCCGCCAGGTCGCGCACCGACTCGACCTCGAACGGTCGTCGTCCGGCGATGAGCTCGTAGAGCATCACCCCCAGAGACCAGATGTCGGCCGCGGGGCCGATGTCCTCCTGCGCCCACTGCTCCGGCGCCATGTACGCCGGGGTGCCTTGCAGGCCGGGCCGTGGGGAATCCAGCGGAAGCATGCCCTGGGTCTCGGCATCCACGACGGTGGAGAGCACCTCCGCCAGCCCGAAGTCCACCACGCGCGGCCGGCCATCCAGGGGGATGACCACATTCTCTGGCTTGAGGTCGCGATGCAGCACGCCGTGGCCATGGGCCTCTGTCAGGGCCTCGGCGATGGCGATGCCGAGTCGAAGCGACTCGCTCACGCCCGGTGGGCCGTCGTGGAGCTGGTCGCGCAGGGAGCGCCCCTCCAGGTACTCCAGCGCCAGGTAGGGGTGTCCGTCGTACTGGCCCACGGCGTAGATCGTGACGATGTGTGGGTGATTGAATCGCGCGGTGGCGCGGGCCTCGTGCAGGAATCGCTCACCCTCGGCGGTGGTGCGGCGGAGCACCTTCAGCGCCACCTTGCGCCCGAGGAGCATGTCGCGGGCCAGGAACACCTGACCCATCCCACCCCGTCCCACGCGTCGGATCAGACGGAAATGGTCCACCATTGAGCCGGGGCCCAGCGTTACATTGTCCGACCTGGACCCGTCCTGGGTTGTCTCCTGGAGCATTCCACCCGCCAAGATTCTGAGCCGATTCTTAGCACACAACGGCCGGCGCTGGACATGCTCGTGGTTCGTGGGGATCGCAAAAACGGATGCGTTGTACATCCGGATGGTGTTACATGGATCGCAACACCAGCTGTTCCAACAATTGACAGGAGAGGAAGATGCCGAGACCAGAGGTGTTGGTACCGCAGTGGCGCGAGGCGACTTGGGAGCGGATTCGACTGGCGGAGTTCGAGAACGGGGGATGGTATGTCGACAAGAAGATCGCCTGCCTGACAGTGGCCAGAGACGTATGGGACATGGAGTTCGAGGACCCACCCCAGCCCGATCCGATCAACATGTATCGCATGGCGCGGGAGGACTGGGAGCGGATCAAAGGGGGTGAGCTCGTGATGGAGCGAAACGGGATTCTCCGCGCGGGGACGTACTACCAGGTTCAGGCAATCACCACAGGGGAGGAACGCTGGGCCGTCTGCGTTCCGCTGTGACCAAGCCGCTCGCGGACTAGATGCCTTCCTGGATCACCCTGTCGATGTAGACCTTGTACTGGCGGTAGAGCGCCTGGTTTGACCCTCTGAAGGCGCTGGCGATCTCGAACCGCACCTTCTTCTGCGTCGCCGTCTGCATCATGGCCACCAGCTGACCGCTCAGCTGTTTGCTGGCACCCCGGGCCAGGGCGCCGGCAGCCGACGCCACGACCTCCTCGCTTCGATCGTGCAGCGCCTGCAGCAGCAGCGGGCGCGCACTGCCGAACGGATCGCTGGACAGCTGTCGAATCACCGTGGCTCGACCCTTGTCGTCGGCCTGCTGGTAGTAGCCGGCCAGCGCGTCAATTGCCTTGTGGGTCCCCACCTGGGCCAGGTTTTGCACCGCGGTCTCCGCCAGCTTGGGCTGGCTCAGGGCCTGCGCCATGGAATCCACCGCTCGCTGGGTGCCGACACCTGCCAGCGCCTGGAGCGCCGCCTGCTTGCGCTCGTCACTTCCCGTGGACACGGCGCGGATCAACGCGCTCTCCGCCGCGGGGCCGCCGGTGGAGGCGAGGCTCTGGATCGCGGCGATGGCCACCTTGTCATCCGCGTGGCCCACGGCCTGCACCACCTGCTCCGTCTTGCCGGCATGCGCCAGCACCTGCACCGCCTGCTCCTTGACCGCACCCGACACGGTCTGGTCTCCCAGCAGCTGGCCCACCTTGTCCAGCGTGCCCTTGTCGGTGACCTGCCCCAGAGCCCAGCCGATGGAGCCGGGCGAATCGGACTGTTTGAACGCCGTGAACAGCGCCTCCGCGGCCTTCGCCCCGCCCATCTCGCCCAGCGCGTAGGCGGCGGCCGACTGGGCCGAGCTGTTGCCGTCGCTCAACAGGTCGATCAGCGTGCCGGCGGCTTTTTCGCCGTTCAGGCGCACCAGACCGCTCACGGCGGTGTGGACCAGCGTCGCGTCGCCGGAACGCGCCGCTTCTTCGAGCACCCCCCGCGTGGAGGGGTCGCCGAGACCCACCAGCGCCTGCAGCGCCGAGGCGCGCACGGCGCGGCTGCCGGTGTTGTACGTCGCCATCAGCGTCGGGACGGCCGCCTTGCCCAGCCGCGTGGCCAGCTGCTGGATCGCGAAGCTGGCGACCTGTGGTGAGCCGGTTTCGATCACCTGCTGGATCGCGAGGTCCACGTCCTTGCCCTTCAGCTCCCCGATGGCCGCGATGATCGAGGACTGGGTGGATGTCGACCCATCTCGCAGCGCACGCAGCAGGGCGGAGCGCGCCTCCGGGTCGTTCATCGAGGCCAGGGCCCATGCCACCTGGTACGGGCGCTGTTCCGAGCCGAGACGATCGATGAGCAGGTCCCGCGTCTGTGGAGTGGGGTCGCTGGACAGCCGGTCGAGGGCAGCGAGCGCCGTGTGCTGGTTGCCGTCCCGGGCCAGCTGCATCAGCATCTGGCGCACCCCTGGATCGTCGGGATTGAGCCCGCGGATGGCGGTCTGTGCCACCTGTGCGTCGGCGCTTCGCGCCATGGAGACCAGCAGCAGCTGGACATCTTGTTCCTGGAAGTTGCTCAGGGCGCGCAGCACCTCCGGCAGCTGAGTTCGGTCACCCTCGCGCGCCATGCGCAGCAGCAGCTGACGGGCCTCGTCAGTGCCTGTGGCTCCCAGGGCGCTCAGCGTCTGGGATCTGACACGAGGGTCCGAGCTCTTCAACAGACGGCTCAGGGTCTTCACCCCGAGGTCGGTTCCGCTCGAGCCCAGCGCACCGATGGCGGCGAGGCGGTCCGGGTCTTGCTCGTCGGTGCTGATCATCGTGAGTCGGGACAGGGCCTCGGGAGTTGCGGTCTGGCCCAGCGCCTGGATCGCCGACTGACGGATCCAGCGGTCGCTGCTCGCCAGCATCTCGACCACGTGGGTCGTCGCTCGCTCGCTTCCGATCTGGCCCAGGGCGCCTATCGCTTCCTGCCGCAGGGCGCGCGCACCGCTGCCGGCGAGCTCTGCCAGCTCGTCCACCGCGTTGTCGGTCCCCAGGCGTGCCAGCTGGCGGATGGCCGCCCGTCGAACGCGAACGCTGGTGGCGTTGCGCAGCGTGTCCAGGATGGTCTCCTCGGCCTCCGATCCGCCCATCCGGCCGATCTGCTGCAGCAGCCGGACGCGCTCGGCGTAGCTCGCCTGTCCGAGACGCGCCTTCAGATCGTCCAGGTCCGCCCCGTCGGGGTTCAGGCCGGGGACGGTTGGAGATCGCAGGTAGCCGTGGATCGCCGCGAGCAGCAGGCAGCCGCTGAGCAGCATCAGATAGCGACTTCGTCGTAGCAGACGTGCAGGGTTCCCGGGGTGCTGAAGCATCCAACTCCTCCTGTCCTGTATTACGTGTGTTGGACAGACAAGCTTGACGTTTGTTCGCCGGGCAGCGAACGGCAGCGAAAGTCCGTTTGATTCAGCGGGACTGCTCGAGGAGCTGCATCGCGGCGTACAGGCTGTGCGCCTCGAAGAACTGAAAGCTGTAACGGCCCACGGTGAGGATCGCTTCGTCCTCGATGGGCGTGGCGACCTGGGGTTCCAGACGCTGCAGATTGACCATCGTGCCGTTGGTCGAGCTGAGATCGGTGACCAGCATCTCCCCACCCATCAGCCGCAGCTCACAGTGCCGGTCGGAGACGGACACATCCGGAATGACCAGGTCGCACTCGGTCTTGCGTCCTGCGGTCTTGGGCGAAGGGTCGGTCCTGGGGATGAAGAACGCGCACCCCGCCAGCGGATGGTCGTGCAGCGAGTGGATCAGCCGTTCGCCGGAGCCCATGGAGAACGTGTCGTCCAGATCCACCGTGTGCAGCTCCTGGGTCGCGTTGCGTGCCAGTCCGCCTGGAGTCAGGGCCGGTTCGGCCGAGACCAGTCCCACGGCGAGGAGGAACACCCCGGGGTACTCCTGGAGGAAGTGATCCACGCCGAAGGCAACGCTCGATCTTGCCTGCTCCAGCATGACCAGTCTCATTGTCATGACTCGTGTCCTGTGGTCCAGGTGTGGTACACAGCTTCAGAAGCGGTGCACCAGTCTAGTCGTCTGGCCCGGGCGGATCACCACCTGGACCGTGTGCGTCACGTTCTTGTCGGTGTTGATCAACGTGATCGTGTGGCGTCCCTCATACAGCTTGATCGCCTTCATCGGCGTCGTGCCCAGCCGCTTGCCGTTCATCTCGACGTGCGCCCAGGGGCGGGCCTTCACCAGCAACTCGCCCTGTTTGAGCTGGATGTCGAGGCTGGAGGTCGTGCCCGGTCGGACCGTCACGCTCCTGGCAACGTTGATGCCCAGCGACGGGTTGCGTAGCAGCAGGCGCTGGCGACCGCTCTCGACGGTGACGGTCACGGGCGTCTGGCCCAGGCTGCGCCCGCGCCAGAAGATCCGCGTTGCAGGCGTGCTGCTCACCCGCACCGTGCCGGTGGCGGTCGCGAGCGGATGGACCGCGGGGCGGGTATCCGTTGTTCGCGTGGCCCGAGTGTCGGGAGTGATTCGCGTGTCGGGCGTGGCCCGTGTGTCCGGCGGGCTCGCGTCCCGGGGAGCCAGATCCGCCGGATGCGTCGATTGCGCGTCAGCCGGCTCGAGCGGCGCCGTGCTTACGGCGGTCATGGCGTCGAGGGCGGCCTTCGCCCGGCTATCCAGCGTGGCTACCCCACGTTGTGTTCCACTGTCCGGAGCTGAAGCCCCATCCGGTGGGGGACGCAGCAGGAAGTAGTAGGCCGCCCCGCCACCCAGCCCGAGAGTGACGAGAGTGGACGCCACGATGACCAGCCATCGCTTCCCTGGCCGCGCCACCACATCCTCCGTCGTCCAGTCGCCATGCAGGATCGGGTCGTCCCCGCGGTCCAGGATGCGCGTCTTGGCCTGAGCCAGCGCGGGGTCGGCGGCCCGCTGCGGCTCGTCGCGCATCAGGATTTGGGTCTTGGCCTGGGCCAGCGCGGGGTCGGCGGCGTCGGGGTTCGGGGCATTGGGGCTCGTGGCCTGCGGATCGGGAGTCGCTGCGGATTGCCCGGCGGTGATCTCCTCGTAGGGTGGCAGATCGGTCACCGTCTGCGCGAGATCGTCCTGCTGGCTGAACTCGTGGATCGTGGGGGCGTTGACGAACTTGCGCACCGACGGATCCCGGCGCGCGGGATCGTCGGCCTTGAGCACGACGGGGCGGGTGAGCGATGGGCTGGCGCGCCCGGGAGCCGTGGTCGGCTTGATCACGGTGGGCTGCTCGTGCAGCGCGTTTCCCACCGGATGCGCCGACGTGGGGGTCATCAGCCTGCGTTCCTCGTTCCACTCGCTTGCGAACAGCCGCTGCATCAGCTCGGCCAGATTGCTCGACGTTGCCAGCAGCCGCTGCTCCATCTGAAACTGGGCCAGATCGTGCTGCAGCTCCCGCACGGTCTGGTAGCGCCGCTCGGGCGACCTGGCGGTGGCCTTGAGGAAGATCTGCTCCAGAGCTGGCGGGTAATCGCGGTTGAGCGCCGTCGGACGCTGGGTCACCCCCTCGGCGGCGGCGTAGAGCAGCTCGGTGTCGCTGCGCCCGGGGATCGCCCGCTGGCCCAGAGTCGCCTCGAACAGCAGCAGCCCCAGCGCATAGATGTCGCTCCGGCGGTCGATCTTGCCGCTGCGAGCCTGCTCCGGCGCGAGGTAGCCGAACTTGCCCTTGAGCACACCTGCGCGCGTCTCGGCCCGGGGCCACGAGCGGACCTTGGCGATGCCGAAGTCGGTGATGCTCACCGAGCCGCGGTAGCTGATCAGGATGTTCTGGGGATTGATGTCACGATGCACCAGCCCCAGCGGGTTTCCATCGCCGCCCGTCGCATCGTGGGCGAACCCGACTCCCTCGCAGGCCCCGATCAGCACCGACAGCGCGCATCCCAGGTCCACCGGCCCGCCGTTGCGCGACAGGACGGTACCCAGATCCCTGCCCGCCACATACTCCATGGCGAGGTAGTAGATGCCCTCCACCTGACCGAGATCGTAGATGTGGACGATATGCGGGTGGTCCAGCAATGCGGCGACCCGACCCTCGGCCAGGAACATCTCGACGAACTCGCGGTCGTCGGCCAGCTCGGTGCGGATTCGTTTGACGACGAGCTGTTTGGAGAACCCGGCCAGTCCGTCGCGCTGCGCGAGGAACAGCTCTCCCATCCCTCCGGTGGCAAGTCGACGCACCAGGGTATAGGGACCAAACGACTCCGGCATCATTTGCTTCGGGGGCAAGCCAGCCACTCTGTTGGGGACAGATCCCTGGCGCATTGTATACGACAGCTGGCCTGGATGCGCCAGCCACAGGCCGTTGGGCCGTTGGCGCTGCAGTAGAAAGTTGGAGGGGACTGAGCTACACTGACGCAATCGATGAAGTACCTCGTCGCAGTATTGCTGATCGTGCTGGTCCCGACGGTAGGGCAGGCGGCCCGAAACCGGCACCTCGTCCAGGGCATCAAGTTGCTGGACAACGCCGAGGATGAGAAGGCATTGGAAGCGTTCCAGCAGGCGCTGGCCTGGCCTGGCGCAGGACCGAAGCAGCGGGCGAGGATCCACATCTACCTCGGCATCACCCAGCTCAACCTGTCCAACGACGAGGCGGCGAGGACACACCTGCGGACGGCGCTGACGCTGGACCCCGCGGTCCAGCTTCCAAAGGGAGTGTCACCCAAGATCGAGCAGCTCATGGCTCGCGTGCGGGAGGAGAAACCCCCTGTGCCGGATCCCGTCGAGCCGCCGCCGAGGGTGGTGCCCACCCCGGTGGAGGTGGTCCCCGCGCCCGTCGAGCCGGTGGTGACCCGTCGGAGCTCCTCGCCCTGGAGCTACTGGCCAGCGTGGGCCGCGCTGGGTCTCGGCGTCGCGGCGGGTGGTGCCGGACTGGCGCTGGGCCTGGTTTCTCGCAACAAGTCCGACCAGGCGTCGGATCTGAGTATCCCAACCGCCGACGCGGAGAGCTCCCACGACACGGCGAAGACGATGGCCCTGTCGGCGAACATCCTCTTCGCCGTCGCTGGCGCTGCGGCCATCGCCACTGGCGTGTTGTTCTATCTGGGCAGCCGACAGGAGCAGTCGACCATGGCGGACGTGGTCCCGCTGCGGGGAGGAGCGCTGGTTCAGCTTCGCGGAGCAACCTGGTAACGGGGAAACCGAGCAGACCGCTGATGGACCGGACACGACGCGGCGACGAGACGATGGTGATGGGAGCCCGGATCAGGGACTCCCAGGTCATGGTGCGACCCAAGCTGCGGCTGGAGGTGGTGGCCGGACCGGACCGGGGCCGGTCGGTCGTGGCGGAGGCCAAGGTGCTCCATGTCGGATCGCAGGAGGGTAATACGCTCCAGCTCAACGACGACGCGGTGTCACGCATCCACCTGCAGATCAACAACACCACCAGCGGGATTCACCTGCGGGATCTCGGGTCGACAAACGGGAGCTGGCTGCCCGGCGAGATCCGTATCACGGAGGCGATGGTGCCCGCCGGAACGACGGTTCAGCTGGGTCGGTCCCAGGTGCGGATCAACGTGCTGGACGAGCAGGTCTCCGAGTCGCTCAGCCCTCTGCCGGGGTTCGGCTGGATGATCGGAGCCAGCCCGGCCATGCGCTCCATCTTCGCCCTGCTCGAGCGGGTGGCTCCGACGGACGAGACGATCCTGATCGCCGGCGAGACCGGTACAGGAAAGGAGATCTGCGCTCGATCCATCGCCGATCACAGCAGCCGCAGCGATGGACCGTTCGTCGTCGTTGACTGTGGGGCCATTCCGCCCAACCTGCTGGAGAGCGAGCTCTTTGGTCACGTGCGCGGATCCTTCACCGGCGCCATGTCGGATCACGAGGGTGCATTCGAACGGGCACACCGCGGGACGCTGTTCCTGGACGAGATCGGCGAGCTGCCGCTGGAGTTCCAGACACGCTTGCTGCGCGCGGTGGAGAACCGCAGCGTCCGTCGCGTGGGAGGCAGCAAGGAGGTCGCCCTGGACATCCGCATCGTCGCGGCCACCAACCGCTGCCTCGAGGAGGAGGTGAACCGCGGCACCTTCCGGGCGGACCTGTACTACCGACTGTCCGTGGTCCAGGTGCGTATCCCTCCGCTGCGTGAGCGCCCCGAGGACGTCGAGCTGCTCGCTCGCCATCTGCTGGGTGAGCTGGAGCAGCAGCCGGTGCTGGACGCGGAGGTGATCGAGCGCATGAAGCGCTACCGGTGGCCCGGCAACGTCCGGGAGCTGCGCAACTATGTCCGGCGTCTGGCGCTGGGGGAGGCGATAGGACCGTCCCCGGGGGCGTCGGAGCAGGCGATAGGACCGTCCCCGGGGGCGTCGGAGCAGTTCTTCCACACGGATAGATTCAGACTCGACCTGTCCCTGCCGTTTCGAGAGGCGAAAGAACAGGCCGTGGAGCGGTTCGAGCGCGCCTATCTCGAGGCGCTGATGGACCACACGGGGGGGAATGTTTCCCAGGCCGCACGCGACGCCCAGACGGACCGGACTTACCTGTCGCGCCTGCTAGCCAAGTACGGGATAACGCGTTAGTTTCTTGAGTCCTCTGGGGTCTCTGGGGCGTCAGGGGACCAGCCCACCCTCGGCGGACTCGGTGGGGTCCTCGATGCCAAACAGCGCGACGACGTCCGCGGGCTTTCCACAGGCCTTGAGCACCTGGCCGCGACGGATGTCCTCGAACTGCCCCATCGGCTCCGGCACCACGGCCTGACCACCACCCAGTTGGGGCCCGGCGCCGCGATACAGCGCGAAGTGAAGGTGCGGCCCAAACCGGTGCAGCCGATGGCGACTGGACCCACCCAGCGTGCCAATCACAGTCCCGGCCTTGACCCGCTGGCCGGCCTTCACGGTGACCCGGTTCAGGTGGGCATAGATGCTCTGGTAACGGGCTCCCTGGCCATCACGGAAGTCGTGCTCGACGTAGACCGCCTTGCCATACGGCGCCCATCCACCCCGTGTCCATCCGGCATAGCGGACCACGCCGCTGGCGGCCGCCACCACGGGCTTGTCGAAGCCATTGGCCGCCTCGAGACGGGACATGTCAACCGCGTAGTAGTCGTTGGTGGAGCTCGTGGCGTGGGTACGCTTGTGGGCCTTGCACCCGTACGCACAGCTGACACGGACCTCGGTGCCGCAGGGGAACGGAATCTGAATCTTCAGGGCGCGGGGCTTACGTGCTGCACCCCGGCGCGGAAGGGTCCGAGCGCTGGCATCGAAGGTCAGGAGGAAAATCACACCGAGAATGAGGGCCTTTTGAAACACGAGAGTCCATTTTGCAGCAACCATGCCTGAAGGGCAAGAAATCAAAGTCCTGTGATTGCATGCGCTTGTGTGCCACGGGTCGGATCTGGGGTATTCGAATGCTGTTCACCGCCTGCTGGCTGTTGGCTGCATCCCTCCCTGCCTGCTGGCTATCGACTCCACCTGGTACTTGGTACTGGCAGCGGGGCCTGTCCCCAGGTCGGGGCCTGTCCCCAGGTCGGGGCCTGTCCCCAGGCCCCAGGTCGGGGCCAGGCCCCAGGCCCCAGGTCGGGGCCTGTCCCCGGCTCAGTTGGAGGCGTCGAAGTTGATCTCGCCGATCAGGGCGCGGATCGTGCCCTCGAGCGTCGCCTTCTCCTCGTCCAGCTTCACATAGCGCGAGGTCAACCTGCCCAGCTGTTCCTCCAGCGTGCCCAGGTTGCGCGTCAGGCGGGCGCGCAGCGCGGCGTTGCCCTTCACCTTGCGCAGCAGGTCCAGGTTCGCGCGGACCCGGTCCTGGTCGGCCGAGAGCTCGCTCTTGGTGCGAGAGACGCGCGCGATCTCCTCGGCGATTTCGGCGATGCGCTGCTTGGCGGCGAGGATCTTGTCGATCGTCGGCTTGATCGAGGCCGGGATCTTCCCGCTGGATGAGAAGAGCTTCAGCACGGTGGTGGCCATGGAGGTGTCCACCGCCAGCCAGCGTCGGGAGGGGCTGACCCACTCGATGGCCAGCTTGGCGCTCTTGCCCGGCGCCACGGTGACGGGCACGTAGCTCGCACCAGGCGTGATGACGGTGTTCTTCGGGGCGCCGCGCAGCTTGTAGCTCGAGGAGGGGGGCGCCGACTTGACGTAGGCCGTGATCGGACGCTCGTGGTGGTTCACCACGTCATACACCTGGCGATCCACGTACAGCACCTCCGATTCGATCTGTCCCCGGGCGATCTTCAGCATCCGGAGCACCTCCTGGGCATGCTCACGTCGGCGTTTCATCGACACGTTGCCGTCGATGGAGAAGGTGAGGAAGATGGTGGACGCCTTCTCCATCCGCTCCAGGAATCCCTCGCCGACGAACGTCCCGCCGGAGTAGATCGTCACTGGCCCCTTCTCCAGCGTGAAGCCGCTGTCGTTGGTGAAGCGCACCGCGCGGTAGGGGTGCGATGCGTCCTGTCCTGCGGTGAGCTCGGGGCGGAACAGCACCACCTCGGCGCCCGGCACCCGGCTGTTGACGATGTTCACCAGGGTGGAGGAGCTGTCGGGGACGGTCACCGGATCCTTCAGGTCGTAGCGGAACAGACTGCCCACCTTCTGCCCCTTGACCCGGGTGCGGAGCTGCCGCTCGAGGGTGATGTTGTCGAGGCTCGTGGTGCCCGTGCTGGTGCGGGACTTGTCGTACATCAGGGGCTTGGCCTCGTCGGCCTTGGGTGTCGTGGGCTCGTTCGAGGGGCCACGCGTGGTTTCCCCCGCCGCCCGCCGCCGAGCGTAGGTGCGCTGCAGCGTGTCCTTGACTTCGCTCGCGTCCCCGTCCTCGGCGTACCCGGGCTCCTCGGTGGTGGGAGCCAGCGCCGTGTGCGCGCCCCGGGGGGTGAGATCCACACGTCGGGTGAAGCGTGGCGCGTGCAGATCGTA
>Ga0210044_10002947_pt1 | contig 24696 bp, 18 predicted proteins | sample CryGey13umfilter_2_FD_183959 | JGI IMG/M metagenome (GOLD analysis project Ga0210044, IMG submission 183959) | Groundwater microbial communities from aquifer in Utah, USA - Crystal Geyser 4/9/14 3 um filter (SPAdes) (version 2) | ecosystem: Environmental > Aquatic > Deep subsurface >... | reverse complement strand
AAACTGTACTTGTTTTAACAAATCTATCAGCGCGATCCAAAAGGTTTGATAAATTGATTCCGACCAATGCAGCAGGCACAAGCCCAAATAATGACAAAGCCGAAAACCTTCCGCCAATATTTGGATTGTTGAGAAATATCTTTCTGAAACCTAGTTCACGGGCAATATTTTCTAACCCGCTCCCGGGATCTGTAATTGCCACAAAATGTTTTTTTGCTTTTTCAAAACCAAGTTTATTTCCGACGAGATTATAGAAATATTTCATGAATGAAATAGTTTCAATTGTACCTCCGGACTTTGTTGAAACCACATAAAGAGTTTTACTGCAATCAAATTTTTCTGATTTCGAAATAATATTTTCAGGATGAGTGCTGTCACAAATCTCCAGATTAAGATAACCTGCCCTGACACCAAACGTAAATCGAAAAACTTCCGGAGCGAGACTTGAGCCACCCATTCCAAGCAACAAAGCATTTTCAAAACCTTCTGCTTTAATTTCATTTACAAAAGATTCAATGTTTTCAATTTCATTTTTCATGAATGAAGGCATATCAAGCCAATCTAATCTGTCCGCAATTTCTTTCGGTTCCTTTCCCCAAACCGTATAATCCTTTTCCCACATTCTATGGATGATCTTCTCCTCATCCATTTTTCGCAGATTTTGCAGTACGTCAATTTCCAAAGTTCCGAGTTGCGGGATAAAGCTCTCAAAGTGTTGTAATTTATTCATCTTAAATCCCCTTTATTATCTTAAAAAATATTTATAAAATTCGAGAGAAATTTCTTGTAATATTTTTTTTGATTTCTCTTCGTTCGTTAAATTTTTGGTAAGTAGAACTAAAATATATTTTCGGCCATCGGGTAATATTACAACTCCGGCATCATGCATTACACCTGTTATCCAACCGGTTTTATGGGCGACTTTAACATTTTTTGGAAGTTGCTCAGGAATAATATCATTGTGTTCCTGCGCTTCGAGAACACTCAATATTTCATTTGACAATTTTTCATTAACAACTTTATAATCCAAAATAGATTTTAAGACCAGACAAAGATCTTTTGCTGTTGTAGTATTATTCATCCCCTTTCTATAAGCAGGAATATCTTCAACACCACGTAAAACCCGAATATCATTTGCCCCAATGGACTTCATAGTTTTCATTATATTATCTACACCGACGAATTCAATTAGAATATTTGTTGCAAGGTTGCTGCTTTTTGTAATCATGCGATGGTTAAGTTCGTAAACAGTAAGTTTCTTACCTATCAAATCATATATTTCATTGTCACTATCATCAGCAATATTCATTTTATAGCTGCTTCCATCCGCTATGCTTTTAAACTCATTTTTAACAATTATTGAATCAATTAACGAAAATAATCCTACGGAAGCCTGCCGGTATAATTCAAGCATGACAGGGACTTTCATTGTACTTGCAGCGTGGAATTTTTCTTTTTCATTAAATTTAATTTCTTCCCCGGTTTCAAGATTTAGAAAGAATACTGCTTTATCACCTTCAATCTGATTAAGTTTCCCAAGGATTATTTCATTGATTTTTTTTGATTGCATATTCTCCTGTGCTGTAAGATTTGAAGCAAAAAGTACTGTTATTATTAATATTATAATTTTCATTATTTCAAACCAAAAAGTTTCATCATTTCGCTATTACTTATTGATTCTGCTGCCGATTCTTTTTCGTTAGATTTTTTATTGACCGATATTCCTCTCAAGAATTCATCGCTACTCTTAATAGTACAAGAATTCTTTTTCCCGAATTCAGCTAATGGCAAATCAGAAGTTACCAGACAAACTGTTTTGCAATTTTTTGTTTGTGCAATTTCATCACGAATCAAGTCATCAGCAGGATGATTATTGGAATAAATAATTTTCAATTTATCCGATTTGATTTTTTCTTTTTCATGTCCGTCAAAATAAAGATTAACGCTCACTTTTTTATCAATAAAATATTTTTCCATAATAAATCTGAGTCTTGATCTGGAATTGATTTTATCCTTCATCAAATCTTTATTCCTGCCTATGACATTATTACCGTCGATTATATAATGTTTTATCATCAGAATCCTGAATAAATATCCTTGGTTTTTGTCACCTTAATATCTTGTAATTCAGGAGCTTTCATCCTGATCTCAAATCTAAATCCGCGATAAGTTCCAATTGGATTCCATGTAAAATTCATCTCCCAGCAATGCAAATCGCGATACACAGTAACTTGTGGTGCATTAAGTTTTTTCTGACTAAAATCATAATTCCCCCTAAACGTAAGCCTCCAAGCCTGTGTTAAACTGATGCTTAAATTAAGACCCAGTCCTGAATTTTTAATCACATTATTTGGATTCGATTTATTAATATTATAATTGTAGTTGACAGATAAATTCCACGGGATAGTTAGATCGGGCATTTCATCTTCAAACAATTCAATGTAATCATTCTTTTTTTTAAAGTTTCCGTCATTCTCTGTTTCGGATTCATTTTTAATTTTAGTCTTATTTCCGGTTATTTTTTCACCGCTGATTGAAGTAGAAATATTAAATCCAAAATTTGTAAGTCGGACAAGCCCTTTTCCTGCATCGGACAGAAATTTATTTATCTTGTAAACAGACCTTCCATTATTGGATGATTGAACATCATAAAAAGTGAAAGTGCTATTTCCATTGAAACTTAAAAGCTGACCAATTTGAGTTCTGAAGTCAACATTCAAATCAGAAAGATTCAAACTGTCAGCCGCAAAATTATAACCGGAGGATGCATTAAGATTCAACAACTGAATTTTTTGTTCTTGCGAAGTAGTATCATTTGGATCTTTAGTTGTTTTAATCTCAAAAACATTACCAAGAGAAAAACCAACTCTTTGCTGTTCGCCGCTTCCGGCACCACCATAAATTCCACGATCAAATTTATCATACTTAATCCTTTTGCCTAAAGTATCTATATAAGAATCAAAATATCCCCATTTTTTATCAGAAAAATCTGGACGATAATTATAATTAACCGAAGGAATCAATGTGTGTCTGAAAGCCTGAATACCTAAAATATTTGGCTGCATCATCCCATATATTTTTGTTGAAGTTGAAATGTTGAAATCGAAAGTTCTTACGAAACTGATTTGCTTAATTGTTTTTTCTTTCAACATTAATGCTGAAGAATCATTGTTATATTCAAAACCTTTTTTGATTCTTTTATCATACCACAGTTCGCGGTAATTTATCGAAGGAGAAAAATTGAAGTATCCAATCTTCGGTGAAGCCGTAAACCTTACTGTGTGCTGAAATCCTCCTCTGATTTCTCTGTCAAATTCACCGGTGACTGAGTTTTTAATTTTTGTTCTGTTATTCTGAAAATTACCGGAATAATTATATCCAATTAATTCATACCACTTTTGATCTTTGCCAAAAGAAGTTTTTGATTTGAAAGGATATTCGATTGATTTATTAAAACTTACGCTTGGAAGAACTTCAGAAATATTTCCCGATTCAAGATTTTGTGTTCTACTATAATTCATCGAAATACTGTTACCGGATTCATCCCAGCGTTTTACCAAAGTTGCATTTGAAATAATATCTTGCTGTAACAAGTCATTAAGATTTCTTGAATTATCCTGTAAATATTGGCTTGATAAAAACTGCATATTTGCATCGAGTGTTGTGGAAGGGTCAATTTCCTGATGATGATAAACATTCAGATTCCAACTGAATCTTTCACTATAATACGGATCCCCCTGTTCTCCGCTAATAATTTTTGAGATTCCGCCGTTCAAATTTCCGTTAAAGTCATAACGTTTAGTATATCTGTATCTGCTACGTAAACCATAACCACCCTGCAAATAATAATCACCCGTTAAAGTTAAATCCATATAATCACTTAATGCAAAAAAATACCCGCCGTTGCGGAAATAAAAACCTCGATCTCCCGCTGAACCATACGAAGGTGCAATTATTCCTGATCGTCTCCCGGACTTATTCGGAAAAACTCCAAAAGGGAGAGGAATTGGAAAAGGAACTCCACCAACATTCATAAAAATCCATCTGGCAATAATTTTATCATTCTGCATAACTTTCATTTTTTCAGCGGTAAAATATGTATGTGGCGTATCTTCATCACATGTTGTATAAAGTCCATCTTCAATAAAATAAGTTCTCTTATCAACCTTTTTTACCTTCTCGCCTTCATACCGTTTATCTTCTTTTCCATTTTTTGCCATTGAAATAAATCCGGCTTGAGTTTTAAAATTATATTTTAAGCTCGTTCCTTCATAAACTTCATCTTCCTCTTTAAGCACAGGTGTATCAATCAATTTTGACTTTGATGTATCAGCAGAATCTATCTCTCCATGAGCATCAAGCAGATTCTTTGTGAAATCAACATATATCTTTGCACTCTTCAAATTTGTTTTTTTATAAGTAATATCACCTTTGCCAAATAAAAACATTTTTTTATTAACGACATCAAAAGTTACCGAATCAGTTGCATTTGAAAATATTATTGCATCAACGTCAAATTTTTTCTTTGTAGTATCTTGTGCTGCAATTGAATCTTTAGGTGTTTCAAAAGAAATATTGTTTTTATTGATAACAACTGAATCAGCGTTTTGAGCAATTAATAAAACTGGAATAAAAAATAAAAGGGGCAAATTCTTCATCAATTTAATGACTCTAAATTTAATTGTATTGATAATCAACAATTTTAACCGGCTCCGGATAGGATAAATCTCCAAAAGGTGTACCCAAAACGGGCTTTGCTATTACTTCAATCTCAGAAGTAGTTTTATTCTTTCCTCCAAGTTTAAGAGCTAAATCAATCACTTCATTAAATGACCCATTATCTAAAAATTCAATTAAATCTAATTTAACTATCAATGGAATTATGGAACTATTTCCAATTCCGGGCACAGTAACAACCTTGTCAATATTGCCTGAAACTATTTTCTTCTTGTTTAGATACAAATCCCAGCTAAAAGATTTTATTGTTATGTCTGTTTGATCGTATCCGCCAGTTCCATCATTCGGATTTTTTGCTAAAATATTTAAATCGAAAGTAACAGGAAACTTGCCTGTAGAAAAAACAGATGTAAGTTTTAGCATATCCCCAGGTCCAAAATCAGAAAGTTTTGATTTACTGTCTATTGCAATTCCATTCAACTTGAATTTGGTAACTGAGTCCAATTTATATTTAAGTCTTGACACATTTATGATAGTTTTATAAATCGAACACCCTGCGATAAATGAAATTAATATAATTGTAATCATCAAATATTTTTTCATAGTGGATTTGATTCCTCAATCTTTTTAACAATTAACTCAGCCACTATTAAAGCCTTTAATCCGTCTTCACCTGAAACAATTGGCTTCTTATTTTCTATCACAGAGTCTACGAATAAATCAAGTTCATATTTAAGTGCGTTATTTTCTTTCTGTTCAGGTTGTTCATATATAACTGCTTTTTTATTTTCCCCGACTCCCATTGTCCCAAATGAAATAGTTTTTGTTTGATCAAAATCTTCCGGATTTATCAACCGATAAATTTCTGATGTACCTGTTGTGAAATCTAAAGTAATATATGCATCTCTTTGAAACATTCGCATTTTCCGCATTTTCTTTTGAGAAATCCTGCTTGCAGTAACATTTGCTACAGCACCGTTTTCAAATTCTATACGAGCATTTGCAATATCAATATTATCCGAAACAACTGCAACACCGCTTGCCTGAACATCCTTTACTGGACTTTTTATCAGACTTAGAATTATATCAATATCATGTATCATCAAATCATGAATAACGGCAACATCAATCCCACGCTGATTAAATTGAGCTAATCTATCAGACTGAATGAATTTTGGTTCAAGATTATATTTCTCAAGTGAAAGCAATGCCGGATTGAATCTTTCAATATGTCCTACTTGTAATTTCAAATTCTTTTCTTTTGCAATTTTAACCAATTCCTCGGCTTGCTTAATTTCAGAAGTAATTGGCTTTTCAATAAAAACATTTTTACCTGCATTAAGACAAATTTTTCCAATCTCATAATGAGCACTTGTTGTTGTAACAATAGAAACAGCTGTAATTTCTTGTAACAATTCATCTATAGAATTAAAACACTTTACTTGATTTGCAGCGGCTACTTCATTAGCCCGAATAGTATCTTGATCAAAAATTCCTATCAATTCGCAATTTGGAATTTCTTTTAACATTTTAACATGAAAATTACCAAGATGACCCGCACCAATTACGCCTATTTTTAATTTTTCCATTTTATTACCAATTATTTAAAATATTTCAACACATTTGATTGAAGAAAACGGGATATAAATTTTTACTTCAAGATTATTTCTTTCGGATGTTAATAAGAACGCATCATCAAAACACTCGGCAAGTACTCCTGATTTAAAAACAATCTCAAAAAACATTGGTTCGTCCTGATTCTTATCATTATAGACAACACCATAATTTTCTAACATCGTCACATTAATAGTCCTCCCGATATACAGATTCCAATCCATTTTCTTAGTTTTTTGTTCTTCCATATTTCCTTCTTTTTAATGTAATTAAACTTTGAAAAAGTACCTAAAAATCGATTTATTTCAAAGTTTATTAAAAAGTACAGAGTTCCCGATATTTTTTTTCGTAAGGCTTGACAAAATATTTTTTTAAGATTTTTTTTTGAATAGTGATTTATTAAATAAAATCGTTCATGAGGGTTAAAGAAGGAAATAAAGAAAAAGACATAATCGAAGCTGCGATAAGCATTTTTGCCAAAGATGGTTATCGTAATGCTAAGATTTCTAAAATTTCTGACGCTGCAAAAGTGGCGACAGGAAGTGTTTATATATATTTCGAAAACAAGGAAGACATACTTCAAAAAATATTTGAAGATCTTTGGTCAAAACTTTACCATGAACTTAGTTCACTTTCACTTAACAAGAATCTTTCTCCTTCAGAAAAAATTGATTCTATGATTGATCTTGTCTTTGATGTTTTTACAGAAAACCCCGATTTGGCAACAGTATTCGTTAATGAACAAAGCCATTTACAAAGATCTGAGACTATTCGATTCCAAAAATTTTATGATAATTTTCTTGACCTTGGCGAATCTGCTATTGTTCAAGGAATTGCTAAAAATTTTTTTAGTAATGCTTTCGATATAAAGGTTTTTAGAATATTTATTCTCGGCGTACTTAGGAGTTTATTAAGTATTTGGGCTAATAATCCTAAAGAACTTCCATTAAATAAAATCAGGCAGTCAGTTAAGTATTTAATCAAAAACGGAATTCAAAAATGATTTTTTTTGCTTTTATATTGGACTATGATTCATTATACAGGATAACAACATGAAATATTCTAAGTTAATTTTACAATTATCTATTTTAATTTTACCACATTTATATGCTTAGCAAGTAAAACTGAAATTGCAAGATGCGGTTTCAATTGCTTTGGAAAATAATTCCACAATTAAACAATATGAAGAAAAATATCCAGAAAGTTTTTGATGATCTTTCTTCTTACGGAAATTTTTTACCAATAATAAACTTTAATTTTGGTTACACTCACTTAAACCAAAATATGATGATTGATTTGAATCCAATTCGGAATGTCATTATAAATTTGCAAGCCTCAAATCAGGTAGAATTAACAAATCTCGGTAATGTTGTTTCCGGTAAATCTACTTTAACTGATGTGCAGAAAGTTGAACTAAAAGCTTCGGTTATAAATTCTTTAAATTCTGCAATTCCATCTTTTCAGGAAACTTTTAAAAAACAGGATTACAAAACCGGTACGTTTTTAATTACTCAACCAATTTTTGTCGGAGGCAACTTATTAGCTGCTAAAAGTGCTGCTAAGAATGAGAAATTATCGTCTGACTATGAACTTTCGAAAATCAAAAATGAAGTACAGATCAAAGCAATTGATGCTTATTTGAAAGTTATCCTTATGATTGGATTATAATATACTTAATAATTTATTTTTCAATTTCGATTTGGGAATGTATAATGATGGATTAATGTTTGCAGGATGGTCCTCCAGTTTTGGTTTTAGAATCGCTCCGACATTTTAACTGCAACCACTTGGTTGAATGAGGTAGACCGATTGAGCGGCTTGGGCTTTGTTCAGTCCGCTCATTTTATAATTTTATCTGACAGTATCGTTTTAAGTGTTTCATACTTATAACCAGAACGCTCAGAAATTTGTTTGAACTTATGATTTACCGCAATAAATTCATCTATAATCAATGAATGATCAATGTTAATATTTTCATTTTCTCTTATAGTTACAAATGCTTCCATAACTCCTAATGTTGAAATCCAGTCAATAAATTCTTCGAATCTCTCTTTGCTAAAATAATTTATATCCTTGTATTTATTAAAGAGTAAAAAGATTTTCAACTCTTCAATTTCTAAAGATTCTAAAAGAATATTTGCAGTTATTCCCTCAATTCTATTCCTTTTATCAATATCCAAATAAGAAGAACTTGTACCCAAAAAATCAAGCGTCAGCCGGTTCAGGGCGAACAAAAGATTAGATTCTCTTTCGACACCAGCATCGCCTTTCCCAATCTTTAATAAAGCCTCACGTAATAATTTCTTAAAATTGAAATCGTCAATAAAATTATAATTATCCTGAAATTCCTTTGCTAAAATGTTGAGTATATTATAAAGAATAACAAGTAAAATATTTTCTTTGTAATTGGAATATTTTGATGTCAAAATACATTTAAAAAAAGTTTCCTGAGATGAACTTTCAGCAATTTCTTGTTCATTAATAACCTTATTTACATCCTTAATATTTTGCATTAAGTTTTTAAATTTTTTGCTGACTTTCTGAACATCAATTTTTTTGCTTACAAAATTATTTATCAGTGTTATCAAATAATAGAATTTATTATCAAGTTTTTGTAACGATTTACAATTCTCATCTTTTATATTAATTGTCAAACACTTATAAAGTTGAGATAAATCATCATTATCAAAAATACTATTAAAGACCTGATAAATCGGCTCGTATTTGATTTCTTTGATTTCATTTTCAATATCATAAATCCCCTGATGAAAATATTTCTGATAAATACTTTTAAATATCCCATCAGTATCATATACTTCAATTATATTAGTAAAAACTTTATGCTCAAAACCATTTAATAATATTTCCAATCCATCTTGGAAATCTGAGAAGTTATATACATAATTCAATTTTGATATTTCATCAAACATGATATAAAAAACATTCTTGTCATTTTTAATATTCAGTGATTCAATTAGTGAAATTTTATTCAATCGTTTTTCACTTCCATAATTCACAAGTTTTTGTGCAGACTGATATATTTTCCCTTCTGCTCTTGCATAGGAATTATTATAAAGAACCAAAGTCTTTTCTTTTCCATAAGAATTTGTAAACGCAAATACATTTTCGTTTACATTACCAAAACTATCAATGCAATCATAAATCCAAAAATTATCAACCTCCGCAAACAAATATCTCTTTTTCATAATTGGAAAAATCTGCCTGTAATGTCTTTCAACTAACCATTCTTTAGGTGCTTCATTATAATATGCACACTGATATTCCATGCCGTATTTTTCCGTGTATCCTTCAACTTGCCCATGTGCAAACATAGGAAGTCCGGGCAGAGTAATCATCATTGAAAGAACGCCAAAATATTTATCATCAGTACCAAATTGTTTTATTGCAGTTTCTTCATCAGGATTGCTCATGAAATTCACATAACGCTTCAATATTTCAGGTTCAAATTCCAATGTATTGGTTATTAAATCTCTGTATTTATCATTTTCTTCTTTCATCATCATGTGCATAAATGCTGAATTATAAACACGATGCATCCCAAGTGTACGCACAAAATATCCTTCCATCAACCAGAAAGCCTCAGCGAGCAACAAAGTATCGGGCAATTCATTATTAATCCGGTCAACTACTTCACGCCAGAATTCCACCGGAAACTTTGAATCAAACTCTTCATTTGATAATGAGTGTTCAGCTCGCGAAGGAATATCGCCGCCTTTGCCCGGCTGAGGATACCATAACCTTGAAAAATGTCTTTTGGCTAATGTCATTGCTGCATCAAAACGAATTATTGAAAATCTGCGGGCAACATCAAATATTTTCTGAATAACTGCTTCGCGTACATAACCTTCAAGCATGTTAAGTTGAGCAGTATCGTCCCATGGCATGTTGGTTCCATCATTACCATGATAAATATATGTCACCTGATTAGTACTTTTATCAATTCTTTGAAAGACAACTGCAGCATCACTCCGCGTCCAATATCCATCTTCAATCCTGATTTCAATATTTGAATCCTGTGAAAGATTTTCACCTGAGAATTTATAATTTGGGAAAGGGCATACAGAAGACTGAATAAAATATTCAGGATGCTCAATTGTCCATTTAGAATAAATCCCTGTGTGATTTGGTACCATATCACTTGCAAGTCTGATGCCTCTCTTTTTTGCTCTTTGGTTTAAATTTTCATAAGCAACTTCTCCGCCGAGATCATTTGCAATGTTATAATCATATAATGAATAAGCGGAAGCTACCGCATCAATATTACCCAAAATGTGTTTAATTCTTTTTGAAGCAGGACTTCTTTCCCAAATCCCAATTAACCAAAGAGCATTAAAACTCCGATTTGCAAGCAAATCTAATTCTTCATCAGGAATTTGATCCAGCGTTTTAATTTCTCTATGATATGCTTTCGATAATTGATCAAGCCAGACATAAATGTTCTTTGCAATCATTACAACCTGAGGCATCCAGTGCAAATCTTTTGTGAAATTTTCAGGTTCATAAGTATCTTTCTCCGCATCCAATGCATACTTATATAATGATTTACCAATTACAAATTTATCGGCATCTTCTATTTTGCCTTTATAAAACGGGGCAATTGTTGGCGGTACCCCGCCTCCAAAAAATTCAAACTTTGAGTCTTCCTTCATTAAATCTTTGCTCGTGAGAATTTTATTCACAAGAAAATCTTTTATAATTACTCCCCAGCGAATTTTAATAAATTCAAGCTGATCCCAAAGATTATCCGGATTAGTTATTATTGGAGTCATTAAAAGTGAGAATATATCCTGATTATCAGGTCCGAACTTTTCTTGAGTGAGGAAGAATTTATTTAATTCATTTATAACCGCTAAATAATTATCCTTTTTGGATAAGTATTGGTCATCAAAAAATTCTTTCAGTTTTTTATTTGCGGGATTAAAATTCGCAAAATAAAGAAGCATTAATTCTTCAAGTGCAATTTCAAAATTTGAACGGCTTTCGGTAAATGAATTTAAGTAATCAAAAACACTTGCTTTCCCATGATATATTTCTTTTGGTGGGAAAAGCTCTACAAAATTAAAAACAATTTCTCTTAATTTTTCTTCACCTAAATTAGCATTTAAGTAACTGACAGCTTTATTAAAAACATTCTTATTTGTAGTAACCTCATATTCTCTTAAAATAAAATGATATATTTCATCAAGAAGACCTGATCCATAAACCTCACCGACAAGTAATTTGTCATTTTCACTGCGATGTTTATTTACCTGCTGAATGAATTTTCTAATTTCAGTAACATTTTCAAAAATAACATTGCCAGTAATCGAGAAAAGCTCGTCGCTTAAACCATACGCTACCCTAATCATCTTTGCAATATGAAATTCATATTTACCGTAATATAAACTTTGGGTCAAATTACAATCAATTTTTATAAACATTCATTCTCCAAAATTTTTCGATTTGTATGGCAAAATTTAACTTAATTTTCTTTTATTTTTCAAATTACGGCGTGAATAATTTTTTGTCATTTAATTATAGTTTTTATAATTACTAATAGTTTTCTCCAAATTTGTTATTGAGAACTTATAAAGGTATATTTTTTACCCTAATTTTGAGATTTTTGATGAACGAAACTCCTTTAATGACCCAATATTATAAGGTCAAGGAACAATATCCTGAAACAATTCTTCTTTTTAGAATTGGAGATTTTTTTGAGACTTTTGAAGATGATGCAAAAATCGCTTCTAAAGTTTTAGGAATTACTTTAACCAAAAGATCTAATGGTAAAGCCGACAATGTCCCTTTGGCTGGTTTTCCTCATCATGCCATTGATACTTATTTACCAAAACTTGTTCGTGCTGGTTTTCGCGTAGCTATATGCGAGCAAACTGAAAATCCAAAATTTGCGAAAGGAATTGTTAAACGTGAGGTTGTCGAAATTGTTACTCCCGGAGTTTCTTTATCTGATAGAATTCTTGACCATAAAAAAAACAATTACCTTCTTTCTGTGGTTCTTAATAATTCTAAAGCCGGACTTTCATTCGCTGATATTTCGACGGGCGAATTTTTTTGTTTCGAAATTCCTGAAATTGAATTGAAAAGTCAAATTGAAAATATTAATCCTTCCGAAATTCTTGTGTCAAAATCTCAGAAAAATATAGTTGAGCCGTTGTTGAATTTTAGTGCGGCAAATATAAGATTGACAAAAATTGATGACTGGATTTTCAATTTTCAATTTGCAAAAGACTTGTTACTTGATCACTTTAAGACAAAAACACTGAAAGGATTTGGTATTGAAAATTATTCACTTGCAATAATTTCTGCTGGCGTAACTCTGAATTATTTAAGAGAGACACAGAAATCGCAATTACCCCATATTAAAAATGTAATTCTTTATAACCCTTCAGAATATATGCAGTTGGATTTTGCTACAAAAAAGAATTTGGAAATTTTATTTTCGATTCAAGATAGTGGAAAAGAAGGCACATTGATTTCAATTTTAGATCGCACAAAAACTTCAATGGGCGGACGAATGTTGAAAAAATGGATAACTGCTCCTCTGCGAAGCGTTGATTCAATAAATCAAAGATTGGAATCTGTTGCAGAATTTGTATCTAAAAAAAATCTAAGAAAAAACCTTCAGAACGAATTAAGTGAAGTTGGAGACTTAGAGAGAATAATTTCAAGGGTTTGCACGGGTCGGGTGAATCCACGTGAAATGATTTTGCTAAAAGACTCATTAAATAAAATTTCATTATTGAAACAATTGTTGGATACTGCTTCCTCTCAAACCTTACAATCAATCAATGATAAATTAAATGAATTAGATGATCTTGTATTAAAATTAGAAAACTCCTTGAATGAAAATTCTCCTATAAATCTGAATGAGGGAAGAATTATTAAGGCAGGATATAATGTTGAGCTTGATGAATTGAGAGATATTTCAACAAATGCAAAAGACTGGATAGCAAATTTTCAACAAAAGGAACGTGAACGTACAAACATTTCTTCGCTAAAAGTTAGCTTCAATAAAGTTTTTGGTTATTATATCGAGATCAGCAATACTCATAAAAATAAAGTCCCGGATAATTACATTCGCAAACAAACGCTCGTAAATTGCGAAAGATACATAACCGTTGAGATGAAAGAGTATGAAGATAAAGTTCTTAATGCTCAGGATAATATAAATTCTCTTGAATATAATTTGTTCAATGAAATAAGAAATTTTGCTGCAATGTTTACAGATGGAATTCAGGAGAATGCTAAATTAATTGGAATGCTTGATTGCTTTCTTTCATTTGCTGAATGCGCCGAAGCATATAATTATATCAAACCAATTGTAAATAATGGTGAAGAAATTTTAATTAAAAACGGAAGACATCCGGTAGTTGAAAGAATTTTGAAAGCTGAAGAAAAATTCACGCCTAACAATTGCGAATTGTCTAATTCAGAAAATCAAATTATCCTTCTGACTGGTCCGAATATGTCGGGTAAATCAGTTTATCTCCGTCAGATAGGCTTAATTGTTTTGCTTGCTCAGATTGGATCTTTTGTTCCTGCAGATGAAGCAACGATTGGAATTGTTGATAGAATTTATACAAGAGTTGGTGCAAGTGATAATATTACTGCAGGTGAAAGTACATTCTTAGTTGAGATGCAGGAAGCTGCAAATATTCTAAACAATGCTACAAGAAAAAGTTTAATTCTGCTTGATGAAATCGGAAGAGGGACCAGTACTTTCGATGGTATTTCAATTGCCTGGGCAATAACTGAATATTTACACGATAATCCTGATGTTGCTGCGAAAACATTATTTGCAACTCACTACCATGAATTAAATGAGATGTCAAGTATATTTCCCCGCATAAAAAATTTCAAGGTTGAAGTCAGAGAGTATGGTGATAAAGTTATATTCATGCATAAAGTTACGAAAGGAAGTGCTGATTATAGCTATGGAATTCAAGTTGCATTAATGGCCGGACTACCACTACCGGTGACAAATCGTGCAAAGGAAATTCTGCAAAATTTAGAAAGCAAAGAACTGACTCCTTATGAAGTAAAAAAAGCAAAGATTGCAAAACAAATTTCAAACGATGATTTTCAAATAAATCTGTTTGAAATAAAAGATGATTCGCTGCGGAAAGAGATTTCTGAAATTAATGTAGAAAACCTGACTCCATTGGAAGCACTGAATCGATTAAACGATCTTAAAAAGAAATTGGGTGAAGGATGATGAACATTTTGAAATTCTTTTTATTGCTTATAATTATTGTGAATGTACTTTCTTGCAACAAATTAAATCCTTCAGAGCAAGCATATTACGATAAGATTACAGCAGCAAGAATAGAAAAAGATAATTACATGAAGGACAATCCCGATTCACCATTCAACCACAAATCGAAAGTGGATTTTCATAACCTAAATTATTTTGATGTGAATCCTGACTTACGTTTTAGATCAAAGTTGTTTGAGAATGAGATTAAAGATATAGTTACAATTTACGGGACAAAAGGCGAGCCTCGGGAAACAGTCAGGTTCGGCTATGTGAAAATCAATTTTAAGAATCAATCTTATAAATTAAATGTTTATGAAAGTGAATATTCTAAGCAAAAGTTTTACAGCATTTGGTTCACAGACAGAACCACAAACAATGAAAGTTATGGTGTTGGCAGATATTTAGATTTCGAAATCGATTCGGATAAAGATTTCATTTATGATATTGATTTCAATTTAGCATACAATCCTTATTGTGCATACACTGCAGAATATTCTTGCGCAATCCCAACCAAAGAAGATCATATTGACTTAGAAATTAATGCAGGCGAAAAAATATTTCATAAATAAAGAGGTAGAAAGTGGTAATTATATTACAAAATAATGCATCAGAAAAACAAATTGAAGATATAAAATCTCATCTCGTAGATTATGGATTCCAAATTCACGAATCACGAGGAGTTCAAAAAACTATACTTGGCGCAATAGGAGTTCAGCCTGATTTCGACATCAGGAAAATCAGGATTCTCGATGGCGTTGCTGATGTTTACAGGATAACGGTTCCCTATAAATTAGCAAGCCGTGATTTTAAGAATGACAATACAGTTATAAAAATTAACGATGTTGAAATCGGTGGTAATAAAATCATTTTGATGGCGGGACCTTGCTCAATTGAGAGTGAATCGCAAATATTTAAATTAGCTGAAATTGTAGCAAAAACCGGAACAAAAATTTTACGAGGCGGAGCTTTCAAACCCAGAACATCGCCCTATTCATTCCAAGGATTAGGGGAAGACGGTTTGAAATTAATGAGAGCCGCTGCGGATGAATATAATCTTATTGTTATCACCGAGGTTATGCAAATCAATCAAATTGATGTGATAGAAAAATATACTGACATATTTCAAATCGGTGCCAGAAATATGCAAAACTTTGGATTGCTGAAAGAACTTGGCGCAACGCATAAACCGGTCATGTTGAAAAGAGGACTCTCTGCAACAATTGAAGAAACATTAATGTCTGCCGAATATATTTTATCGAGCGGAAATCCGAATGTTATGTTATGTGAAAGAGGAATCCGTACTTTCGAAACTTATACTCGTAATACTTTTGATGTTTCTGCAATTCCTGTTGTTCATAAGAAGAGTCATTTACCTATTGTAGCCGATCCTTCTCATGCAACCGGTTATAGAGATCAGGTACCGCCAATCGCACGTGCAGCAGTCGCCGCCGGAGCCGATGGATTAATTATTGAAATACATGATAATCCGGAAAAAGCATTATCTGACGGACCTCAAGCATTACTTCCGCAAACATATATAAATCTCGTTGATGAATTAAAAGCTATTGCCAAAATTGTTAACAGGGAAATCGGTTGATTCATAATATATCAATTATCGGACTCGGATTAATCGGCGGTTCTATTGCAAAAGCTTTGAGGAAAGCGGATACGGATCTGTTTATTCAGGGCTTTGATTTTGAGAATGTTATGAATGCTGCATTTACTGCCAAAGTAATTGATAAAACAATTTATCAACTGGACGATGCATTGGAATCGGACTTAATAATAATAGCATTACCTGTTGATTTATCATTGAAGTATTTCAGGCAATTGATTCCCAAATTAAAAGACGGACAAATCATTGCCGATGTTTGCAGTGTGAAAAATTCATTCAAACAAATTTGGGATTCTTCATTCTCCATTGGAAAGTATATTGGCTGTCACCCGATGACCGGCAGAGAAAAAGGCGGTTATGCAAATTCGGATGAACTTCTTTTTGAAAATTCAATTTTTGTAGTGACCGAGGATTTATCAAAAGATGAAGTTGGGAATAATTTTGCTGAAATCATTAAATATCTTGGTGCAAATATTCTTTATATTCCTGCAAAGCAGCATGATATTATTGCCGCAAGTGTAAGTCATCTTCCGCAGCTTGTATCTGTTGCACTAGTCAATACTGCAGCGTTGAAAACTGATAATTATAATTTTCTTGATCTTGCCGCAGGCGGATTCAGAGATATGACGAGAATTGCATCCAGCGATTTCACTATTTGGGAATCAATTATTAATGAAAATCAGAATGAAATTTTAATTGCGTTGGACAAATTCAAAGCAGAAATTGACACCATAAAAAAAGACGTTCAGACAAATAATTTTGACTCTTTGCATGCAAAATTTATTGAAGCAAATAAAAATCGCAATGAGATTCCAGCTAACACAAAAGGCTTTCTGGCTCCTCTTTATGATGTTTTTGTGTTTGTAAAAGATGAGCCTGGAGTGTTATGTAAAATCACGACAGAACTTTTTAAAAATAAAATCAACATCAAAGATTTAGAGTTACTTAAAATACGGGAAGGTAAAGGTGGCACTTTCAGATTTTCATTCAGCACAGAAAATGAATCGTTGCTCGCAATCCAAGTAATAACACAAGCAGGATTTGAAATCAGGCATTAAAAGCATTTAAATATTTTGCTACTCTTGTTGCTGTATTTTCACCATCAATAGCTGCTGACACGATTCCTCCGGCATATCCTGCTCCCTCTCCGGCAGGAAACAATCCATCAATTTCTGTGTGCATAAAAGTTTCAGCATCCCGTGGAATTCTGATTGGTGAGCTTGTTCTGGTTTCAGCAGCAAGTATTTGTGCCGAAGATGTTAAATAGCCATGAAGTTTTTTATCAAACTCAATTATTCCCTGCTTTAATCTTGTTACAATAGCCGCAGGTAAAATTTCATTAACTGCAACCGAAACAATTCCAGGTATATAAGAAGTTTTTTCAAGTGTGGACGAAACTTTATCTTCGATGAAATCTGTAACTCGCTGAGCCGGTGCCTGTTGCTTTTTGCCACCAAAAATAAAAGCCTTCTTCTCAATTGATTTTTGAAATTCGACTCCGGCAAAAAGCCCATATTCATTGAAATCCTTCCAGTCATTTTCATTTACTGCGGTTACTAAACCTGAATTAGCGAATGGTGAATCTCTTTTTGAAACCGACATGCCATTTAGTACAAGTTCATTTTCATTTGTAGAAGCGGGCACAATTATTCCACCCGGGCACATGCAAAATGAGTAAACTCCCTTTTCATCAATCTGACATGATAGATTATAACTTGATGCTGGCAAATTAGTATTTCTTTTTTTAGAATTATACTGTATTTCATCAATAAGTGGTTGTGGATGTTCAATCCTTACGCCTATTGCAAAATCTTTTTTCTGTAATCCAATATTTTTGTTATTCAATAAATAATAGATATCCCTTGCAGAGTGTCCAGTTGCCAGTACAAGTGCCCTTGCATCAATTTCTATTTGATCATTAATCACAAAACTTTTTACTTTTTTACTTGAAAACTTTATATCAGTAAATCTTGAATTAAAATGAACTTCACCGCCGCATTGAATGATTTTCTCCCTCATTGCAAAAACAATTTTAGGCAATTTATTTGAGCCAATATGTGGGTGCGAATCAAACTCAATTTCTTTTTCGGCACCAAAGTAAACAAACAATGAAAGAATCCTTGAAACATCTCCTCGCTTTGTCGAACGTGTATAAAGTTTCCCGTCACTGTATGTTCCCGCACCACCTTCGCCAAAACAATAATTTGAGTCTGGATTTACAATTCCAAATTGTTGAATTGCTCTGAGATCACGGCGGCGCTGTCTGACATCATTCCCTCTCTCGTAGATAATTGGTTTGATTCCTAATTCAATTAATTTCAATGCACAAAATAATCCTGCGGGACCGCTTCCGATTATGTAGGCAGGTTTGCCATGACTAACATCATTAAATGAAAACTTAAACTCTTCCTTTGGCAATTCATTTATAAAAACTGCAACCTTCATCCGATATACAGGAGATTTTCTGGCATCAATCGAGCGGCGCATCACTTTAAATGATTTTATTTCTTCTGAATTTATCTGAAGTTTCTTTGCAATAATATTTTTCTGATAATTATAATTATCAATAAAGTCAGGCGCAATTGCCAAATCAATTTCTTTTATCATTTCGTCCTCTTCCTATGAGGAAATTATCTTTTATATTTGATTAATCCACCGCCAAATGAAGCAAGATAAATAACTCTGTCATTTGTAAAAACCAAATCTTTAATATTTGAATGCGGCATTCCGGAATTGCCATTTTTTAAAGTTGTAATCGAGTTCGGATTCTGAAAATAAATCACACCAACATTAGTACAAATCCATTTTGTGTAACCTTCAAAATAAATTTTCTCAAAATATGTGTCCTGCACAAAATCGTTAAAATAAATTTTCCATTCTATATTTCTCAATGATTTTGACAGATTTGATACTCCTCCAATCTCCTGCTGAGTACGTAAATGCCCGAACCATCGGCTTCCATTTGGATCCATTCCAATTGAAATAATTGACTTGCCGGGGAATTGAGGATTTTCGTCCGGCGGAAACCACAGCCATGATTCAATATATTTTTTATTTATATCATCCCATACTCTTGAAAATCGAACAATTCCATATCCATTTGTGCCAAACCAAATTACTCCTTCAGTATCCATACCGATGCACATTACCCACGGATGCGGAATATCTGAATTATTCCTGTCATATCGTGTCCAAATATTTTTGTCTCTTTCAAACACAATCAATCCGTTACTTGTTCCTATCCATATATTATTTCCAAATGATTCAACAGCAGTGATATAGTTATCTAAAATTACTGAGTTGGAAGAATTATACACACTCCATATTCCGTTGATATAGCTTACAAGTCCGTCACTGGTTCCAATCCAGATATCACCATTATCAGAAACTTCAATATCAGTAATAAAGTTGGTTGGAATTGCTGAATTTGACATATTGTAAACCTGATAGGAATTATTCTTAAACGTTATTACTCCTTTATCCAAAGTCCCAATCCACAATTTGCCCGATTTATCTTTATCAATACAAGTTAGATAGTCAGTAGGGAAATGCAAATTTTTAGTGTTATAAGAAACCCAAACACTTGTATCTGCAAGTGATTTTTGGGCAGTAACCATCTGACTGCTTTGAACAGTAACATAAAGACTGTCTTCATAAGCCGATTGATGTTTGTATTTTATCTGATATTCACCGGGCCATAATTTCTTGATTGTATTTGGTGTTCGTAGACCCGTGTCGTTATTGTTCAGAAATATTTTTGCTTTATCCGGTGAAGAAACACAGTAAATGTTGCCATACATTTTTGAATTGCTTGTATAGTCAACTAAAATTGTTTTCTTTTCATCCTTCAGCAAGTCGATTGCAAAGGTTGTGTCTTTAAATAAATTTTTCTTCAGCGTGATTGAATATCGTCCTTCGTCAAGGAAAGTAATACTGTCGGGAGTAAAATTACCAGTGTTTTTATTGTTCAAATAAATTTTAGTGCCAGTTGGGTTTGAAGAAATATTAATCTGTGCCTTCCCCGGCGGATTTTCAGGCTGAGAAGTAGATATTTCCTTTTCACATGAAATAAAAATCATGCTGCTCAAAATTATAACGCTGAATACTTTTATATAATTAATCATTTTCATTCTTCGACACCAACTTTATAACCAAATGAACCAATAAATTCTCTGTTAAATTTAATTACATACTTTTTAGAATTGTATGAACCAAAAATTCCAAGTCCGCCTTCTATATTTGAAAAATCAAGTGCATCTACATTAATGGAAAACTGATCCAGACTTTGTGCACTGCTGACATAATATTCCGATAGATTTTTATCATAAGTATGAACATGAACAATCATAGTCAGAATTGTATAATTTGATTTATTCGGATCACTGCCCGATATTTCATTCATAGCTCTTCTGATTGCATCCATTTTTATGCTCACAAATCTTTCTTTTGAAGGTGTTGCAAAATTCGGATAATATTTTCCATCCTGCTTTATATAACTTATTGGTACCTTTTTAGCAAAACCGAGTGGAAAGCCCGCCTTTTTGTAATAAATATTTATCTCGGGTGCATAAATAAGATCTTCTCCGGCAGATTCCCAGCGAACAAAAACAAATTGATTGTTTTTAGAAGGAATAGAAGAATCTGAAGAACTAAACTCGAAATTAACCTGCTTCGGTAAGTTTGTCCAACTTTTCAATCTTTTTCCGTCCGGCAGTAAAGCGACGATCTCAAATTTCCTGTTTGGTTTTGGCACAAATCCCGTTGTTTTGTAAATACTAATCGCTGTCTCTTTCCCATATATTTTTGTAGTAATAACTGTATCTCTGAACTTGTAAACTTCATTATCATCCCAGATTCGGATATCAGCATTCTTCAAAAATCTGTCAGAAACATTGCTGCTGAAATTTTCTGAACTTGCAAAAGAAGAAGTTACTGCTGCATATTGAAATGTTGAATCACCTCGTAAAATGCAGTTCAAAACATATTTCTGATCATGCCCGGCATAAGGACTGAAATCTTCTTTGCATGAAAAAGATAAAATAATTAAAACCGGGAAGAAAAATATTTTCAGGTATTTCATAACTCAGCCTTTATTGAAAATGTGGGTAAAATCGGCAGCATATTTACTCTTTCCCCAGTCTTGAAATTATAATAAAAAATATTTTTCCTGTTATACAAATTTATGATACTGAAATCAACACCAATCTTCATGAAAGAAAATGAAAAATCTTTTGACAGTGTAAAATCCATTCGGTGATAATCCGGCATTCTCAAAATATTTCTGTCACCAAGAATTGCATATGATGAATATGAATTTAAGATATAATTATTACTATGAAAATCATTAAAAAACAACTTGTCGTAGAAGCCTGAAAATGGAGTAAAAGGCAATCCGCTGCTGTAAATCCACGTAGTTGCAGCCGACCAGCCAGCACCGAGATTCAAATCAACAATAATATTAGCTGAATGACGGGCATCATACTTTGGATAGTAAGTCCAGCCATTCACTGTTAAATAAGACCATGAGAGCGAATACGATGCTGTAATATTAACGGGTGCTACAGAAAATCTATTTAATATTTCCCAACCGAATGATTCACCAGAACCGGAAACAAAATCAGGATCAGCATTGATTTTTTTATCAGGATTCATAATCGGAAGCTGATTCATTTTTTTTGCATATCCTTCAAGCTGAATATTCCACAATGGGAATGGGAAATAATCTAATCCAAATGAATAATGCGTCGAGTTCGATGGTTTCAGATAATCCGGAATAATTATCCACGGTTCAAACAAACTTATAATTTCACTCTCGCTCGATAATGTCGTAATCTCCTGCTGATAAATTCCCCATGCAGCTTTTAAAGTCATGTTTGAAAAAAGAAGATAACTTGCACTTACACGTGGTTCAAATTTCAGTCCTGCATTACTTGTCAAAGTGATAAAATTAAATCTTGTACCAACATCCAGTCCAAAATCTGAAAGACTAAGAAACTTGAATTTAGTAAACAAAACAAGGCTTGATCCACGGTTATTATAATCCGAAATAACACCGAGTTTATTGCTCATTAAATAATTTGTTTTGATACTATGTATATTAAAGCCAGTAACAAATTCATTTTTGCTGTCAAACAAATATGTGAAAATCGCATCCAAAGAAACATCTGATAAATCATTTTTACGTGCCAATACTTCACTGAAATTTGGATCAACAGCACCTGAAAATTGACTTATTGATAAATTGAATTCTGAGTAAAGCGGAACATCATACACTTTAAACCATTGAATACCGAAAATATTGTTCCGCCAGTTAAAATCTTCTTTCAGAGGATTATTATAATCAAGTTTATCACCGCTTATAAATGAATGTAATTCAAACTTTGAACCACCGATAAAATCAGGATTGGAATAATTTATCTTAAATGAAATATCATGAAAATCGAACGGTGCATTTTGGTTATTAACAAACTTCCTTAAAATTTCATTTGAATAGCTCTTCCTTGCTGTGAAAACAAACGAGCCATGAGGAATCGGACCTTCAAACAAAGTTTTAACCGACAGAAAGCTTGCATTTGCTTTGAAGGAAAGCTTGTTCTTGTTGCCGTCTTTTGTGATCATTCTCAATACGGAACTTAATCTTCCTCCGTACTCTGAAGTAAATCCACCTTTGAAAAATTCAACATTGTTTATCATATCGGGATCAACTACGCTGAAAATTCCAAGAGCATGAAATGGATTATACAGCGGAACATTATTAAGTAAAACCATATTCTGATTACTCGCTCCGCCGCGCACATAGTATCTTGCTGAAATATCACCTGTTGATCTAACACCGGGCAAATACTGAAGAGATCTCAAAACATCTGTTTCAACTCCTTTTGGCAGTACTTCAAGCTCCTTCATTGAGATTCGTGTTAACCCGATATCGGTTGAATTTTTTTCAATAATTCTCTCACCGATTTTTTCCACCTGATTCAATTGCATGGAAGACGGCGAAAGTTTTACATTTATATGAGTAATATTATTGTTCGATACCGCCACTCGAATTGATTTCGATTCATAACCAACATAAGAAATTTTTACTTTATAAGTTTTTCCTCCTGGAATTCCGGAAATAATAAAAAATCCTTTTTCATCTGTGGAAGTTCCCATTTTCGCTTCTTCAATAAAAACATTTGAATAAGCAAGAGCTTCACCGTTGGTTGAATCTGTAACAAAACCCCGTAATCTGCCAGTATGCTGAGCTTGAATTACCATACTGCAAATAATCAGCAGAACTGAAATTAATTTAATTCTTGACATTAATTATCTCTTAGTGAATATGGTGAATGTTTTTAGGAAATCGATTTTACAACTCCGCCGTCAATTAAAATCGTTGTGCCCGTAATAAAAGAAGCCTGCTCTGATGAAAGATATACTATCAAAGAGCCGATTTCATCGGGTCTTGCCAATCGTTTTAACGGAACTTCAGCCGACATGTTTGCAAGTATATGTTCATGTGATTCGCCCGTTTCTTTTGCTTTGTTAACTGCAAGTTCATAAAGTCTTCCGGTTAAAGTGTATCCCGGAGCAACATTATTGACTGTGATATTATAACTTCCAATCTCATTGCTTAATGTTTTTGTCATTGCCGTAATTGCACTTCTGATTGAGTTTGAAAGAATCAGATTATCCACTGGCTGCTTAACACTAAGTGATGTAATATTTATAATCCGTCCCCATTTTTTTCCTTTCATATCAGGCAGAACTCTTTTTATCATCCGCACTGTACTCATCAATAATTGTTCAAACGCGTAAAACCAATCATCATCATTCAGGTCAGTAAATTTTCCGGGTACAGGCCCGCCAACATTATTGACTAAAATATCAATCGGACCAAAGTTCTTTTTAACAACATTTACGGCATTTTCAATATCTGAATCTTTTGTAAGATCACACACAATCCATAAAGGTTCGATGTTATAAGATTTTTTAATCTCTGCCACAGCAGAAATTAAATTAGCTTGTGAACGTGAACAAATTGCTACTTTGCATCCTTCTTTGATAAACAGTTCAGCAGTAGCTCTGCCTATTCCTTTGCTTCCGCCGGTTATTAGTACAGTTTTATTTTTTAAATCTAATTCCATATAAAATTCTTATTCTATGAGTAAAAAATAAACAATATAAGACAATGTTGAAATAAAAAAAATCAACGAAAGTATTTTATTTGGAACTGTTGCGCCTTTTTCGCAGAGTCTGATACAAAGCCCAAAGTCAGAAGTGGATATTTCTTCAATATGGATAAATATACTTGACTTCGATAATCCTGTTGATGTTGATGATAAAACTGAGCTTCTAAAAGAATATTCTCTTTCACAAAATTATCCGAATCCTTTTAATCCGAGCACAACGATAAATTATTCTGTCCTGTCAAACGTGAAAATAATTGTTTATGATATTCTTGGTTGTGAAGTAGCGACATTGGTAAACGAAAACAAACCTGCGGGAAATTACGAAATTACGTTTAATGTAG
>Ga0210044_10002945_pt1 | contig 24697 bp, 19 predicted proteins | sample CryGey13umfilter_2_FD_183959 | JGI IMG/M metagenome (GOLD analysis project Ga0210044, IMG submission 183959) | Groundwater microbial communities from aquifer in Utah, USA - Crystal Geyser 4/9/14 3 um filter (SPAdes) (version 2) | ecosystem: Environmental > Aquatic > Deep subsurface >... | reverse complement strand
CACTTTTTTCCAGAGAACATGCTTTTTCTTGCTTGTCGATCCCCTTCGGCAGGTGATCGAAATGATCGAGGAATCGGCCCGTCAACCCGCGACCCGCGAAAACCCCGCCCCCCCTCTGAACGGTTACGTTCGCGGCATCCCTGTCATCACAGTCCAAGGCTGTCGCTGCCCTCATCCAGCGGGAAGAGGGGTCGCGACGGAAGAAGAAAGCGCAGCAAGCGCTCGACGGACTGATCGCAGCTCTTGCAACATCGCGCCCTGTCGACCAACGAGTGGGCCGCGTGAGGAACTCAAACTGCCAAAATCGGGGTCAGAACTTCTGGGACGGGCTACTAGTAGTAGGCGAACCCCGCCAGAAGACGTCGTCGCACGAAAAGTCATGTTCCGGACGGACTTCACCGCGCGTGCAGGGAACAGCACTTTGCAGGCCTCCCCCCGTCGCAGGTCGATCGCGAACAGGCTCATTCCGATCTCCTCGAGGTAGACCGGGTGAGTTGGACTCGCAACACCGACGGCGAGGTCACCCTGGCCTCCCATCCAGCGGATCGTGCCGCTGACGCACCCACGCGTGGCCAGAACCCAGCGGTGTCGGTTCTCTCGGGTGTCGTGCACGGCCACGGCCCGACCCCTGTCCCTGCCCGTCAGGGATGCCTCGAACATCGCATGGCGCCCCAGCCGGAACCTTGCGCGAGGTGGGCCGATGGGAAAGGTAAGCAGCCCGTCGGCGGGTTTGCCGCTCTCCGGCCCGTCGGAGATCCGCGGCATCAGTGCACCGATCTGCTTGAGCGTGCAGGTGGTCCAGATGGTGGCGGGGGATCGTCGAGGAGGGCCGGCGTGGGCTGGCTGTGGCGGGCCCAGACACGAGACCTGCCACCCGTGGACGGGAAGGTCCTGCGCGCATCGGCTTTCAGCCACGAGGAACCGGGAGAAGGCAAACCGGGCGCTGTCCAGACGCGGGATGGCGAAGCCTCCGATCTCCGCCAGCCGACGCAGGTCAGAGCCGGCGGGCGTGGTTCCCGGGGAGCGCACAATGGAAACAGGGGCGAGCAGTTGCCCATCGATCCAGGACGCATGGAGGTGGATGGCGGCACAGGCCGACAGGTCCACCAGCCAGCACGCGATGGAGTGACCGGCGTCCACACCCATGCCGCTCGACGTCAATCGGAGCGACAGCGTCGCTCGCGATTCCCGGAGTCTGACCGTCGCGTTGGACAGGAGATCATCCTCGTCGGGGAGATCCTCGAGCAGTTCCAGATCGGGACACTTCCGTGCCGCCGTCCGTGCCCTCTGCAGCGCAACCTGGCCGGTGATCCATGCACGGTTTGCCACGTTGCGGCTTGCGAGCAGCACTTCGACCTGGTCACCTGGCTCGGCCGGGAGCGTCCGGGGGACGAGCATCGACAGCACGAGACACACCAGGGGCCATGGGGTCCGCATTGACAATCTCCTGACAGCAGGGCTTCCTCTATTCTGGCCGAAGACCGCAAGGGGGGTGTCACGACCACGTGAAAATTCAGGCGGCCTTCTCGGGGGTCCAAGGCGTAGGCCATCAGCTCGTTGGCTTGCTCGCGAAGCCGCTGCCGCAGTTCAGCCACAGTGGGCTGCTCCTGCAACTCAGGATCGCTGTTCCGGTTCAGGCGCGGAGAGGTTATCCTGTCCATTGCGGCGGATCTCCTGCATGGTCTCGGGTGGCAAATCACTCCTAAGATCCCAGTAAGTCCGCCGTTTTTCGATCCCCTCAGTCGATCTGGCTCGAGCTGCACCCGTTCCATTTGGACGTGCCGGTTGGGTAGTGGGCAACCGTGATGCGCAGCCCCGTCTTGTTTGCGATCTGTTGGAGCCCGTCCTTCCACGCGTGCGCCCGCGCGCCGTTGGAGCTGCCGGAGTCGGCGAGGATCAGGAGTTCACGGGCGGTGGAGTGCGCGTTGCGTCCGTCCAGGTCCAGGCGTTGGGGTCGGTGGAGTCGAGGGTTCGAAACTTCATCTGCAGGTTGACCTGCTCACCGCCGTGCTTCCCGACCCGGTGACGTTGAAGATGTAGCTCACGTTCTGACCGGGGTACACGTCGCGGTAGCCCGACGAGGGCGTGGCGGGGTAGATCGTGCTCCCCGAGGTCGCACGCATGTAGGCTCTGATCTTGTATGGGAAGTTGTTCTGCAGGTAGACGCGCAGCGGCGTGGGCGTCGACGAGAGGAAGATCGTGTCCTTCTCGGGCTTGACGATGATCCTCGCCCGGGTGACGAAGATGTTGCTGCACCAGTGTGCGACCGCACTGCCCACCAGGCTGCAGGTCAGCGCCAGCACCACGACGCCGACAAGTTTCGTCTTCGTTGTCATCCGCTACCTCATCCGCCTTGGAATACCCCAGTGTCGCCCATTGTCTACTCGTGGGTAAAGGGCCCTGTCTCGTTCAGGTGGTGCCAGATGTCGGTGCCTCTCGCACCCGCGATCAGTTCTGGTCGTCGACCCCGAGCTCGCGGAGCACCTCGTCGTCGTCGAGGTGTTCCTCCTCGTCGCCCGGTTCGGGTTTCTGGCCGGCGGCGATCCGGGCCTCGCGGCGACGGCGTCGTTGTTCTGACAGGTAGAGCACGATGGCTTCGGTCAGTCCCAGGGCGAGGTAGGCCGCCATCATCGCCACGAAGATGAACGAGGCTCGCAGCTTCATCGTGATGATGACGCAGCCCACGACGATGATGAAGAAGACGGCCAGGCTGCGTCGGGTGACTCGCAGGTCCTTGAAGCTGCGGAATCGAACGCGGCTGACCATGAGGTAGGACAGGATCAGCACCAGCGCCGCGATGCCGCCCTGGGAGTAGACCTGGTATCCGCCGACCTTGTGATGCACCATGACCAGCGACACGAGCACCGCGGAGGCCGCGGGGATCGGCAGGCCAAGCATGTACTTGCCGGGCTTCTCGTCCCCTTTCTTGGCGCTGAGCACGTTGAACCGCGCCAGCCGCATGGCCCCGGCGGCGACGAACAGCCAGGCTACCACCACGCCCCACAGGCCCAGATGGTCCAGGCCCCACTTGTAGACCATCATCGCGGGTGCGGCTCCAAAGGTGATCACGTCCGCCAGGGAGTCGAGCTGCATCCCAAGCGCACTCTGGGTCCTGGTCAGCCGGGCCACCCGACCGTCGAAGGTATCGAAGAAGAAGCCGAAGCAGATCGCCAGCGCGGCCTGGTACAGCTGTTCGATGCTCGCCTCACCAGCGCACAGGGTGAGCGCAAAGAAGCCGCAGAAGATGCTGGCCAGCGTGAACAGGTTGGGGAGGATGAAGAAGGTCTTGCGAAAATTCATGGCCAGGCCCACCCTACACGGTGCCGCATATTAGCGCCGGCGCCGGCGGAACACCAGACAGGTGATCCAGATCAGGAGCGAGGTAGCTGCGGTGCGAAGAAGCAGCACCGGGACGGCGCCGAACAACGGACCGGACTGACCGAGCAGGAACGCGATCATGGCGTCGAGGCCGTAGGTCGTGAGCACCAGGCCCACCGCGGCCCAGATGGGGCGCACCTGGAGGCTGCCGCCGAAGACCCCCGCCGTGAGCACGAGCGCCGGAAGGCGAGTCAGGTCCATCACCACCACGCCCAGCGCAACGCGGGCCACGGTGGACTCCCAGCCGCGTACAGCCGATGCAACCTGGACTCCCACCAGGCGGGCCGTGACCGTGGATATCAGGTAGACGGCGACGGAGGCGCAGAAGATCAAGCCTGCATCGTGAGCCCGTTGTCGCCAGGTGGTCACTTGAGGAACACCTCCATCAGGGTCAGCCCGTGGGCCGGAGCCGTAAGTCCAGCCCGAGTGCGATCTCGGGCGCGAAGCAACTCGACGATGGAGCCCGTCTCCCGTGTACCGCGCCCCACCTCCACCAGCGTGCCGACGATGATGCGCACCATGTTCTTGAGGAACGCCGTCCCCTCGACGTCGATCTCGAGCAGGGGGGGAGATGTTCCGATGGAGCAGCGATAGAGCGTGCGGACGGTCGTCTCGCTGTCACAGTTGGCCGCGCGAAAGCTCTGGAAATCGTGAGTCCCCACCAGATGTTGACCCGCGGCTGCCATGGCCCCGGCATCCAGTGCGCGGTTCAGATGCCAGCTGACAGGCCCGTGTGGGGGGCTGGGGGATCGAGCGTTCCATATCTGGTAGCGATAGTGTTTCCCGTGGTTGTTCCGCCGACTGTCAAAATCAGGGTCCACCTCGGTCGCCGCGAGGATCGCAATGTCGGACGGGAGCAGAGCGTTGAGCCCGCGGTAGATCGAACGGAGCGGGATGGCGGATTCGCAATGGAAGTTGGCCATCTGGCCGCGAGCGTGGACCCCGGCGTCGGTGCGTCCTGCCACGCGGAGGCGACAGGCCTCGCCCGTCATGTGCTGCAGGCGACGTTCGATTTCGCCCTGTATGGTGGGAACGGTGGGCTGGATCTGCCAGCCAGAATAGGCCGTGCCGTGATAGGCGATGATCAGGCGGATGTTGCGCACGTCCGTCCTTGCGAGCCTAGAACTCGAAGGCGATGCCCCCGTTCCAGGTTGTGTCGCCCACGTTCAACTTGGTGTCGCCCATGCTGGACACGTGTACGAACTCGAAGAACAGGTAGGTGTGGTTGATCCCGAGCTCGACGTCCAGAGTCTTGGCCGCTGATGGCTCGAGGACGTCGAGCAGCAGCGCGGCGCCTCCATTGAATTGCCAGCCGAAGGTGCCCCCCTTGGCGTCGTCGCCGTTCACGCTGGCGGTGTTCCCGTCGATGTTGATCCACCAGATGGTGTAGTTGACCCCGAACTTGACGAATGGAACCACCGGAATGCTGTATCGCTGCATGAGCCAGTCGAAGCGGTAGAGGGCGAGCAACGACATGGGCAACAGCGTGAGGCTGGTGTCGCTGCCCGTGCGGGTGGTCGAGGTGGAAGGGGTGGTGCCGGCGCTGTTGTCCTGGAATGCAGCGGCCGATTTCCCATAGTAGCCGAACACCCCTCCAACTCCGAGCGTGCCGAAGCCACGCCAGATCTCGACGTCGAGCTCGCCCTTCACCATCAGTCCCGTGCCGGACCCGAAGATGTGCCCAAACGCGGTGTCCGACCCGCTCAGGTCGGAGTCGATGTTGGGTGAGTAGGGTCCGAACTTGATCTCGAACAGGAAGTGCTGCGGAGAGGTGTAGTCCTCTTCAACCGTTACCTGACCCCGCGCCGAGGAGGGCAACAGCAACACCAGCAGCAAGGCGAATCCACCGCGTCTCATGATCGCCTCCGTGCCGACTTCTGACGACGACGCAGGATGAAGCCAACGCCCAGCAGCAACGAGCCGAGGAACAGGGCCTTGTGCCAGGTCGTGGTGTAGATGTGGGCCGCCGCGGCCAGGGTCACCGGCCACAGCGCCGCGCGAGCCAGGTGGCGCGCGGCCTCGTGGTGCGTGAGCCAGGACGCCACCCGCGGGCTGGTGGCATAGTACAGATCGACGAACAGCCGGCCCTCCCGGGTGGGCAGCAGCACCTGGTCGCGGAACTCACGCAGCACGCGGACGTGGGGGTGGTCGTAGGATCCGTGCACCGCGGTGGCCACGAAACAGTAGCCACTCTCGGCGGTGCCCCCCAGCCGCTTGTAGCGCTCCCACAGGTCCTCGGCCAGCACCGGCGTGTCCTCGCCCACCAGCAGCGGCGTGCTGGGGTTGCGCGCCTTGTCGATGGTCACCATGTAGAAGCGGTAGCGCTCGTCGTTGGTCAGGCTGGATACGACGATGCTGCTGGCGCTGTCCTGGGTGTCCGAGCAGACGAACTTGGGGTTCAGTGACAAGGCGCCGCTGGTGCTGGTCCCCGAATCGGGGGTGCCGCCATCCACGGGGGTGCTGTCGGCCACGGCCCTGTCCGATACGCCGGCATCCACCGCGCCGGTATCGGCGACCGGCCCGTCGGAGACCGGCCCGTCGACGATGCCATCGCTTCCGCCGTCGCCCGCCCGCGGCTTGGGCCAGGGCCAGGGCGCCGCCGTCCCCGTGGAGCCGTCCGCGGCGGTGCTTGCGTCCGGCGTGCTGGATTCAGTGGTGCAGATATCGTAGCCTGCGCTCGCCGGACTTCCGAACGCCGTCGTGCCGTCGGCCTTCTCGCACAGCACCTGGTACTTGATATCGGTCTCCCCGCTGGTGGTGGTTCCCGCATCGCCGCTGGAGGTGGTGGAGTAGGGGGCGTCGAACGAGATCGTGACCTGTCCCTCGCCGGCCTTGAGCGACGCGTTCTTGACCTGGGCCGGAACCACCGTGTCCACGGTGTACCCGAGCTTGGTCGCGTCCTGGACCCACACGGCGTCCCCGGCCGGCTCGGCGTAGAGCGCGATGTCGAAGCTCGTCCGGTCCTGGCTGCTGCAGATGCCCCCCATCAGCACCTTGGCCGTGAGCTTCGCGCCGTCGACCTCGGTGATGGTCCAGGTGGCCTTCTTCCACGCGTTGTAGCGGATCTCCGGGAACAGCACCGTGCACGAGGACTTGATCGTGCTGTCCGTCGTGTTGAGGCAGGCCTGCCCGGCCACGATCTGGAACTTGTAGTTCGGGGTCTGGTAGTCCCCCGTGAGCGTGACCTCCAGCGCCATCGGGATCTCACACTCGCAGTTGCCCTGGTTGAAGAACTCGTCCCGCTCCTTCTGAGTATCGAGCAGCACGGGGCTGCCGTCGGTGCGGTACAGCCTCCACCGCTGGATCTGTTGGGCGTGGACAGCACACGGGAGCCCGAGGAGCAGCAGGACGGGCATGAGTCGCAAGATAGATGTCATGACGCACCGCAAAGGCAAGGCCCATGCCAGGGGGATGGGACCCTTCGACTTGTTGTTACAGGCACTTGTCCCCCGGAGTCCGCGGAGGTCGTGCCAAAATGTCACTCATCGTGCCCCGCGTCGGACAGATGTGCAAACCCATCACAGGAGCCCCCGCTCCTGCAGCACCTCGGCAATCTGCACCGCGTTGAGCGCGGCCCCCTTGCGCAGGTTGTCCGCCACGATCCACAGGTCGAGGCCGTGCTCCACCGACCGGTCGCGCCGGATGCGGCCGACGTACACCGGGTCGGTGCCGACGCACTGGCTGGCCAGCGGATAGCGCGACTGCTGTGGCTCGTCCACCACCACCACCCCGGGGGCCTCGGCCAGCAGGCGTCGGGCCTGCTCCGCGGAGAGCGGACGCTCGAGCTCGACGTTGACCGCCTCCGAGTGGCCCACCAGCACCGGCACGCGGACGGTGGTGGCAGTGACGCGCAGCTCCGGCTGCCCGAAGATCTTGCGCGTCTCGTTGATCATCTTCTCCTCCTCGACGCTGTAGCCGCTGTCGCAGAAGGAGCCGATCTGGGGCAGGCACTGGAACAGGATCGGATGCGGGAACACCGTCGGGGCGATGTGCTCGCCCTGGACCCAGGCCCGGGTCTGCTCGGTCAGTTCGTGGATCGCCTTCAGCCCGGCGCCGCCCACGGCCTGGTAGGTGGAGACGACGATGCGGCGGATCCCGGCGGCGGCGCGGATCGGCTCCAGCGCCACCACCATCTGGATCGTGGAGCAGTTGGGGTTGGCGATGATCCGTCGCCGAAGCAGTGCTCCGTCGAGGTGGTCGGCGTTCACCTCGGGGACCACCAGCGGCACATCGGAATCCATGCGGAAGGCGCTGGTGTTGTCCACGACCCACGCCCCCGCCGCGGCGGCCAGCGGCGCGTAGCGCTGGCTGACCGACCCTCCGGCGGAGAACAGCGCGAGCTGCACACCGGCGAAGCTGTGGTCGGTGAGCTCCTGCACCGGCACCTGGCGCTGGCCAAAGCTGACGCTCCGCGAGGCCGAGCGCGCCGAGGCCAGCGGGACGATCCGCTCCACCGGGAACCGGCGCTGCTCCAGCACCGCGAGCATCTGTTGACCGACAGCGCCGGTGGCACCGACGACGGCCACTGTGTATCCCATGGTCTCTCCGTCTCAGCTCGTCGCACCGTGACGAGGCGCGGTGATGCTGCGCTGCAGCTCGCCCACCATCGCGCGAAACTCGCCCAGCTGCGTCTGAAGCGGCTCGTGGTCCATGGCGTAGCGCAGCTGATAGTACCAGCGGGTCAGACGGTCAACCAGTAATACGCACCCCGGATCGCAGCCGTTCCGTGCCAGCCGGTCGAGGAACTCCAGCGGGGTGTCGCCCGCGGGCTTGGCGTAGCCCCGACGGGCCAGCAGGCGGAGCATCCGGCGGTAGAGCTGCGTCGCCTGGTGGCTCTCGCGTGTGACGGCGATGCCCTGCGGCGGCGTTTGACGACGACGTCGACGCCGCCAGTATGCCAGGGCCGCGAGGCCGAGCAGGCCGACACAGACGGCGAGCACCAGGCGCAAGTGGCGCTGCAGCCAGCCCGTCCGCGGCGAGCTCATCGAGAGCACCCCCCGAATCCCCTGCAGCAGCGAGACCTGTTTGCCGAGGTCGTATTCCACCACGTAGCGGAACCACCGCAGCCGCAGCGTGTCCCACAGCTGCCCCGCCGCGCGCCGGTACCATGCCGCCCCTGTGGCCGCGGTGGCCTGGCCGGCGGGTGTGGGATCGACGGTGACCCAGCCGATGTTGTCGAACAGTACCTCGACCCACGCATGGGCGTCACCCTGCCGGACCGCCATGTATTGCCCGAGGTCGTTCCACTCACCGCCGGCGAAGCCGTTGACGTTGCGCGCATGGATCCCGAGGTGGCGGAGGATGATCGTCATCGCCGAGGCGAAGTACTCGCAGTGCCCCCGACGGGTGACGAACAGGAACTCGTCCACGGGGTCCAGGCCGGGGTCATGCGTCAGCCGGAGCGTGTAGCGATAGTTCTGGCGCAGGTAGGTCTGGATCGCCACCACCCGGTCGTACAGCGAGGTCTGGCCGGCCGTGATGCGTCGCGCTAGCTGGCCCACCCGCGCCGGGTAGCGCGCGGGGAGCTGCAGAAAACGGGACCACCTGGGATCCTGGATCGTGCGACTGCTGCGCAGGACAGCCGCCGCGGGCGTCGTGAGCCTGGAGTATACGGCGTAGCGCACGCCGGAGGTGCGCATCTTCGTCGCGCGGATCTCTCCCAGCGGTCCACGTCGTGGGACGAAGAACAGTCGCCCCCCCACCGTCAGCGGCTGGACCTCCAGTGCGACGGGGCGATCGGCGCCGAACACGATGGTGGAGTCCAGCGGCTCGAGGTAGATCTCCTGCCGCACCAGGTTGCGACGGAGATACTCCGGGCTCGGATGGATCGGCATCCCCGGGGCATGGTTCACGACATACAGCCGGTCCACGTCCTGCAGTGCGCGCGTGCGTCCGATGAGATCCTGGCCATGGCTCCAGGTGCCATCCTCGTAGTGGTCGAATGCCGATCCGCGCCAGCGCAGGTGCCCCCGGGGCCGGCCGCCGGGGAACACCACACGCATCACCACCTGCGGGTTGTCGCGTATCACGCCGTGGTGCCCCAGCTCGACACGCTCGCTGAAGCCCACCATCGACACGCCCCCGCGGCGATGTCCCAGAAACAGGCCAAAGCCGATGCGGGGAAAGAAGGTGAATATCAGCGTGGCGATGACGATGATTCCGACAGAGACCATGGAGGTGCCGACCAGAAACGAGCGACCCACGATCCGACGCGAGTTGAGGATGCGTTCCACCTCGACCTTCTCGCTCTGGGCGCCGTCGGAGTGTCTGAGCAGGTAGTTCTCCTCCATCTCGCGCCGCAGGTGCAGCAGGGCCATGGCCCATGTGGCGAACAGGATGAACAGCGCGAAGCAGATGGCATACGAGACGTTGGTGTTGAGGGTGGTGGAGACCACCAGGATCAGGAAGCCAATGACGTAGGCTTGCTGGTAGTCCTTGCTCGTGCGTCGATTGAACAGCTTGTTGATCAGCACGAACAGCAGGAAACAGGCGCCGGAGGTGATCACCGACCCGCCGCGAAACACGTCGGTGATGAGGTACAGGAACACACCCACGGTGGTGATGTTCCACAGCGGTGTGAAGCGCTCGAGCCTGATCCTCGACGGCTCCGCGAACCAGCTGAGGAAGATGCCGCTCAGCGTCAACACCACGGTGACGGTGGACATCTCCGGGCTGAGCAGCAACGCGACGACGGCGCTGAGCAGCATGAGGTACGAGGTCAGCTTGTGGATCGCCGAAAACCGCATCAGGCTGCCCTCGCCGGGTTGAACGCGGTGGAGCCGCCGGGGCTGACGAAGATGCACTCCCCGCCCCACCGTGCGGGGGCGGCGTAGGGACGCTCTTCGGTGGTGAACTCCAGCAGGGCCAGGGTGCGCAGGATCTCGGTCAGATGCGACTGACCCACGCCGGGCCCGACGCTGGCCGTGCGTGTGACCAGGCGCACCACATAGCCCACCCGGACATAATGTGCGGCGAGGGATGCGGCCTGGCTCACGGCCCGCTCCTCCCGCGTCAGCTCCTGTGGTGTGGGGCTGGAGTCGAGATGGTGGTTGTCGAAGAAGATCGCAATCCGCCGACCCAGCTGGGCCTCGTGCTGGCGGATCACCAGATGGCCCAGCCTGGCGCTCTTGCGCCAGTGGATGTCACGGGGGTCGTCGCCGTCCATGTAGTCACGAAGGGCATAGAACTCCCCCCGCCGGTCGAGGCGGCCGTCGGCGCGCTCTCCGGTCTCGGCGCAGTAGCCGGCCGGCGGCAGCAGGGGGTGGATCGCGGGGAACACGACGACCTCGCCGGGGGATGGTTCGGTGGTGGACTTGCGGAACAGGGCGAAGGGGAACTTGGTGCTGACCCGGAATCCGCTGAAGCGGTACAGCCCCCGGCGTTCGAAGGTGTGGCGGTAGGAGGTGTGCTGGGTCCGGCCCGACGGCACCTTGAGGAAGTAGCACTTCTTGTCCAGCGACTGCCCGGTCAGCTGATCCTCGACCTCGATGGAGAAGGACGGGAATTGGCGCTTGGTGTTGGTCAGGTCGATGCCCATCAGAAACGGGCGGCCGGCGAAGATGCGATCCGGACCGTGCCGGCGCACCTCAAGCGACCACAGCGACACGTCGGACAGCACCCCGCTGCCGATGATGAAGGCCAGCATCATGCCCAACACGAGGTACAGCAGGTTGTTGCCGGTGTTGATCGCCGCAAACCCGATGCCGAGGGTCAGCGCCACGAAGTACTTGCCCTCACGAGTGAACTGCAGTCGTCTCCGCTTGCCCGCCATCGTCCGCCGCCGGCTACAGGGGGATCGCCGCACGTTCCAGGATCTCGCCGATCACGTGCTCCGCCTCGTCGCGTGTTCGTCCGAGGGATTCTTGCGGTGAGGCCACGACAACGCGATGTGCCAGGCATGCCAGGGCCAGATGCTTGAAGTCGTCGGGCAGGCAGTAGTCGCGTCCGTCCACCAGAGCGAAGGCCTGGGCCGCCCGGTACCAGGCGATGGCGCCGCGCGGACTGACCCCCAGCGAGAGGAATGGAGAACGACGGGTCTCGGCCACCACCGTCATCACGTAGTCCAGCAGAGCGGGGTCCACGCGGACCCGGTCCACCAGTTGCTGGATCTCCTTGATCTGATCCATCTCGACCACGGGCTGGATCAGATCCACGGGATCGTATCCGCCCCGCTCGGCGATCACCCGTCGTTCATCAGGCGGCGAGGGGTAGCCCATGCTGACCCGCAGCAGGAACCGATCCATCTGTGATTCGGGCAGGGGGTAGGTGCCAAAGTGCTCCAGCGGGTTTTGCGTCGCCACCAGCATGAATGGGTCGTCCAGGGGGTGGGTCCGGTTGTCGATGGAGACCTGCCCCTCGTGCAACGCCTCCAGCAGAGAGCTCTGAGTCCGGGGGGTCGTACGGTTGATCTCGTCGGCCAGGACGATGTTGGCGAAGATCGGCCCGGATTTGAATTCGAACTCGCCGCTCTGCTGGTTGTAGATCGAGACGCCCAGGATGTCGGAGGGCAACAGGTCGGAGGTGAACTGGATCCGGCGGAACGTGCCGCCCAGACAGCGCGCCAGCGCCCGGGCCAGCGTCGTCTTCCCCACCCCCGGGACGTCCTCGATCAGGATATGCCCCCGAGCATACAGGGCGGTGAGCAGGCGTCCCACCACCTCGCCCTTGCCCCGGATCACCCGGCCCACCACCTGCTCGATTTGACGTGCCACCGCGGCGGGGTGGACCCGTACCTCTCGTGCTCGCGCGCTCATGATTGGTGATTATAGTGCGTTTGAGGGGGTGGGGACCAGTTGACAGGCCCGGGTCAGCGCCGCAGCTGCGCCAGGACCATGGGCTGCAGCAGCGGGATATCCAGGGTGAAGGTGCTGCCCATCCCCACCGAGCTGCTGACCTCCAGCGTCCCATCGTGCAGCCCGGCCAGCGATCGTGCCAGGGGCAGCTCCAGTCCGAGCCCGCGTCGACCGGGTTTGCGCCGGAAGCCATGGAATAGACGCTGCAGGTCCTGGTCCTGTAGACCGCCCGTGGTGGTGGCCGCGCGGAAGATCAGATGCCGCCGCTTCTCCCCCGATGCTGGATCGGCGGTGGACTGCAACCTGAACTTGACCACGATGCGGCCGCGATCCATGGAGTCGACGCAGAACTGGAGGATGTAGGTCATGGCCTGTGCCAGCCGCAGCGGGTCCACCGTCACGGCCTGCATCCCGGCCTGCAGCTCCGTTTCGATCTGGATTTGGGGCAAGACTCCCCGGCGCCGGGTCTCCTTCAGCGCCTGGGACAGCAGCTCGGCGGGCAGGGCGTCCTCGCGCTGCAGCGCCATCCGTCCAGCGTCGATCTTGGCCGAGTCCAGCACCTGATTGATCAGCAGCAGCAGCTCGTTGCCGCAGCGGTAGATCACCTGCAGATCACGGGTCTGGCGGGCGTTGAGATGCTCCATGTCTCGCAGCAGAAGCTGTGAGAAGCCCAGCACGGAGTTCAGCGGGCTACGCAGATCGTGGCTGAAGTTGGCCAGGAACTGGGTCTTCACCCGGTCCGCCTCCAGCGTCTTCTCGATGGCCAGGAAGTGCGTGACGTTGATCTCCACGATGCGCGTGAACAGGTCGTTGAGCGCGTTGGCCAGCCGGCGCAGATCGCTGAACTGGGGCGCCTCGGCCAGCAGCGGACGAAGTTGTTGCTCGCTGAACGGCAGGACCTGGGCCAGCTGTCGGATACGAGTCGTCAACAGGTTGACGTCCTGCGAGATGTTCATCGCCAGACGGCGCCCGACGTGGATCGCCAGCCCGAACACCAGCACCAGCAACAGCACCAGGGACAGCTGCGGATGGGTTGGAGGCGCGTGGGCCAGCACCTCCAGCCGCGTGGCCCGGCCGGAGTGTTCCAGCACGCGGATCCGGCCACCGTGGCTCAGGTGCACGGCGGCGATGGTGCGGTGCAGGTTCTCCGTCGGCGCTCGCCGATCCACTCGCGCGGTGTCACATTTGGCGCACCCTTCACCTCCGGTGGGGCACAGGCGCTCCGCTCCGCACTCCAGGGAGGCTCCCCCACTCCGCGCGCCGTGGATCAGCGCGCGAGTCAGGTAGCGGGTCAGCTCCTGGTGATCCTGGCGCTGCATGGATCGCAGTCGCCGAGACCCGATGAGCGCCGTGGGGATCGACACCGCGAGGCACAGCGAGACGATGGCGAAGGTCACCTTGGTGTTGATCGTCACGCGGATCCCGGAGGGGACCCGCTCGTGGCGGAAGTGGGCCACGACGGGGCGCATGATGCTGCGCAGCACGAGATAGATGAACGCGGTGGTCGCCATCAGCAGCGTCTCGGTGGCGAACGCCAGGCCCACGGCGAAGGTCAGCCGCAGCTGGCCCAGCGTCACGTCCAGCGTCAGGCCCATCAGGTTGGCCACGGTGCCCACGACCATCGCCAGCACGGCGAAGGTGAGCGGGAAGCGGAGCGCCGCGCGTTGCGCGTCGTCCTCGTGCCGGCCGCCGACTCCATGCTCGCGCAGCGCCACGAGCAGCTGCGCCACCGGCCGGAGCGCGGACCAGGTGTGCAGTCCGAGGACGGCGAACACGCCACCGATGAGCGCGGCAAACACCAGGATCTGGCGCAGGATCTGCTCGCCCTGCATGTCAAAGAAGGCGGCGTAGGCGGCGATGTTCGCCACACCGAACAGGGACAGGACCAGCGCCACCAGCAGGAGCACCCTCAGTCGCAGCCGTCCGGCCTGGTAGTAGACTCGGGTCACGAGGACACGCTCCCCGCCGGGTTGGGGCTCGTCACCGGCAACACCAGGGTGAAGGTCGAGCCCTGGCCAACGGCGCTCTCCACCGAGATCGTCCCACCGTGTCTCTGTGCCAGGTGTCTGGCGATGGCGAGGCCCAGGCCGCTCCCCTGGCGCCGCGCGGAGAGCTCCCCCACCTGGCGGTAGGTCTCGAACACACGGGGCAGATCGAGCTGGCCGATGCCAACCCCGGTATCCTGGACGCTGACAGCGACCCGTGCGCCGTCGTCGAGTGACTGGATCCGGACGGTGACGGAGCCCTCGGAGGTGAACTTCAGCGCGTTGGAGAGCAGGTTCTGCACGATCTGGGTCAGCCGTCGCGGGTCGGCGTCGATGGTGGGGATGTCGCCGTCCACCACCAGCTGGAGCTCGACCCGGGAGCGCTTGTCGGCCTGCAGCACGCTGGCCTGGGCCTGGACCATCTCCCGGCACAGGCGGACGAGGTCCACCTGTTCTGTGCTGAGGTGGAGGTGGCCGGACTCGATGACCGAGATGTCGAGCACGTCGTTGACCAGACCCAGCAGCTGCTGGCCTCCGCTGTAGATCGACCGCACGTCTTCCATCTGGGCCGCGCTCAGCTCACCCTCGCTCCCGTCCAGCAGCAACTGGGCGTAGCCGCAGAGTGTGGTCAACGGGGTACGCAGCTCCTGGCTCACGTCGGAGAAGAACTCGTTCTTGGTCCGGTCGGCCTCCCGCACCGTGCGTAGTGACTTCGTGTGTTCCGCCAGCTCCTGTTCCAGGCGGATGCGGAGTTGCCCCAGCGCCGCTGTCAGATCCCCCACCTCGTCGATGGATGTGACCGTGACCGGTCGTCCGAGATCCAGACGATCCTGCTCGGCCATGGCGCGAAGCTGGCTGGCGATGACCTGGAAGTCGCGCGAGATGTCGTTGCCCATGGCCCAGCCGAGGATCGCGGCGAAGACGAAGAACCCCAGCGCCAGCAGGTTGGCGTCGGAAGTGAGGGTGGCCAGCGCCGGGTGGCTCATCCCCTCGGGGACAGCGAGCAGCACGGCCACTCGTCCCGCCGGATCGATGGCGCAGCGAAACGCCTGACCCGCCACCTGACAGGTGGGATGGTCCCAGATGTCCGCCGTGTCCGACAGCCGCAGCCGACTCCCCCGAGGCAAGCCGGGTCGATGCGTGGTGATGCGACCGTTGTCGAGGCCCACCACGGTGCCCTCGGAGCTGGTGGGGTATCTGTGGAGCAGGTGTTCCACCTGCAGCGCCCGCATGCCGCGGGTCTGCGCCATGGCCACCTGCAGCGCGTCGCTCAGAAAGCGCTGCTCGGTCTGCTCCCGGTTGGCCCTGGCCAGCGAGTGGAAATGTCCGCCCACCATGGCCAGCGCCACCACCACCAGCGTTCCTGCCACGAGCGCCAGGCTGTATCGGATCGCCAGCACGCCCAGACCTGATGCGGGTCCACGCGGCGCCGTGTCCAGGGCCGCCAGACGCGACAGCTCCGCCATCAGCGGCGGGTGGACCAGCGCACGGAGCACGAGGCCCAGGGCCACCGCCAGCGCCGGGCCGCAGAGGAAGACCAGGGTGGCGCGGTGCTCCGTCAGCGGATCGTGCTCCAGCGCCGCCCCCACCACGATGGCTGTGGTGGCCGTGAGGATGAAGCCCAGTACGTAGTGGGTCGGGAGGTTGGCCGCCGGCCCGATGCGTCCCGTGCGGCGGATCGCTCGATGTTGCAGGAGCAGCACGGCGAGGGCGGCCAGTCCCCCGGCGGCGGGCGCAAGCAGGGACCACAGCGGGGGACGGATGGAGAGCTGTGGAGGGAGTGCAGCGATGAGCGGCAGTCCGAACGCACAGCACACCACTAAGAGACCCGTGATCAGGGCCAGCCGGGTGATGATGGTGGTGAGGGCGCGACTGGACATTGAAGCAGTGAGCATTATTGAAGCAGTGAGCATTATAGGATAAAAATGAACCCGAGGGCCAGCAAGGATGAGACGCACATCACTGGAACAGGAACCGTGGGTTGGTATACTGCAGTGTTGCCAAAGAGACACACGAGGTAGCGCTGGACACTCTTGAACAAAGATACGAGTATTGCGCAACTAGAGTATGTAGAGGCAGACAGCGGCGTGGCTGTCGCACCTGGTGGGTTGAGTGTGTGAAGACAACTACTAATTGTGGGAGGCGATCAATGAAAATACGGGGGCAGCTATTTCTGACGACGCTGGCGGGTCTCACTGTCGGACTGTTGGCGTGCTCGGACGACAGTGTTCCAGTTGACACTGGAGTGCCCGATGGGGGGGATATCGGCATCGGCGACGGTCCGATCACGGATGCGCCACCAAACCCCTGTGTTCTGAAGATCACCAAGATCAACGGCTCCAGCGTGGGCACGGTGGGCACGATCGACCCCAGCTTCGATCAGGATCTGACGAAGTCGGGGATCCAGATCGAGGTCGAGGTGACGGGCACCAACCTTGCCGATGGCACGGACGTGAGCCTCAACATCACCTCCCAGTCGCCAGACCTGGCGGCCAAGGCCTCGGGCGGGACGGTCCTGTTCAAGGACGTCATGATTCCGTCCAGCCTGACGCAGGTGGTGCTCCTGGCTTACACCACCGGGTGCACCTCGAGCTCGGTGCAGAAGCAGGTGGAGCCCACCCCCGAGTGCGAGTTCACCGCCCCTCAGGGGGGCGTCACCCTGGGCACCAGCAGCAACAAGACGCCGGGCACCGGCAAGTTCACCTTCGACGTTCAGCTCACCACGACCAACGCCGTGGGCGGCAGCGTCTCGCTCGAGGTGGACGGCAACCCGGTGTCGGGGACTCAGACCCCGGACACGCTGGGCAAGGTCACCTTCGCCGACACGGTCTTGCCCCCGCAGAAGATGGGCGTGGTGCTCAAGTCCACGGTGACCGTGGGCCAGGTGACCCGCACGTGCGACATCACCATCAACATCCAGACCACTGCCCCGGCGTGCGACATCGGGAGCTTCACCCCGGCCCCGTCCCAGGCCGCCGTGACCCATCCCATCGAGGGGCCAGTCAAGCCGCTGGGGATCGCGCAGGACGCCAAGCCCAGCACCCCGGCCATCGATACCACCATCGCCGTCAACACCAGCACCACGGTGACCACGGTGACGCTCAAGGTGGACGGCGCGGTCAAGACCACGCTGAACAACGTCACCGGCGGGTCGGCCACGTTCAACGCCGTGGACCTCACCGACGGTCCGCGCGTGCTCGAGGCCACCTGCGTCGACCCGGGGGGCAACTTCTCCATCAGCCCGCCGGTCAAGGTCTACGCCGACTCCAAGGCGCCGGCCGCGGTGACCGACTTCGCCTGCAGCGTGACCAACCACCGCACCGGGAGCATCACCTGCTCCTGGACCGCGGTGTCCGACGTGGGCAGCGGCATGGCGCGCTATCTCGTGCGCTATCTGGTGGGGAGCAACATCACCACGGCGAACTGGGCCACGGCCACCGTGACCCCGGACGTGCCGGCCAGCATCAGCGGGGTCCAGTCGGTGGTGATCGACGGGTTGCCACTGGCCGAGACCTACTTCTTCGGCATCCGCTCGCAGGACTGGATCCTGAACGACGGTGACCTGGACGACGCCGGCACGGGTCAGGGCCTGCTGCTGGACCTGAAGAAGCTCGCCCGCCCGGCGGTGGCCGGCGCGAGCGGGTGGGGGAGCACGATGGCCACAGGCGACTTCAACTGCGACGGCCACAGCGACGTGGCCGTGGGCAGCCCGGAGTTCGACGGCAAGGGGCGGGTGTACATCTACCTCGGCAACGCCAACGGGACGCTCGCCAGCCCGGAGAAGATCCTGAGCGGGACGGTGGCCGGTGGGAAGTTTGGTGCGCGGGTCGTCGCGCTGTCCAACTTCGACAAGGACGCCGACAACTGCGCCGATCTGCTGGTCTACGCCTCCTACGGCGGGACCAAGGACGCGCGGGCCTATCTCTACCTCGGTCGCAAGCTGTTCTCCGACCGCGAGGACGTCACGCCCGGCATCGGCGCCGAGGTGGTGTTTCAGCTGGGGGCCTCCGCCGCCAGCACCGAGCTGCTGGGCCAGGGCATGGCCAGCGCGGGTGACTTCGACAACGACGGGGCCTCGGATCTGGTGCTGACCCACACCGACACCGCCAGCGGGACCGACAGCTCGACGCTGCTCGTGGTCTACGGCGACAGCGCCTTGACGCTGATGGGCGGGAGCAAGACCCCGGTGGTCAAGACCCTGCCCGGCGACGCGGCGATCAGCATCACCGGCGGCAAGGCCTCGGACAGCCTCGGCTACAGCATGGCCCCGGGGGCGAAGCTGGACTCGGACGCCTACGCCGATCTGTGGGTTGGCGCCTCCACCACCACCGGCGGCGGAGCGGCCTACGTGATCAAGGGCGGCGCCCGCGCCTCGACCCTGTCCGAGACCTTCGCCCTCACCGATGCGCGGGTGGTCAAGATCGCGGGCGGGACGGGCAGCGTGGCCTTTGGAAGCACCGTGGCCTACGTCGGCGACATGGACAAGGACGGAAGCGGTCTGCCCGAGTTCGCGGCGGCCGATCCGGGTTTCGGTGGCAATACGGGTCAGGTGTACATCTTCAACTTCCAGGGCACCACGGCGCCGGCCAGCATCGCCGATGCGGCGGCGACGGTAACGCACACCATCTCGGGCGCGGCGGGGGACAAGTTTGGTGCGGCCATGGGCAGCGCGAACTTCTCGAAGCTCGCGGACCTGGACGACGACGGGTACGCTGATCTGCTGGTGGGAGTGGAGACCATGGGGACGACGGGGGCGGGCGCCGTGTTCCAGATCTCGGGGGCGGCCACGCTCACCGGGCTCTCGTCCTCGACCGCGAGCTACACGTTCCTGCCAGGGACGGGGTCGGTCTCGTTTGGCGCCACCATCACGCTGATCTCCGACCTCAACAAGGACGGCTTCGTGGACGTGGCGCTGAGCGATCCGGGATTCAACAGCGGGCAAGGGACGATCTACTTCTACTACTGATGCGTTTGGTGGGTTGCTCGATCCACCCTGACCCTCCCGCCCTGGCAGATTTCGTAGACCCATCGCCGTGCCCGGGCGTTTCTACCGGACATCCAAACAAATCCAGGAGATGTCCCATGTCGCTGGGTACCAAACGCAAGATCACGGTCACTGTCCTGAGCCTGGCCGGCGCTGCTGTGGCGCTGGCCCTCTACCTGCGAGGAGGCGACGACTCCACCACCACGGTGTGGGATGAGCCGGTGGCGACCATCGTCCCGGTGAATGTCGTGGCTCCCGCGCCGGATCCAATCCCACAGCTGCAGAAGACGCCCCAGAAGCCCCCCAGCGTGGACGTGGTGTTCGTGCTGGACACCACGGGCAGCATGTCCGGGCTGCTGTCGGGGGCCAAGCGCAAGATCTGGTCCATCGCCAACCAGATCCTGAGCGGCGAGCCCAAGCCGCATGTGCGGATCGGCCTGATCGGATACCGCGATCTGGGTGACGACTACGTCACCAAGCGGTTCGCGCTGACGGAGGACATCGACGACGTCTATGCCGACCTGCAGGCGTTCGTCGCCGGAGGCGGCGGGGATACGCCGGAGCACGTCAACCGGGCGCTGAAGGAGGCCATCGACACGATGCAGTGGCGCAAGGGGCAGAACGTGCTGCGCCAGATCTACCTCGTGGGAGACGCACCACCTCACGAAGGGCGTGACGGGCTGCGCTCCTCGGACCTCGCGCGTCGCGCATCGGACGAGGGGATCGTGATCAACGCCGTGCGCTGCGGCGCCATGGCCGCGACCGAGCGCAGCTGGCAGCGGATCGCTGTGGCAGCCGGCGGGCTGTATGCCAGCATCCGCCAGGACGGTGGGATGGTGGCGGTGGCGTCGCCGTACGACGCTCGACTCCGAGAGCTGAACCTGGACCTGACCGCGACGCTCCTGCCCACGGGCGGCGGGGCGGCCAAGGCCAGCGCGCGTCGCCGGGCCGTGGCCAACGCCTCGATGGACGGCCTGGCCCAGGCCGAGAGCGCCAAGTTCCGCGCCCGGTCCGGTCGAATCGATTCGAAGGATCTGCTCACCGTCCTGAGCCGTGGCAAGCGCCTGTCGGACATGGACGAGGCGGAGCTGCCGGCTCCCGTGGCGGCGATGCCGGCCCCGGCGCGCAAGGCCTACGTTGACCGCGTGGCGAAGAACCGCAAGGAGCTGAGCCAGAAGATCGCCGAGGTCGCCGCCAAGCGTGATGCGTACGTGCGGGCCAAGCGTCCCGCGAGCCGGGACGGTTTCGACGACAAGGTGAGCGCCGCGCTCAAGGCGCAGGGCAAGTCTGTCGGTCTGGCCTACTAGCGGTCGGGTTCCCCGGCTGGATCACCTCCCACCTGCTGTCACGCTTTCCTCGCCCGCTCCCTTGACACGCGCGCGGACTGATCGTCCACTTGCGCCCATGGAGCTACGGATCGACCCGGCCGCCGAGCAAGCCATCCTCTCGGCGTTGAGAGCGGGAGACATCAGGCAGGCCGCACGTCTGATGGTCCAGTATCACGGGGTGGCGGTCTACGAGAGCTGCTGTTCGATGGTGGGGGACGTCGAGGAGGCAGAAGACCTGACCCAGTCTGTCTTTGCCCGGGCGTTTGCCTTGCTGGCGGGTTTCCGCGGTGAGCTCAACTCGAGGCAATGGCTCCTGGAAGTCGGACGGCGGCGGTGCGAGGAGTACCTCGAGGCCAGTCCACGGCGAGCCGGTTCCACGGAGGCGACGGGTATCGGTGAATCTCTGCGACGTCGGCTCGAGGTGCTGGCCTCTGCCGTCTAGGATCTCGAGCCAAGCGTTGAAATCAGCCCCCCACAGGAACCAGGCCAAGTCATCTGCCGCCCCCCACCTGCTCCATCTGGAGCACCGCCTGGACAATGGTCTGCGGGTGATGATTCATCCGGATCGCAGGGTGCCGCGGGTGGCGGTCAACCTGCTGTACCGGGCGGGATCGCGCGACGATCCAGCGGGTCGCGCTGGCCTGGCGCATCTGCTGGAGCACATGATGTTCATGGGCACCGAGCATGTCCCAAAGGGGCGGTTTGACCTCCTGATGGAGCAGGTGGGCGGGTGGTCCAACGCCTTCACCAGCGAGGACATCACGGTGTACTACGAGGTCGGGCCGGCCCGGCTGCTGGAGACCTTGCTGTGGCTCGAGGCCGACCGCATGGTGGGTGTGGCTGCCGCGCTGACCGCGGCGAAGCTCCGGCTGCAGCGGGATGTGGTGCTGAACGAGCTGTGGCAGGAGTACCACAACACGCCCTACGCCCAGGTGGAGCTGGTCCAGCCCGGCCTGCTTCATCCGCCGTCACATCCGTATGCACGGCCGGTGATCGGCAACGAGGCCGAGCTGCGAGCCATCACGCTGGCCGATCTGCAGCGCCATCTCGGCCGGTTCTACTCGCCGGCCAACGCCTCCCTGGTGCTGGCCGGAGACCTCGACCCTCGGGCGGCGATGGAGCTGGTGCGGCGCCACTTCGACTGGATCCCGTCAAGCCCGCCGCCGCTCCGGGTCACACGGCGATGGACGCCGACGCTGCGGCGCGAGAGGCGCCGGCGACTGCTGGACGCGGTGGAGCTGCCGCGGTTGATCCTCACCTGGCACTCGCCTGCGCACTTCGCCGCCGGGGACGCGGAGATGGACCTGGCGGCCGACGTGCTCGCGGCGGGCAAGGACTCCCGTCTGCACCGAACGCTGGTCCACCGCCATCGCCTGGCGCTCAAGGTCGAGGCGTACCAGCTGTCCAGGCCGCTGGGGTCGCTGTTCACCGTCAGCGTCACCGCGCGCCGTGGCGTGAACCTCGAGCGGCTGGAGCGCATGACGCTGGAGCTCCTGGCCGCGTTCGCTCGCCGACCGGTGGCGGAGCGCGAGCTGACCCGGGCGCGCCAGGAGTTCGAGACCGATCTGCTGCTCGGGCTGCAGCAGGTCGGCCGTCGGGCCGAGCTGCTCAACATCTACGCCGAGTCCATCGGCAGCGGTGACGGAGTGCTGGCCGATCTGGAGCGCTATCGTCGCGTGACGCGGGAGTCCATGCGTGAGGTGGCCCTGGCCGTGCTGGGACGGCCCCGGGCCACGGTCTGGGTTCAGCCCCGGGACGGCGCCCCGCCTGCCCGGACGAGGCACGGCTCGCGATGAGGTCGGCCCCGCGTCCCCACCACACGCTCCGTGCGCCCCGCCTGCCACCGCCGCCCGAACACGCGTTTTGTCTGCCCCGTCCGCGCCGCTTCCGTCTGGCAAACGGGCTGCCGGTGCTGCTGCTGCAGCGGAACGAGCTGCCCCTGGTGCACGTCAGTCTGGTGCTGTACAGCGGCCACGCCCTGGACCCGTCGGACGAGCCGGGCGTCGCCTTCACCACGGCGGCGCTGGTGGACGAGGGCGCGGGACCGCGCGCGGCGCTGCAGATCGCCTCGGATCTGCAGGCGCTGGGCACCGCGCTGCAGATCTCCGTCGACACCGAGAGCACGACCGTCGCCATGGATCTGCTCCGTGAGCAGTTGGACCCGGCGCTGGGCATTGTGGCCGACGTGCTGCTGCGGCCGCATCTGGATCGGGCCGAGCTGCAACGGGTCAAGGCCGAGATCGTGAGCCGCGGTGAGCACCGCCGCAGCGACCCGTCCCAGGTGGCGAGCCTCGCGCTGTCACGCGCGGTGTTCGGCCGGCACCCCTACGCCCGGCCGGCCCTCCCGCTCCCCTCGTCGGTGGCGGGGCTGGAGCGTCGCCAGGTGGTTCGGTTCCACCGACAGCACTACCGTCCCAACAACGCGATCCTGGTGGTGGCGGGGGACGTCGCCCGCGACGAGCTCGAGCGCATGCTGGTTCGTCGTCTGAGCGCCTGGCGCGGGGCCAGCCTGCCGCGCCCGCCGGCGAGCCGCGACCGGCATCGCGCGCCGCGGCTGGTGCTGGTGGATCGGCCGGGATCCAGCGAGACCGTGCTGCGGGTCGGACACCGGCTGCCGGCGCGGCGACAGCTCGATCCCCCGACGGTCCAGCTGCTCAACACCATCCTCGGCGGCAGCTTCACCTCCCGGCTCAACGCCAACCTGCGTGAGCGGAACGGCTTCACCTATGGCGCCAGCTCGTTCTGCACCATGATGCGGCAGCAGGGGATGTTGATCGCCGCGGCGCAGGTGGACCGCGAGGCCACCGTGCCGGCGCTGCACGAGATGCTGCGCGAGCTGCAGGGGCTGACCCGGCGCAAGGTGGGCCGGCGCGAGCTGGACAAGGCGCGCGCGCTGCTGCTGGAGGAGCTGCCCTCCAGCGCCGAGACGCTGGCCGGACTGGCCGACGGCTACATCGAGCTCGCGCTGTACCGCGAGCCGATGGACAGCCTGAACCAGCTCCCGGAGCGCCTGGCCCGGGTGACCTCCGATGATCTGCTGGATCTGGCCCGGCGCCTGCTGCTGCCCGAGGCCGCGACCCTCGTGGTGGTGGGGGACGTGGCCAGCATCGGGCCGCGGCTGGAGCAGATCTACGGCCCGGCCCGGCTTCGCGATCTGGATGGGTTGTCAATGGACGACCCGGTATAGTAGATACCTCTCAGCGACACACTGCCGTCGCATAAAGGAGCGAACATGAACCTGATCTTCGTCGGCCCTCCCGGCGCCGGGAAGGGAACCCAGGCCGAGGCCATCATCAACGAGTTCAAGATCCCGCAGATCTCCACCGGGGACATCATCCGCGCCGCGATCCGCGGCGGAACGGCGCTGGGCAAGGAGTTCAAGTCCTACACCGACGCTGGCAAGCTGGTCCCGGACGACCTGGTGAACCGCATGGTGCAGGAGCGCCTGGCCCAGGACGACTGCAAGAGCGGGTTCCTGCTCGACGGCTATCCCCGCACCGAGGCCCAGGCCGAGACCCTGGACAAGATGCTGGCCGGCATGGGGCGCAAGCTGGACCACGTCCTGCTGCTGGAGGTGGCCGACGACGTGCTGGTGGAGCGCATCACCGGCCGGCGCAGCGACCCCGAGACGGGCCGCGTGTACCACGTCAAGTTCGATCCCCCGCCGGCCGACGTCGCCCCGCGGCTGATCCAGCGCAGCGACGACACCGAGGAGGTGCTGCGCCAGCGCCTGAGCGAGTACCACGACAAGACCGCCCCGCTCATCCCATACTACGAGAAGGCCGGCCTGCTGCGTCGGGTCCAGGGCGTGGGGAGCATGGAGGATGTGCGGCAGCGCCTGTTCCAGATGCTGCGCGGCTGAGAAGATGACCGCTGCAGGGGTTGTCGGCGCCGTAGTCAGAACAACAGCGTGAGCGCCAACCCCCACTTTGCGCGGTCCGACGAAGGAAAGAAGTGGTCCAGTGCGTCATGGGACAGGGCCACATACGCCTGGCCAAAGTACAGCAGCTTCTGTGTCGCATGGTTCCATGCCGTATGAACCTGAGTCCGGTTTCTTGACAGCATAGCCTGGTGAATCCGCTGGACCTCGGGCAGTACGTTGAGCTGTACGTGCTGGGTGTACATGTCCAGCAGGTCCGGACTGTCGAGTCGGCAGACATCGATCGTTGAGATCAGCTGCAGACCTGACACCGCCGCGTCCACGAAGCTCGATGTCCGTGGCCCGAGGGA